>Ga0214923_10008937_pt1 | contig 10525 bp, 11 predicted proteins | sample LL1510_MetaG_FD_177993 | JGI IMG/M metagenome (GOLD analysis project Ga0214923, IMG submission 177993) | Freshwater microbial communities from Lake Lanier, Atlanta, Georgia, United States - LL-1510 | ecosystem: Environmental > Aquatic > Freshwater > Lake | place: USA: Georgia | collected...
AATTATATTCCCGTTTGTAGACGATGTTATGAGAATTAATTTGGCAAGTGTGCAACTTTTGTAAACGTAGTTTTCTAATGATAAAATATATTTTAAAACGATTTAAATTAATCAGTGTATTAACTATTATAATAAATGGATAAATTAGAACCATCTATAATTGTTAAGGCAAAGCGCGGAAGAAAGTCAAAGAAAGAACTAATGGAATTATTAAATATAAAACAACCATCTCCAACTAAAAAAACAGTTAAAGAACAAAATATTAATTTAAATGTTGTTGAAACTCAAGAATTAAGTCAAATTACTAATGAAAATATTATTAATGAAAATATTATTAATGAAAATATTATTAATGAAAATATTATTAATGAAAATATTATTAATGAAAATAATCAAATAGTGATTATTTCAAACCCAAATGATGATAAACCTGCAATTAAAAAGCGAGGAAGAAAACCAAAAGGAGGTAAAATTGTACAACCAATTATAACAGATGAATCTCACAATGAAGAAAAACCAAATGTTATTTTACATTTAAAATGTTGTCTAAAAGACTTAAATACCACAACAAAAAATAATTGCATTGAATCATATAATTTTCAAGCAAAAAATGATTTTACATATGAAATTATTAATAATAATGAATTAGATACTATATCTAATCATAATAATAATAATAAAAATAATATTTTTGGCGATGATGACGATGACGATGATTCTGTTTGCAAAGATGCAAATAAAGAAACTTGGAAAAAATTAAAACAACTTGAACACAATTTACATATAAATAATATAAATAAAAAATCAGCTTGCTTTTGGGATACATGTGATTTTGACAATCCTCCTGTTTATATTCCAAAACACACAATTAATAAAATAACTGAGGTTTATGGGTGTTTTTGTAGTCCAGAATGCGCGGTAGCATATTTGATGAAAGAACCTATTGACACTTCTACTAAATTTGAACGTTATCATAATTTAAATTACATTTATGCCAAAGTATATGATTATAAAAAAAACATAAAACCTGCACCAGATGCACTTTATATGCTAGATAAATTTTATGGTAATCTATCCATTCAAGAATATAGAGCATTGCTAAAAAATGAAAGATTATTTTTAATAGTTGACAAACCATTGACGCGTGTAATGCCAGAATTACATGAAGACAATGATGAATTTATATTGAATAATAAAATTATAGCATCTAACAACTATAATATCAAATCACACTTACAACGAAAAAAACAAAATAAAAATTCTATTGTAAATGAACAGTTTGGAGTATTGGCTTTGTAATATTTATTATTTATTTTCCCTCCGCTATTGCAGGAACTCTTAATTTTGGCCTTTTTTGTTGACCTAATCGTTTTTCCACTGACATTGCATTTTTATCCTCATCTTCATCACCCGCATAATCTTTTGAACTTGCATCATCCTCTCTTACTTGCTCATTATTTATTGGAAACTCATATGCCCCAAGAGGTTCTAATGCTCTGTTAGGTATTGGTTCACTTTCTATTATTTTATTCTCTTTCTTTCTCGTTCTTCTGATTCTTGCAAATTTGTTACTACTTGTTCCATATTTACAGGATTTTTTTCTCTATATTCTTTCATTGAACTGTCTAATTTTGTTCGAATTTGTTTATATATTTCTTGATTCAGCGATTTTGCCTTAACTTCTTTTTTTTCTGGAATTCCCATATAATCTTTTAGAACCCGCATGTAATCACAATTGAATAGTTGTAGCTTCTGTCTTGCTTCTTCTTCTGTATAATTTGTTTGAGTCATAACTATTTTAACGTATTTGTCTACTTCATCATTATTAAAAAAACTTATTCCGTCTGACATTCTATATTATTAAATTAAATATTTTTTAAATCGTATTAAACGAATTGTACTATATTATAGTATCTATAAAGATGGCAACTACGATGGACAATCTTGAAAAATTAATTCAGATGGCTACTATTGAACAAATGTATAATATGTTGCAAAAAATGAAAAATAATAATTGTTGTTCTGTCAATACGGAAAATGATAGTAAGACCATGAATGATATTTTGCACCAAATTGAACGCATTAATGGTGATTCAAGTAATCAGTTTAATAATTTATACAATATGGTTAATCAATTGTCCGTAAAAATAAATGAAATGGAAACTGAATTGCAAGAGCTAAAACAATCCAGTGTTAAACAAGTTCCGGGACAACAGACACTAGATAAGTATTTTAATAAACAAGAACCTATTCGCATTGATATTAATGTCATTCAACAAGAAGAATTTACAGAGGAACAAGTTATTAACTCTGAAGAACAAGTCGTTGCAGAGGAACCAGAATCCGAGGAACAAGTCGTTCCAGAGGAACAAGTCGTTCCAGAGGAACAAGTCGTTTCAGAGGAACAAGTCGTTTCAGAGGAACAAGTCGTTCCAGAGGAACAAGTCGTAGAGGAACAACTGCCCTTTTCTTATTCAATTTCGTCATCCTTCGCTCGTATTCCCGTTTCAAATCGGAATTCCTGCCATGAACAGGAACCAGAGGAACCAGAATCCGAGGAACATGAGGATGAATCAAGCGTAGAAGAAGAAGTTGTCACGGATGATGATGCAGAGCAATCAATGCAACCTCAACCAGTAGAAGTAGAAGTAGAAGTAGAAGAAGAGGAAGAGGAAGAGGAAGAGGAAGTATTTGAAATTGAGATTGATGATGTGACTTATTATGCAACAAGCGAAGAAAATGGTATATTATATGAAGTATTGGCTGATGGAGATGTTGGAAAAAAAGTAGGAATTATTAAAGATGGCGAACCCATTTTTAATTAAAATAACGACTTGATAAAGAAAGGTAGTTTTCTGATATATTTTCTAATCTTAATATATGTTAAATCTATGCGCCCCAGCATTAATATATGTAGCATTTTCATTAACGCAAATAATTATTGATACATTTAAGGGATTATACAATACTGCATTTTTTAAAACTATTATAATGATAATTATTACAATACTTTTGAATGCGTTATGCCAATCAGGAATGGGAATAATATCTTGGCTCATTGTTTTTATTCCGTTTATTTTTATGTCTGTAATAGTTGCAATACTTTTATATGTATTTGGTCTTGATCCAGCAACAGGGAAACTAAATATTGAATGTGATAATTGCTCTAATACAAACACAAATACCAATAATGGCAATTTAGTGTTTAGGTCAACTAACAAATATATGGATGTGTCTTATTCAGATACACCTTTGGAACCTGCACCGCCAACAGATCCTGTACCACCAACAGATTATTCAAGCGACCCACAATATGAATAATAACTCATTTACACCATTTTAGATGAGAAAATTAAATTACATAGACATATTTTGTTAGTTTATTGAATGAATTATTACCGCTACATTTTCAGGATCATAACCACACATGCCAATAGGTGTTCCATTCATTCCAATCCATTCATAATCTACTTTATTTTCCGTAATAAATTCATAAAATGCTTTGAGTTCTCCTGTATCTCCATCAAAACCTGGATAATTTACTAGTTCATCAAAAACGATAATACAATCTGTATCAATATAATTCTTTAATACATCTAATACATATTTTGTAGAACTATAAAGGTCAGCATCCATATGAATAAACGAAACTTTTTTATTATGTGTCTGTATAAAATTGAGTAATGTTTCATTAAACCAACCTTTTATTAATTCAACATTACTATTAACATGTGGTAAATTACCATTTCTATTAAATGCGCCTTTATCAAACCCATCACGCCATTTTTCAGGTAACCCTTCAAAACTATCAAACCCATACACTTTATTAGTTGTAAAGTTTGAAATATAATTAATAGTTTTTCCACTTGCTACACCAAACTCTAACCATAAAGTATTTGGTTTATGTTGTAATTTCATATTTTCAAATACATATGTAAGAGGGTATGTATTAATGTTCGGAATATTTTGAATAATACTTAACATTTATATAATAAATTATATCTTTTTATTTACTTTAACGCAAAAAATTGATTAAAATAGCTTGGATAACATATGGTTACTATTAGATAAACAATTTGTGTAAATAATTTAAATACATGAATATAATATAGTATATTATGTTCATATATATTTGTCTATTTTTAGGTTCATTTGTAATTTTGCCTCCACTTTGGTTTACTATACTTATGTTAGTAGATAATGTCATTTCAGATGATAAATATTTAGATAGTTATGAAAAAATATTAAATACAGTTATTGTAAATTATAATAAAATGAGTTTAATGTTAAAACCAAAGTTACAAATTGCTTCATATAATTGCATCTATTATTTTAGTTTGGCTCAAATTAAATTTAACATCTATTTACAACCATATATACATCAACTATTTGAAAACGTGTTAACATATATTGGTTACAATGAAGAACCACAATTTACACCATATATAACGGTTTCATTTGAGAAAAACGGTTTACCCATTGAAACTAACCTTTTGAAACAAGAAGTTGCAGACATATTAGAACCAGATGACTATGATTTGTTTACACTATCTTTGCATGATTATGAACCAAAAGACAATATCTATATTGATAAACATCTTTGTTCGAGTAAGAAATCTCTTATAACTTCAATTGATTTTGTGGAGTCATCTATAAAGTTTTTAAATGTTGTGTTAAAATGTAATGGAAATGAATATGAAATAAAATTAAAGGATAATGAGGATAATTTTTATATAATTGGAAGTGTATTTAATTCTGCATTTTTTAAATCTTATTTGCGTAGTAAGATGCGTATAGAAAATATTGATTATGAAAACTTTAAATATATATTGCATTTGTTAGACCATAATGTAAATAGTGTAGAATTGAATGAGTTAGATTCTATTATCATAAAACAAGATAGCTATGAAATTGTTAAACTAACAAATACTACTAATGATGAAAACACTACTAATAATGAAAATAAGTCAGATGCATTAAGTGATAATTTTGAAGATGAGTTTGATAAATTAGAATAAACACTCATGTTGTAAAATTTGTTTTATCAACTATCACTTCTTTGGCAACGTTGCTTATTATTTTATTTATATTTTTATGACCTTCTTCTTCAGTTAATCCGTTCATCGAATTACTAACAATCTTTAAATATAGGTTATTTTTCTTTGAATTGGCATCTGTGCAATCAGGATATTTATCTCTCCAAAACTTAATTTGCTTTATATTTTCATTTGCAATTGTTTTAATTGCTTTTGTTAGTATTGGTTTATCTTCAGATTCCTTAGTCCATTCATTATTATCTTTTATATAAAAAACCTCTCGTTTTAAGTCGGAGCAATGAATAGGTCTAAAATGATGCTCTAAATTATTCAAGTTTTTCATAAATATCTTTGAAATACCTTGAATATATCCTTGTCTGCCTGTATTTTCTAAATCTTCTAAATTAACCTTAATTGAACTAACAAAATCAGAGATGTTTATTGCATCTTTGCATGTTTCGTTTAAATAAAAATTAAGGTTAAATGTTTTTATATTATTTGTTACATTATTATTATTTGCATTAATATTACTAGTTGTTCCATTTTGAATTAATTTAACAATTATATTTTTAAATTCGGTATTTTCCTTTATAAGTGTCATAATTAATTCATTATCTATCGTCTTTGGTTCTTTTATTTCTTCATTGTTAGTTATGCACATTTTTTTATGTTTCCATATTCCAACACGTGACTTAAATGGTTTCGAACAAATATCGCATAATAAAATGGTTGGTTGATTTTCGCAACTTTCTTCGCAACTTTTGTTAACTTTTGTTAACTTTTGATGTTTTGCTGTCAATAAATGTTTGTTAAAACTGCTTTTCCTATCCGTAATATAGTCACAATCTTCGCAGTGAAAATTTGGAGCAACTTTTTCGCAACTTTTTGTTAACATTTTGTTTACTTTTAGTTAACAAAAAAAGTTGCTAAATAATTCGCAATAAAAATGCAAAAAAAGTTATCGTAACAAATTTTTACAATGCTTTTTGGATTTTAGAGCATTTCAATCACAACCCGTTTTTTTGCATATTTTTTCCAAAAAGTATTTCCATTTTCCAAAAATGGACAAAAATAAATGTCCAAAATTCAAAAAACTTTCGAACTTTTGGGAAAATTTGTTCGTCAAGGAAATTCCGTAAAATTCGCAAAATTTCCCAAGCCACAGCAGTATATTATATTAAAGAAAAATCATTTAAAAAAAACAAACCATTATACTTATAATGGTACCCTCGCAACAAATGGATACTGCAAGTACTTTAGAACCAATTACTGAATTTCATAAATTAAATAATAAATGGAATTTGTGGGGACATTTGCCACAAGATACCGACTGGACTGCTCCTAGTTATAAAAAATTATATCAATTCACAAATGTAGAAGATACAATTGCAATTACTAAGTCTTTGCCAGAAAGTTTAGTTAAGAATTGTATGTTATTTATTATGAAAGACAGAATTACACCTATGTGGGAAGATCCTCAAAATAGAAATGGCGGTTGCTTCTCTTATAAAGTATCTAACAAAAACGTTTATGAGGTTTGGAGAGATCTCACATATGTTTTAGTTGGAGAAACTATTAGTACAAATGCGGTATTTGTTAATTGCGTAACAGGGATCACCATTTCTCCTAAAAAAAATTTCTGTATTGTTAAAATATGGATGACCAATTGTGATCATCAAAACCCTCAAGTTGTTACAAGTGATGTTAGAAATTTAATTCCACAGGGATGTTTATTTAAAAAACATACTCCTGAATTTTAAAATAAAGTATTATTAAATTATTATTTAAAAATACTTTACAAATAAGTATAATGAAATATCCGCTGGTATTGTTTTTTCGTGACAATAAACATAATCATATTGATACCTTTTTAAAAGAAAATGGTTCTCAGTTACAATGCACTTTAAATATAATCAATAAAAAAGAACAAATCAATAAATTATTTAAAGAAGTATATCATTTGTTAGTATTATTTGGGCAAACAGATGATTATACAGACATTGTGTCAGAAGTCAACCAATGCAAATTATCTAATAGAGTCATTTGTCTATCTAATATTGACACAATCAATTCATTCAATGAATTAGTTAATTATACTTTTATTAATAATTGTAGTATGGATCGAATTGATTTTAGACCCGTTTTTTCTATTTTTACAACAGCATTTAATTCTTTTGATAAAATATTACGAGCATATAATAGTCTTAAACAACAAACTTTACGCAATTGGGAATGGGTCATTATAGATGACTCGCCGGATGAAAAAAATTTCATATTTTTACGAGAAAAACTAACACAAGACCATCGTATCAGATTATATAGACGATTTGAAAATAATGGATATATTGGAAATGTAAAAAATGAATCTGTTAGTTTATGTAGAGGTCAATATGTATTAGAGTTAGATCATGATGACGAGGTTTTACCATTTGTTTTAGAAGAATCTGCCAATTTATTTGCTAAGAACTCTGATGTAGGATTTATATACATGGATTTCATTAATATTTATGAAAACGGAAACAACTTTTGGTATGGAAATCATCTTTGCAAAGGGTATGGAGCTTATTATTGTCAAAAATATAAAAATAAATGGGTTTATGTATATATAACACCTAACATTAATAACATAACATTAAGTCATCTAGTGTGTTGTCCTAACCACCCAAGAATTTGGAGAAGAGATACCCTCATAAATATAGGAAATTATTGCGAGTATTTGCCAATATGCGATGATTATGAAATTTTATTAAGAACCGCTTTGAATACTAAAATAGCAAAAATACATAAAATGGGATATATACAATATATGAATAATGAAAATAACAATTTTTCACTAATACGTAATGCCGAAATAAATCGTATTGGACCAAATTATATTAGTCCATTGTATTATAATAAATTTAATATTCATAATGTTATGCGTAATATGAATGCATATGAAGATGAAAAGTATTTAAATGAACATACAATTATTTGGAAACGAGACCCTAATTATAAACACGTTTATTGCAATTTGTTAGTTAATAACGATTATGATAAACAATATTGCATCATTGGTTTAGATAGTCTTTTAAAAAATATTGATTATATAACCGACTTATATTCTAATTTACGCAATGATTTTATTGTTATTGAAAATAAATGTTCTATAGAATATTTATGGAAAAAAATAGATGCTCTTGGATTTGATAGAATAAAGTGTCATACATTAGTAGACGAACCAATAACTAATCTTATTAAATATTTTGAATTGTGTTATTCAACAAATAATTACGAAATTATTAATGTAAATATAAATAAACTAACATATAACACGACAATTGTTTCAAGACATGATATTATAAATTCATTTACTGATAAGAATCATAAGTATTTAGAAATAGGGGTTGAATATGGTTATACCTTTAATAATACGCATTTTATAAATAAAGTTGGAGTAGATCCTGATCCTAAATTTGATAATAATGCTATTGTTAAACTTACGTCAGATGACTATTTTGCAAGCAACATTAATGATACATTTAATGCTATATTTATTGATGGAATGCATCATTGTGAAAATGTAGCAAGAGATTTTAATAATAGTTTAAAACACTTAAGTAATGGTGGAATTATATTTATTGATGATTGTATTCCATTAAATTACAATGAACAATTAAAAGTTCCTAAATTACATTATTATGAAAATAACATTCTTAAGTATGGGGAAGAATGGACTGGAACCGTGTGGAAATTTATATATTATTTATTGTTAAACTACAGTGACAATATTAAAATGCGATATTTTCATAATATAAATTACAGAGGCGTTGTAATGATACAAATTGTTGAATCATTTGAAATTGTTAATTCAATTATAGATACCATTGATTTATTGTATAATTATTTTGACCATTTCAACAATTATTTAGAATTATTACATATAAAGAATTAGCATATAAAGAATTAGCATATAAAGAATTAGCATATAAATAATTGTCTATCTTTCTGTAGAAAAGAAAAACGTTTGAAATAATCTACTATTTTCTATTGTATCTCCAAAATAATCTAATGACATATGATATCTATGTGCGTTAAATAATATAAGCCTATTAAATACATTTCCTACTGTATCAACTAATTCCCATTTTGTTAAGTCTTGACTAAAACGATCCACTTCTGATTGATTATTTAACATTTTTCCTTCCTCTTCACATGTTGCACCATCCTTAAATCTATAAAATGCGGTTCCTGATGACAGTGGTGCATCTGGCGTCATATATAAAACACCTGCCCAATTATTCCATTTATCCGTATGTATCCATGAGCGATCTCTCGATGTTGCATATTGAAACGAACCATTATATATATTCTTTTTATTTGTGGTTGGACAAGGAAAATCTATAATTTTTCCTCCAAATGGCTCTACATATGTTTGTATAATATTTTTTAACTCTTCTGTTGCATATGAAATTGTTCTTTTTCCAGGAAAATTACCTACTACTGAAAAATCTTGAGTTAAAATATAATTACGAGTTTCCATTGGATTATTATAAAAATTATCTATAATTATTAATCCACATGTAGGTCTTTTTATAATAGAGTTTTTGTATATTTCTTTAGGCTTAATATTTGTTACAGTTTCATCTACAATATTATTTATAATATTTTGTTCAATAATATTCATTAATATTAATATTATAAATATTATTTTTATATTATTTTATAATAAACATAACATATAATTATATGCTATGATTGTTAATATTAATAAACGCGAATATAACGTATATGAAGATGAATTTAACAAAATTAGTCATAAATCATATACTAATCTATCCATTAGACAAAATGTGGGACTATTTGAAAGAATTACATCATTGTTAACAGAAATTTCTAATACATTAAATATAAAAAACGCGGTTTTTATAGAACAGACACATGGTGGGTTTATTCCTATTAATTTCTCAACAAATGTTCATATATACATTATTAATCAAAAAAATTCTAAACATAATGATAACATAATTAAAAATATTAATTTACACAACTTAACTAATATAAATTTGGTGTATCAATTAACACATAATACTTATTTTACAAACAATTTAATTATATATTCTGAAAATAGTAAAGACATTTGTAAAGATCTTGTTAGTATTTATAATCCTATTATACTAACAAACATAGATGTACAATTAATAAAAATATATACATATGTATTTAAACTAACAAATACAGATTTATATTTATATATACCAGAATATCATTATTCAACATTTTATAAAGAATTTTATTATTTTATTAATGAAGATAATTTTGATTATGATAACTTGAATCATTTATGTATTATGGTCAAAAATGCAGGGCCACAGTTTGAAGACATGTTAAACAAAAACTTATCATTTTTTGATAGATGGACCATATTAGATACTGGAAGCACAGATGCTACAATAGATATTATTAATAAAGTGTTAGTTGGAAAGAAAAAAGGACAATTATTTCAAGAA
>Ga0214923_10008938_pt1 | contig 10524 bp, 8 predicted proteins | sample LL1510_MetaG_FD_177993 | JGI IMG/M metagenome (GOLD analysis project Ga0214923, IMG submission 177993) | Freshwater microbial communities from Lake Lanier, Atlanta, Georgia, United States - LL-1510 | ecosystem: Environmental > Aquatic > Freshwater > Lake | place: USA: Georgia | collected 2015-10-15
CATGTGGATTCAGACTCCCGAAAAGGAATCCTGATCGGGAAAAAGGGTGAAATGCTAAAGAAAATAGGCACGGAGGCCAGGAAAGATATCGAAATGTTTCTTGGAAAACATATCTGTTTAAAACTCCACGTGGATGTTCAGCCCAAGTGGAAAGAAGATGCACGGTTTTTAAATCGCTATTTGGAGCTTGAATAATGGAGTCAATTGTTCTCACAGGAAGACCTAACGTAGGAAAGTCCAGTCTGTATAACGCCTTGCTGGGCTACCGGAGAGCTATTGTTTTAGACATGCCTGGTACCACGATGGATTTGGTTCGTGAGAAATTGGAATGGGCTCCAGCTATGGTGATCGATAGCCAGGGTATTTTTGATGAGGGTGATACTCAGACTCTCCAAGAAATTATAAAAGCTGCTTCTATTTTTCTTTTTGTTGTCGATGCACAAGTAGGAGTAACCCCCTTTGACCGTTGGCTTGCTAGAGAAGTTCACATTGCCAAAAAGCCGACACTTTTAGTGATCAATAAGTGTGATGGTCATGGACGAAGCTATGAAGAGGAATTTTCAGAGCTTGGATTTTCTGAGAGTTTAGAAGTGTCGGCAGCACACCGTCGGGGAATTACGGATCTTAAATCATGGTGTCGTCGACAGTTAGGGGTGCCGGAGTTTTCTGAAGAGATCATTGAAGCAAGCGAAGATAACGAGGAAGAGAAGGCGCCAATCAAATTAGCGCTCATAGGCAGACCCAATTCCGGAAAATCAACTTTAATGAACAAGCTCTGTCGCCAAAGAGTGTCGAGAGTCAGTCCCATTGCGCACACGACTAGGGACCCCGTAAGCTTCGAGATTGAGTCAAGCAAGGGAAAAATCCGAATTGTCGATACTGCAGGCATCCGTCGTCCGCGAAGCCTAAAAGAATCTGTAGAGCAATTCTCTATTCATGCTTCTACACGTACGCTAAAAGAAGCTGATGTAGTGTTTTTGTTAATCAATTGTAGTGAAGCGATTACGGATCAAGATATGAGGCTGCTATCGTTGATCGAACGAGAAAAGAAGCCGACGGTAGTATTACTAAACTTTTGGGACCGACTTTCCGGTACTGAGAGAAGACACTTTGTTGAAAATTCAGATTTTGCAAACTATCTGAAAAATTTTAAAACAATACCGGTTAGCGGAAAGACCGGCTGGAATATTGATCGGTTAATGTCTCAGGTATATAAACTTCACGAACAATCTACAAAACGAGTAAAGACCTCAGACCTTAATCGCTTTGTAAAGGATGTGGTTAGTAAAAACCCGCCTCCAGCGGCCGGAAATGGAAATTTCAATATTTTGTATGCTAGCCAGGTTAAGAAAAGTCCTCCTACGTTTGTTTTCTTCATGAATCGCAAAGGGAATCTACCGGAAAGTTATCAACGGTATCTTGAAAATCAGATCAAAAGCAGACTTGGCTTCAAGAGCCAACCCGTAAGAATTTATTTCCGGGCTGGCGAGCGATAGCCCCAATAATGCTCGGCGTTTAATGCAGCTGCGTCCCGGCAAAAAGCGGCTGTGGATAAAATTTTGAAAATCTCGTCCTTTGTTTTGATAAGATAAAGCTACTCTTTTTCACTCCATGGACCAAACCACACACAAAAAGCAAGTTATCCGGCCCGAGCTGCTCCAATCGATCCAATCTCGTTGGGAACGAGCCCTTCCCGCCTTAAAGGAAAGAGGTCATGTTATTTTTATTAGCGACCGGTATCGATTTTGGGATGCACCCGGTTTTGTTCAGCAAAGTCTGGCGAGAGTCCTTGTTGAGAATGGAATACAAGTAACCTGGTTGGACGGAATGAGTTGGAAGCGTTCCTATCCGGCTATTCCTGAAAAATCCCCTCTTTTAATGGTGTCCCAATTGAAGTGCTTGCCGGGTAGAAGATGGCGATTCATCGAAGAAGCAAGCATAAGTTGGCAAGCCCATCAGATCAAATCGTTGTGCAGGAAAGAAAGGCCGATTATTTGGGTTCAAGGAAGTTTAGATGACAGAATTTCCGAACGATTAGATTCAGTAGATGTATTTTCAGTGTTTGATGATCCTTTATTAAATACTCCGGGTAATCCACTCTGCGAAAAAGCAAAGCTGATCGTGAGTCAAAATGCGTTTGCAGATAATATTTTCCATGAAAGGTATCCCCAAAAAGCCCATATTTTTTTACCACCGGTTGAATTGAGTGAGCGAGTTTTTGCGAAGTCAAAGCAAGAGATGCTTCTGCCTCCCGGTTTTCCCCAACAAGTCATGGGATATTTAGGGGCGTTTTTTCCTGAGGGTTTTGACTTTGAAATCCTTCGCTACTTGATTACTTCCCTACCTGCCTGGGGATTTTTAATGGTGGGAAGAACCAATGAGGAAGGGGAAAAAATCTTGTGGGAGCTCAAAAAGTTCCCTAATTTTTGCCACCATCCCTGGATTGCTAGAGAACAGCTGCCCAATGTTTGGAGCTTACTGGATGTAAATCTGATGCTGTATCGGCCCCACGCAACTAATTCAGGAGCTTTTCCTGTCAAACTTCTGGAAGCTCTTTATTTTGGTATTCCATCTGTGGCGACTAAAGTGCCCAAAACTTCAAGTTTAGAGGGGGTAATTCCTTTGAGTTCTTTTCCCGATCAAATAAAAGATTTGGCTTTAAGTGAATATAAATTCCCCAAAGATCGTTCGGCTACTTTTGAAAATTTATTTTATGAAATGCATCCGAAAATTCATTTAGCTAAAATCTCTGAATTAATCGGCTAAATGAATTTTACTTAACATCATTTTGATTCGGTCTTGATAAGTGTGATTGCCACGTTGAACTCGATCAAATCCTTTTGCAGCAATTTTCTTCCGCTCTCCCAGATGAGCTTTATAGTAAGTTACTTTATCTTTGAGCTCGTCCAAGGAATCAAAACAAACAATTTCCTTGTCCTCATCAAAGTAGCTTAAAATTTCTTCATTTCTCGGTGCAATTTGCAAAGTTCCACATGCCGGGATTTCAAAAGTCCGTTGTGTATGACGATCTTCTGCTTCCTCTCGTAAAAGACCAAGAGCGATTTCACTGTGACTTATTACGTCTGCAAAGTCGGGATGGTAAATTGCATGAGGAACAATATGGTCTCGATACTTTCGATAATTTCGATATTTTGTCCAGCGGTCGCCCCACACGTAGAGTTGTTCCCAACCAACAGCATTAAGAAATTTATCTCGTGAGCGATCATATGTTCCTACGAAAGTTACCTGAAATGATTTGCCTCCAAGTTTGCTTTCGTTTGCAGATAGAGGCCGATGTACTTGGGGCTCGAAAGCAGAGGGAATATAAAAAGATAGGGGTTGTCCTAACATTTTGTATCGTTGGAGATTTTGGGACTTGGTCGTGAATACGCAGTCGTAAAGTGAGAGAGTATCAAAAAAATCACTTGGCTTGAGAATGCCATCGGAAAAGTTATTGTCATGAGAATGATAAATCAGCTTAGGTGGGCAGGGTAAAGACCGCAATTCTTGGAGTAAGTCACTGGATAAAAAGTTTTCTGCCAAATTCAAAACCAGTTCAATGTTCAGTTCCTGACATTTGCGAAGCACGAACTCTGAACAAGCATCAATTTTTTTTTTTAGGGGATGGTGATTCCAACGGATCAAAAAAGATTCCCAAACATGCTCAGAAGCAAACATGCCTGGATCCCAACGAAATACTTCGTGTCCCAAAGCTTCGGCCGCATTTGCGTAAAAGGAAGAGCAAGCATTGGGGGAGAGGCTACCCAAATAGAGAATTCGCATAGAAAAATTATAGACGAATCTGGGGCCCGACCCTAATTGTGTTCGGTAACGGCCGTAGTTTGTTGCACCGTCTAACAAATTGACAGTTGTTTAGCGTGTGAACAAACGGGAGATTGAATTTTGAGCATGGCGGAAAAAGACTGTAAATACAAATACTTGAAATCAGGAGACTGAATGCCATTAGTCTACACAAGACGAGTGGCATTTCCTTGCAATTTGTAAAGTGCGGCTGAGGAAACTTGGCTAGGAGGCAGTCTCAGGAATGCTACAAAGATGGGTTCGGGACAACTAATTCGAAATTGCAAATCGGGAGACCATGAGTCGGGAGGAAACAGGTTTTAGTTTGAGAGAAGATTTACTCAGACTTGAGGCCATTAGGGGGAACTAAGATCCGGTGTGAACGAGGACTTGCTGGTGTGAAACCGGGTCCCATTTTTTCTAGAGCTGAAGGGGTTTCGCTCTAGGATAAACGGTCTGCTTAAAGACAGCAGGCACGGGGGTACTCAACAAGTATCTTCGTGGTACCACTACTCCTCTCTCGCCCGCCGCTTTCAATTGTGAAGGCGGCGAGGTTTTTTTAAGAAACGGTCCAAGGATGTGATTCCTTGGGCCGTTTTTTTCTCTTTATGAATATAGCCTCATAATTAACGCTCGGTGTGACTTTATCCGATAGGGGAATGGAGAAGGCTTAGAGCACTATGGATGAAGGAAAAAAAATAGGGTCCATTCCGTTTTCCGTGAAGAAACGAGCTGAAATGCAAGGGGGATTTGAGGAGATTCAGCAAGTAGCCTCTGGGGGGATGGCTATCGTTTTTAAGGCCAAACAGCCCAGTTTGGAAAGATTTGTAGCTGTTAAAAGTCTCAAATCCCATTTGTTAGCTAATCCTGAGATCAGAGAGCGATTTCGGAGAGAGGCCAAGGCTTTAGCTAGTGTTCTTCATCAAAATATTGCCCATGTGTATGATTTCAGTGAGTCTGAAGAAGAAGCCCTTATTTTCATGGAATATATTGATGGAATCGATTTGTCCCAAATTATCCAAAAAGTAGGAGCGCTTCCGGCTGAAGTTGCTGCGGCGATTCTTTTAGGGCTGGCTCGGGGAGTTTCCTATATCCACAATCGTCATTTGATTCATAGAGATATTAAACCCTCCAACATTCGGTTAACGGCTCGGGGCGAAGTGAAGCTGATGGATTTTGGAATTGTAATGGACACTGAGAGCCATTCGCTCACGAGACCTGGAATGATGGTCGGTTCTCCAAGTTATCTTTCCCCGGAACAAGTGATAGGAGATCCCCTGACGCCTCAATCCGACATTTTTCTTTTGGGAATCTGTTTGTACGAAATGTTGACGGGTACGCGGCCCTTTAAAGAAGAGGGTAACAAGACCGTGTTCCAGCGCATTCGAGAATGCGAGTATATTTCAGCTCAAGAGATGAACAGTGCTATTCCCCGTAAACTCAATCGAATCATAGAAAAATGTCTGGAGAAAGACCCTCGAGATCGATATGCCACTGCAAAGGAAGTCGTCCAAGAATTGGAGACTTTCCTAGGATTCATTAAAAGCAACCACACTCAGGATCTCATTTTGGGTTTTTTTGATGAGGAGTCTCTTCTGGTTCCCGCCATGTCTTATTCGGATGAGATAAAAGCGGCAGGTAGTTGGAAACAAACATTTTCCAGTAAAACCTGGTTGTTAATTCTTTTACTGGCTAGCCTCAGTTTGGCTATCGGATATGTTTGGGGTAGAAACGATTCGGTTCACGCTTTACCCTACAGTGCCAAGCCTCTGAAGTAATGATGGTTTTTCTATAAAATACAGCTACTTTTCTTAATTAGCAGATCTTTTCTTTGGTCCCTTTCAGTGCTACAAGGGGACCATGTTTTTTAAGTCAAAATCCAGCGCCCTTTCAGCGGAAGCCGTCTTGCAAAAGTTAAAATCGGTACAGGATCCAGATTTGAACCGAGACATTGTCAGTTTAGGATTTGTTAAGAATCTGAAAATCGAAGGAGCAAAAGTTTGTTTTCAGGTTGAACTGACAACTCCAGCGTGTCCGGTGAAGGACCAGCTCAAGCAGCAATGCGAAGAAGTCGTTATGTCCTTAGAAGGGGTATCTAAAGTGGAGGTTGAGATGACTGCTAACGTTCGTGGCACAGCACCCCAGTCAAACCGTATTGTTTTGCCTACTGTGAAAAATGTAATTGCAGTGGCTAGCGGAAAAGGCGGTGTGGGAAAAAGTACGGTGACCATCAATTTAAGTATGGCACTTGCGGCTGAGGGAGCCCGCGTCGGGTTACTCGATGCTGATATTTATGGTCCAAGCATTCCTCTGATGATGGGTACCACGAAGGAAAAACCTGAAAGTCGCGAGAAACGAGTTATCCCCATCGAGCGAGATGGAGTCAAAATGATGTCGATGGGGTATCTCATTCCTGAAGGCGAGCCCGTGGTTTGGCGTGGTCCGATGGTTCACGGAGCGTTAACTCAGTTTTTAAGTCAGGTTGAGTGGGGAGAATTAGATTACTTGTTGATTGATATGCCTCCGGGAACTGGCGATGCACAACTTACGATCAGCCAGAGTGCTCCCCTTGCGGGCGCAATTATTGTAACTACCCCGCAAGAAGTGAGTCTGATTGATGCTCGAAAGGGCCTCAAGATGTTTCAAAATGTAAAAGTACCTATTTTGGGGGTTGTGGAAAACATGTCTGGCTTTGTTTGTGGCCATTGTCATGAAGTGACTCATGTTTTTCGCAAAGGAGGCGGCGAAAAAATGGCAGCTGAAATGGGAGTTGCCGTTTTGGGAAGCATTCCTTTGGATCCTCAAATCGCCGAAACTTCCGATTTGGGGACTCCGATTGTAGTTTCTCATCCCAATACACAGGTGGCTCAATCGTATCGTTCCATTGCTCGTGAGATTGCTGCAAAATTATCAGTTTTAAGCTTAGGAGGAGTTTCATCGTTTAAACCCATCGAGATGGAATGGCAGTCATGAGTCTTTCACCCCTGGAACTTAAGCAGTTGGGACCGCAGCATTTGGGGATTATTTGGAATGATGGCCACAATTCCTTGTTCAATGTAAGGAATTTGAGGCTCAAGTGTCGATGCGCCAATTGTGTCGACGAGTGGACTCGAGAAAAACTTCTTGATGATAACTCAGTCCCACTTGATGTGAAGCCTCGCAAAATTGAATCAGTCGGTCGATATGCAATTAAAGTAGAGTGGAGTGATGGTCACGATGCGGGAATCTATACGTTTGAGCACTTAAGAGCTCAGTGTGAGTGCCCCTTATGCAAATCCCGATAACACTCGAAAACAAGCTCATTTACATAAAAAAAACGTCGGATCCTTTTGGAATGAATGTTCCTTTTGAAACGAGTTCCTACCGAGAGGATTTTGAACAGTCGATGAGCGGTGGTTTTTTCGATTTGTCAGATTGGGGCATAGTCGAAATCAAAGGACCCGATGCTCGTGATTTTCTCCAGAGAATGACCACCGTCGATTTTAAGAAAATCTCCTCCCACAAAGTAGTTCCTGGGGCGTTTTTGACGGGACGCGGGGGAGTAGTGGCTCTGGGAATGTTTAGAATGCTCAAGGATGAGCATTTTCTTTTTATCACAGGGCCTGGTCAAGAAAGTGCTTCTTTGGACCATATCGATCGGTTTCACTTCCAGGAAAAACTTGAAGCACAGACGGCGGGACAAGACTCTGTGGTCTTGGGCCTATGGGCAACGCCGGAGCAACTTGAGAAAAAGCTAGGTTGGAAGTTGGGAGCTGCCTTGGAAGTAACTCAATCAACATTGGATTCTGTTGGAGTGGAAACATGGATTGATAATCGCCGTCCTTTTCTAGTTTGGTGTCAGCTCCAAAGAAATAATGCACTCGCTTTCATTACCGCCCTTTCCAAAAAGGGTTTCGACCTGTTGGGTACCCATGTCTTTCATTTTTATCGTATTCAGGCGGGGATGCCTTGGATGGGTTGGGAAATCACCGATAAAGATCTCATTTTAGAAGCTAACTTAGAGGACCATGTCGCTCGAAATAAGGGCTGTTACCCAGGACAAGAGGTGGTAGAGAGAATTTTTACCTACGGACAAGTCAATCGAAAACTTTTTGTAGTAGAATTGAAAACGCAGGAAAGCAGGGATTATTTACGAAAACCAGTCCTTGTCGACGATGGTGATAAGCGAGTGGGAGAACTTGTTTCTGCAGTGGAGTTCCCGGAAGATTCTTCGAGAGCCATTGGACTTGCGTATATTCGAAAGGGCTATTGGAACTCTTCAACGGAATATGAAACTGCTGACAAAGACATGTTGAAAATTCAGTTGGGCCCTGAAAGGAATGACAATGCTTAAGGGGTTGTTCAGGTTTTTTTCTTCTGTAAAATTGGCAGTGTTTTCGTTGCTTTTGTTATCAGCGGTCCTGGCTTACGCCACGATGATGGGAAGCTTTTACGGCATGAGAGGCTCCCAAGTTGCAGTCTACCAAAGATGGTGGTTTGGGGGAGTCCTTTTTCTTCTCGGACTTAATGTTTTTTGTGCGGCAATGTCCCGCTATCCCTGGAAGTTGCGACAGGCTGGGTTTGTACTAACTCACCTCGGAATTATCATTATTTTAGTTGGAGCTTTCGTAACACAAAAATATGGAATCGATGGAAACCTTCAGGTTTCTGAAATGCAACAAAACCGCGAAGTAATGTTGAACGATCTCAAGTTAACCATTGTTAAGCAGGCGACGGATAGTGAGGAGTCTACCAAGAAGCAGGAAATTATTATTCCGGAAAGTCATGTGCCTCGGGAAGGGAAAATAGTTGAGATTGTTTTTAAAGACAAAAGTGAAAAGTCAGCGGGCACTTTAGTAGTCGAGAAGTTTATTCCTAGAGCCGTTCCAGAAAATCAAATGATCATGAGCCCAACAAAGGGATTGGGAACTCCTGCTCTAAAGATAGCGCTTTCGAATAACCGATTCAGAATTCAGGAATGGTTGAAAGCAGATCCCCAGGAAAAAAAAGCAGAGCTTAATTTGGGGCCGGCGATTGTTACTTTTCAGAAGTTGTGGACTCCCGAAGATGAAAAAAACTTTTGGTCTCAGAAACCCAAGAAGCCAGAAGCAGCAAAAGTAGCAGACAAAGGAACTCTTTTAGTGGACGTAGCTGGGCAGAGATTCGCGCTCAAAGTTTCAGATCTCATCAATCAATGGCGTCCGCTGGAAAAATCTGGGTTTGAGATACGAGTAGATAGGTATTTGCCTTATGCAGTCGTTGAGAATAACAAATTAATCAGTCGTTCAGCAGATCCCAGAAATCCAGCCACTGAAGTTTCGGTAAGAAAAGGAAAAGATTCTAACCAGACCGAGCGATTTATTCTGTTTGCCCTGATGCCCGAGCATAATACGCAGTACAAGCGTAAAGACGAAAGCAAACCTCGTTTCGAGGTCGCCCTTTCTTTAATGCCGCCTCAGCAGGAGCAAGAGTTGATGGGAGTGGGGCGATCACGGGGACGGTTGTACTTGGCTCAGAACAGTAGTGATAGCGAATTGTTCTATCGCAGTTTTGGTGCTTCCGGGGATTTGAACTCCGAAGGAAAAATCGCGCCTGGGAAAAAAGTGCCGACGGGTTGGATGAATATCGAACTTGAAGTGAAGGAGTGGTTACCGTTTTCGGTTCAAAAGGAAGAGCCAAGATCAGTGGAGAAATTGCAGGGAGCAGATGAGCCGTTTTTGACAGCGATAAAAGTCAAAGTGGACTCATATCCTTCGGTTTGGCTTTTAGAAGGAATGGGGAAAATGTTTTCTGTTGGGGGAAAAGATGTTGTTGTTCAATATCATCGAGACAGTTTAATGCTACCCTTCGATATTTATCTGGATAAGTTTACCATGGGGACTAACCCGGGAACTCAGCAGGCTGCTAGTTTCACAAGTAATGTCACCGTAAAAGACCCCAATCAGGATGAACAGAAAAAAGCAGTCATCTCTATGAATGAACCTCTGAAGTATGGGGGGTATTACTTCTATCAAGCTAGTTATCAGCTTACCCCGGGTGAACCTGCTGTGTCAGTACTAGCGGTAAACTTTGATCCCGGTAGGGTGTTAAAATACTTGGGGTCACTCATTATGACTTTAGGCATAAGCTTAATGTTTTATTTGAATCCGCATTACCTAAAGGTTTTTCTGGGTGGCCAAAAGGAGACGGCATGAACGCCAAATTATTAGTATTAGCTTTCTTATTAGCAGCTCAAGTCAGTTTCGGGCAGCTTCAAAAACGAGAGGGATTTCAGTGGGACATGATCGAGTCGCTTGCGATTCAGGATCGAGGACGGCTTAAGCCTTTCGACACTTTTGCACGAGAGAGTGTGCTTTATGTTACTGGTAAATCAAGCTGGAAAGGACTATCAGCGGTTGAAGTCGTTTGGGGGTGGTTACTTGCTTTTGAAGAAGAATATAAAGACGAATCTTTTATTCGAGTAGATTATAAGCCCCTTAAGGAAAAATTGGGTCTTGAGGTTAAAAATCAATTTTTTCGATTTGATGAAATAAGAGATTTGGAAACTCTTGATCAAGCAGTGAGACAAGCTAGCGATAAGCAAATGAGCAAGGAGCGCTTGAGTGAGCTTGATAAAAAAGCATTGGAACTCCAGAACAAAGTTAGCCTTGTCGAATCTGTTATCACTGCCACATCGTTAGCGCTATTACCCAATCCTAAAAATCAAGACGAAGCGTGGTTTACGCTTGCTGATTTTATCAATAA
>Ga0214923_10008940_pt1 | contig 10523 bp, 6 predicted proteins | sample LL1510_MetaG_FD_177993 | JGI IMG/M metagenome (GOLD analysis project Ga0214923, IMG submission 177993) | Freshwater microbial communities from Lake Lanier, Atlanta, Georgia, United States - LL-1510 | ecosystem: Environmental > Aquatic > Freshwater > Lake | place: USA: Georgia | collected 2015-10-15
AGTGCCTTTTTTATGAGTCACTCAGTAACTGACTCAAAATTTTGATACCCGCTCTGGTTACCTTATTTGTGAGTCAATGCGAAAATTTTGATACCCGCTCTGGTTACCTTATTTGTGAGTCAATGCGCCCCCCACCGCAAAGTAGATATTAATCCAAATTTCCGGTATATTATTGGAGTATGTTCCAAAGAATAGTTAAACTCCCAAAAACCCAAAGCTTTTTTCTCTTTGGCCCCAGAGGTTCTGGTAAGAGCACGCTCTTAAATGACCGTTTCTCAGTTAAAGACACACATTTTATTAATCTCCTCATCCCAAGCGAAGAAGACAGGTTCGCAAGATCCCCCGAATTGTTTCAAGCCGAAATTGAAGCGCTAAGCCCTAAAATTACCAATATCGTTGTGGATGAAATTCAAAAAGTACCCAAACTTTTAGATCTCGTTCACCACATGATAGAGACGGCTAAAAATAAAAGACGTTTTATCCTCACTGGCAGCAGCGCCAGGAAGTTAAAACGAGGCAAAGCAAATTTGCTCGCAGGACGTGCAGTTACTAAAAATCTTTTTCCTCTAACACAGCTTGAGCTGGCAGATGCCTTTGATTTAGATTCTGCTCTCGCTTGGGGAACCTTGCCCAGGATCTTTTCGCTTAAAAATGATGAGGAACGTATGGAGTTTCTTCAAACCTACGCTCTCACCTACTTAAAAGAGGAAATTCAACTGGAACAACTTGTTAGAAATCTAGAACCCTTTCGACGTTTCCTTGAAGTAGCTGCACAGTCGGACGGAAAAGTTGTGAACTACCTGAACATTGCCAGAGATACCGGGACAGACTCCAAAACGGTCAAATCTTACTACGAAATTTTAGAGGACACTTTAGTAGGCTTTTATTTAGAAAGTTTTCACACTTCGGTAAGAAAACGAATAAAAGTTTCACCTAAGTTCTACTTTTTCGATTTAGGTGTCAGCCGAGCCCTCTCAAGACAATTGACTATGAAAGCTGCTAAATCGACTAGTTACTACGGAGAACTTTTCGAGCGCTACGTTGTTTTGGAACTTTATCGGCAGGAATCCTATTTAAACAGAGAATATCGTCTTACTTTTTTGCAAACTGAGGATGATGCAGAGATAGATTTAGTCGTGGAACGTCCGGGTAAGCCTCTGGCACTCATTGAAATCAAATCTACCAATCAAGTTCGAGAGGATATGGTGAGGCGACTTGTCCATTTCCAGAAGGATTTTCCTAAAGCCTCTCTCTATTGCTTTTCAAATGATCCGATTGAGAAGAAATTTGGAAAGATATCTGCCCTCCCCTGGCGTAAAGGGCTCAGTGTGCTGTGAGGAATGCAGAACGTTGATACGGTTGCTTTGAGGCCCTAATCACACCGTTGCCGTTCTCGTAGCACGGCCTCCTCTATATTTGGTTCTAGTCACCTTTCCTCCAACTTGTTGCAATCACTTGCAATCAGTCTCAAGTGAATTTCAGTGAGTATTGGTAGATCTCGGTAGAAGTTGTGGTATGACAGGTTATTGTTAATATTGAACTTCGTTAATTATTACAGGGGGGTAGCAAGTGAAGTTCTATTCTCGCTCCCTCCGCCAGTCTCTTCCTTTTTAATCATGATATTAAACACATAGCTTCAAATCCCTTTTCCATTTTTGACTCGCCACGTCAAAGCTGGTACATTCGCTCTTCAATTAATCGGGGGACGGGTGGTTCTACTTCTCATTTTAGTTTTAGGGTTTGGGACGCCAAGCTTGGCGACAGAGGCCCCGTCTCCGCAAGAGATGGCTCACTTGACCGAAACTCTTCTACGAGGGGCTGCCCAAGACGCGCAAACTTTAAAAACACTCACCCTCTCCCTGAGCGAACTTCCCAAACGTTCCTTGGTTTCTCAAAATCAAGTCGATGCCGTTCTTAAGTTATTTAAAACCCCAGAGGAATCGGAAAAAATTGCAGCTGCTTTTTTCGCTAGCCAATCTCTCATCAAGCTTACCGAAGCTTCGCAAATTCTCGATACTCCCGCAGAACAAGCCAGAGCTCAGGAAACTTTTGAGCTCATTGAACAGTTTGCTGAAAGTTTTGATAAGAAGTCTGATCCCAAGACCATTTCCCAGAATACTCAGCGAATTTCTGACTCCGTAAAAGCTTTGTCTACCGAAGCAGGAGCTCAAGCTCGGACGGATCTTTTAACGAGTGTTTTGTTACAAGCGACCAATTACGTCAGACGACTCGAGGAGAAAAAACTGACTCCGCCGGTTGGATTTGATTTAAGTGATGCAAAAAACTGTTTAACAAACTTAGCCGTGCTATTTGAAGAGACTCAATCAGAGAATTTTGATGAGCATTTTTTAAAAACACTCAGGCCTCTCGCATCCAAAGCGAAGACGCTTCAAGAAGCCGTTGCCTCTTGGCATGAGGCTTTGAAGAATTCCGAGTCTCCTGAACCAATTGACTTGGCATCTGATTCCATCCGCTCAGAACTCTATGAGACGCTGCGAGCGTTACAACGATCAATCCCTTTGATCAGAAAACAACTAACAAACTCAAGTGGTGTCATTGACCGCTCTTTTTTGGGAAGAACTTCTCAAGCGCTCTCAAACCTCTCCTACATAGAAAAACTTTTGGAAGGCACGAGTTTTCGGATGAGACGCCTCACCGATTCGGTTGCTTTGGAACGCGCCTGGAATGCAAGAGATCAAATCAAGACTCTGACCCTCTGGGCTCTCGAAGCCACTCTTTCTAAATCCACAACAGCTGATGAAATGAGTTCAGTGATTGGTGCAGCTCTTTTGCGACTGGGAACGCCTTCGAAAAACAATGAGCCATTTCTGTCTCCGGATGAATTGCATCGGATCCACTCGGCACTCAACACCCAGAACAGTGAAAACTGGGTCCGAGCTTTTGTGAACCGTGAGATGGCGGTGGTTTATGCTCAATCGGCTCTTCTCTTGGGAGAAGCCATCATGGTCCCATTCACTTGGGGAGGAAGTGTAGCTGCCATGCCCACGACTCTTCACGCAGTCGCAGTGGGGCTTCAAGCAGTAGGAAAAACCTCTTTAATTCTAAACTCAGCTCTGAACATTTCAGACCGTTATGTCCAACAGGGTTTGAAAGGCCTTGTTAACCCGCTATCCACTTTGGATGCCTTAACGATCACTTTATTACTCCCCCGGCTCCCTGCTCTGGCAGGATGGATTCATCAAGCGTCCTATTTTGCTGTCTTTGGAAATGCCGCTTTTGGAGCTTATCAATTTGCCTATGCGGAACAAATTGCAGAGTCTCTTCGCTTCCAGGGGTATCAGAGTTCTGCTGCTCAAATACGCCAACAGGCCCTTGGCCATTTTGCTGAAGCTTTTCTTTTGGGACTTTGCGAATGGACCCATTTTTCTGATGCAACCTCATCGAGTAGTCCTCTCAAGAGTTTTACCGAGCGCTTGCGCTATATGGCACTTCCCCACGAAGTTTTCAAAGACACGCTCAAAAGTTTGGCCCCTCATTTGGGAGCCCCGCTCGCCGGAGTCGTAGCGGCTCTGCCCACTGCGGGATACCTCGCCTACGATTATATTCTGGCGAATGAAGCACTCATGTATTTCTTTGCGGGTACCGACTTTGGTTACTTTTCCCACAACCAACAGGAACAAGAATATCCCGAGTTAAAAGACCAAGAAACAGCAGTCACTCTCATTGGATTTGATAAAGCAGATATGCTCTACACAGGCGCTCATGCGATTGACTCTCACCATACCGAGCTAAAAAAATATGGAAAGCAGTATTTTGTATATGACTACACTTCACCGGACGATTTACTGAACAAACTTTCCCAGCATGCTCAACAGCATGGCCCCATCAAATATTTGCGGATCATGACTCATGGTTTGCCTGGTCGCTTGTATACCCAAGCCGTCTCAGCTTCTTCTTCCGAAGAGGGAGATCGACTTGAGTTATCCGAAAGAGATGGGTGGATCGACCAGAAGTGGTTAAGAGAAAATGCTTCGCAAATTCAAAAAGTCGCTGAAAAAAGCATGGCCCCTCAAGCTCGAGTCGTGCTCTTTGCTTGTTTGGTCGGAGCTAATTTGGATTCTGAGCTTCCGGGGATTGAAAAGACAGCGGGAGAGGATTTTTTGAGAGCTTTGGGAGAAACCTTCTTAATCAAAGAAGGGCTCATTGACTCCTCTGTTCGTTTTTTAATGGGACTCGATACGATTTATGGAAGCCTCTTAAATTGGTCAACGAGAGATGAATTTCTGCGAACCAATGAATCCAGACAGCAGCAACCCCTTCTGCCGGTGTCTTTATTTCGTGAGGAGAGCTCAGGTTTCTTTGATAAGGCACTTTTGGATCCCGCTTCTTTTAACTCGCTCTTGGTCGACGAGAGTGAAACTGTAGACACACTCCGATACTCCATTTCACGGTTGGGGAGAATGCTGACCCAGCTTCACAAGCTGGGTTACAACTACGGACTCCTTCTTGAAGGGCCCTGGTGGTCGACTCCACGCTACAAACATGCTCGGGTGACAGCTGAGGGCATTGAGGTCAGCACCCATTGATCACGGATGAGAAATCAAATGAAGTAGTTCCCTTTAAAATGGCCGACCGCCGTTGATTTCTCTGGGAACGTTATCATCGATCAGATCAAAAAAGCTGACGATTCCACCTAAAAGAAATCATACCTGATCCCTTTTGTTGTGCTTGGGGGTCAAGGTGAGGAGGGAAAAAGGGGAAGAATGATGCGGCCCTAGAGCACTTGAGAGGGTAATACTTTTTAGTTACTAGCTTTTTTGTGAGAAAAGCAAAAGCCCATTGCCCCAACCCCTCGTGCCAAAACCATCACACTCCGAAGCGGCGGTTTTACATCAAAAAAGGGTATTTCATCACCCAATGGAACCACGGGCGAGTTCCCCGCTATCAGTGTCTCGATTGCAAAAAAAGTTTTAGTAGCCATACGTTCTACCGCATCTACCGGCAGAAGAAGCCTTATCTAAACGAGACCATTTATAAGTTCTACACTTCCGCCACCACACAACGACGCCTTGCGAGAGTGCTGGGAGTGAACTTAAAAACAGTGGTCAGAAAGTTTCTCTTTCTTGCCCATAACGCAGAAGCGATGCACGCGGAAAAACTCGCCAAAAAAGAATTCGATGTGGCTCATTGCCAATTTGACGAGATGCTGACTTTTGAGCACACCCGCTTAAAGCCCATCTCCATTGCACTGGCTGTGGAAAAGCAGGATTCAAAACTCATTTCCATACAAGTAGCGCAGAGTCACTACCAGGGTCTTCTCTCCTCTGTGGCCAAACGAAAATATGGGCTTAGAGAAGACCAAAGCCATGTTGCGAGAAGTCGGGTACTAACAACTCTCCAATCCCAAATCACAGGCAGTTGCACTCTGGTGACTGACGCAAAGCCAGGCTATCGAACAGAGGTCGCAAGTCATGTTCCAGGAGCAACTCTTGTACAAATCAAAAATAGGGGCAGTAGATTGCAAAGGCTTCTGAATACCAAGAGAAGAAACATCAAAGACCCGATGTTTGAACTGAATCTGGTGGCTGCCAAAATCCGACATGATTTATCACGGATGGCGAGAAAAGTGTGGGTGACGACCAAGTGCCAAGACAGGCTTCAAAAACATTTGATGTTATTTCTAGCCTCTCAAAATGGTTATTCGATTGCAGATTAAATTCGCTGTAACCTCAGGAAAAACGACCGCTCTTAAGGAAGGAACTCACAAACAAAGTAGAAAGAGGAAAAAGAAGGCATCGTCCCCCCCTTTTTCCCTCCTCACCTTGACCCCCAAGCACAACAAAAGGGATCAGGTATGACATTTTAGAACTCCGGGAGGCAACACAAGTCATCATCACGAACAGCTCGACTTAACAGTTCCTCCGGTAGCCAATGACACTGAGAAATAATGCCACAAGACCCTTTAGACTTTAAAAATTCAATCGGATTCTCAATACTCATTTTTCCCCACCACCCTAAAACATAGACGGCGTGATAGGGCTCTTGCGTCTTCATAAAGTAAGGATAAGTTAGGTCATCCATAACGAGGTGTTTTTTGCCTATCGTATTTTGAAGCCCACACTTTTCGGATAAAGCTATCAATCGGCGCTCTAACCCTTTTTGATAAGCAGGTTTCACCGAGTACTCTTGTTGGACAAGCCTCCCCACGCCTCTCCACTCTTGGTGGAGGTTCGGCCAGAATCGATAACAGACTAAAGCCACACTGAATGTTGCAAGACCCAGAGCGATCGAACTCAGAAGCTTGAGGGTTCTTTTTTCAACCACCCCAGAACCCATCATAATCAATAAGGGTAAGACCAAGGCTGAATCATAAAAAGTTTTGCTGCTCTGAAAAACAGCCATTCCCCCCAAGCCTATTCCCATGGCCAAGCTCAGGTCTGATACCTCGGTCGAGCGATCTCTTTGTCTTCTTAAAACTGAGTTACGAAAAACTCCCCAGCAGCTCGCAGTCATCCAAACGACAAAAAAGAGATCTAACAAGACATTGAGGAATTTGGCCCCCATGGAAAATCCATAATTTGTCGGCAGCCAATGCTGAGGATAAGTATCGAGAACGTGAATATTTCTGACGTAGTCTACGAAATTCAGAACATTGGAGACCATCGCTCGAAGACTTTCAGCAGGTGCAGTTGCAAGGGCCATGGGGGAAATCATCATCTTACTAAAGGCCGCCTTAATGAAATGATTGTTGCACTGAGTGTGCTCGACAAAGAAAAGATACCCTTGGGCACTAAAGACCAGCAGCGAGAACATCACCCCTATCCTAATCTTTTTACTAAGCCTTAATTTCCATGCGGCCAGCAATAAGAGCGGTAGAAAAAATAAAGCCTTTGCATGCTGTGAGAAGAAGAGCAGCCCCAAAAAAACGAAACTGGAACCGATCCCATATTTTCTGAGGGGATCCCGTGGGTGCAGAAAGGGCAACCAGACCATCGCCGTTGCGATCAACAACAACACCTGCTCGGGGCGATTCATGACCAGAAGAAAGGGCAGCCCCCCCATCAGACAAACCGATGCGACCAGGGCTAGTAGATCCCGGAGGTCCGACTGGCTCAGCTTTGAAATCGTCTTCAGGAGTTGCCAAAGAACTAGGCCCCACAAAACCAGAACAAATATTCCTAAGTAACGTAACGACAAAATAGCTGGGGCGAGGCCATAGAGTGAAGACTCAAGCGCCCAAACCGGCAAGAACAAAGCTGGCACTTTGACTTTTCCCATTACTGAACACTGGGGGTACAGAGTAACGGCATACCCATCGTCCCACCACAGGCGAGAACTAATCCACTTCCAAGCGATTTCATCCGTAAAAACGGGCCACATGAAAGAAAGGTAGGCCGAAGGAATCAGAAGCAATCCTAACCAGATCCAACGCCATTCTTTAGGGCCTTTAAAGATCATAGCGTTCTAGTTATCTCTTTTTCCTTTTCAGACGGGGATGGAGTGCGAGAACGATGAATGTTCTCAAAGATGACATCCCCATCGGAGAATTCCACTCGTAAGTCTGAGTCTTTAACAAAGCCTCTCCCTTGGCCCATGTATTCCAAAAGAACTTTTTTCAAATCAGCAAAATTTTCTGAGTGTTTGTTCAAACCAAAGTGCAAATCATAACTGGGCGCATGAATGGTGCCAGCGTACGCAAACCCATCTTTCCTCATTTTTCGCAGCAAGTGGGCATACTCCCTAGGACTCTTCAAGGGTCCTTGCGGCAGATGCTGCGAATCCTTAGAAAGATTTATCCAAGAGTTTTCAACTGCCAAAACGGCCATATCCAGTTTCTGATTTGAAATGTAAGTGGCGACTTTCTCTTTTCTGTTTTTGGCCTTAAACATTCGAGCGATCTCAGGCTCCGTAAGCCCATTAATGTCAATAAACTTAGAATCAAAAAAATAGGGAATTGATCCGGCATCTCCAAACATGAGACTTACTTCCTGGGGATTTTTTACGTGAGCTTGCAGAAATCTGCCGAGTGTCACATAAGTATCCTGGTTCATTTGCGCGATACTCTCTTGATAAAGAGCCAAGGGGTTAATCCGGTAGCGCTGCTGAAAACCGGAGAACAAGACCACAACCACAAACAAAATAAAACAAGCCTCAACGGTTTTTCTCGTGGGGATAACGAGCGCGAATAAACTCGATGCTAGCAAATAGACAATGATGGTTCCCAAAGTTAAATAGCGCTGTAAATACCCTTGAATCGGCTCGATTTTAAGCACGAATAGAATGAGTGCAATGAGTGTTAGAACAAGACCGACCAATGTCTTTTTAGCCATTGTGTTCTTAGAAAGGCTGACTGATTTTGCAGAAAGACAAAGCATTCCTAACCAGTACACTGGATGAAAAACTATTGAGTATTCTTTCAAATACTCTTTTAAATAATTCAGATTCAAGGGCTGACCAGACATTTTTCGGTAATAGCCAGTCGGAACGAAATCACCAAACACAAGATACTTTGCCAACAAGAACACTGCTCCCATTAAAGCAAACATGATGATCGAACGAACCCCCTCCCGCTTGGATGAGAGTGAACTAAAGCCAATTAAAACCCAAGGTCCACCCAAAACAAGGTTCTCAGGGCGGACCAAAACACTCAGCGCATACAGACCCAGGACGCTGTTAAAGCTCTTTCTTTCTCCCGTTTTAATCACCAAAAGGGAACTGTAAATCAGCCCCAAAAACACCGGAATATTGGATATTGTTTCGAGCCCCCATCCGAGCAATCCCCTCACATTCGAGTCACAATAAACACTGAATAGAAATCCCATTCCCACCAAATAGGATTTTCGACTCTGTTCGGGGAACAATAATTCAAACATTTTGCATGATAAGAAAGCCGCTCCCAGAATGGATACAATGTTGATTAAGAGGGCTGCTAATGACAGCGGCAAATGAATCATTTCAAAGGGAACCAAAAGAATCATGTATAAGAGACTCGTAAATCCTTCGCTTGGGATTCCTCTCGGATCATAAGCAAAGAAGTTTCCACGGGCGAAGTTCTTTGCGTAGGTGTAATACACAAATGCGTCGTCATTAATTGTCGTGGTTAAATAAAGCAGAGGCCAGAGAATCAAAAGACTGAGTGCGGATATTTTCAGTAGACTTCTCAAAGTGTTCCCCATGTTTGACGTCAGGCTGCCAAAAGTTCGGTTTGAAAGGTATTCGAGTCACGGACTTGAAAAGACATCACACCATCAATGACTCGCCACTGTTCTTCTTCGGTCATCGAATTATAAAAGGGCAATCGAACCAATTGGTCACTCAACTTTTCAGAAACTGGACATTGCCCTACCCTTCCACCGAGTTTGATTCCCATCGGAGAACTGTTCAGGGCTTGATAATGAAATACGGCGTGGATGCCTAACTCTCGCAAATGTGCAATGAATCGGCTTCTTTCCTCCAAAGTCGGCAAAATCAAATAAAACAGGTGATAGCTTTGTTCGACATGAGCCGGGACCACAGGCAGACGAACTCCATACTCGGTTGCCCAGCTACTTAGATTCTGTTGGTAACCTTCCCAAATCTTTTTGCGTTTTGTTTGAATCGACTCCCATCTCTCCAGTTGGGCCCACAGATAAGCTGCCAAAATATCTGACGGGAGAAAACTAGAACCCAGGTCAACCCAGCCGTACTTATCCACTTCGCCTCTAAAAAACTGACTCCGGTTAGTTCCTTTTTCACGAATTACTTCCGCTCGATTCACCAACTCACTGTTGTTGATAAGAAGGGCTCCTCCTTCTCCGCAATTAATGTTTTTTGTTTCGTGAAAGCTTAAAGTTCCGAAGTCTCCAATGCTTCCCAGGCTTCTCCCTTTATATTTCCCAAAAATCCCTTGGGCATTGTCCTCAATCACATACAGACCATGCTTTTCTGCCAATTTAAGGATGGGATCCATTTCACAAGCCACCCCCGCATAGTGGACAGGAACAATCGCTTTTGTTCTTGGCGTGATTAAGTTTGTAAGTTTTGTATCGTCCAAATTCAGAGTGTCTGGACGAACATCACAAAAAACAGGAATAGCGCCCCGGAGGACAAAAGCATTTACGGTTGAGGTGAAAGTAAAAGAAGGGACAATAACTTCATCCCCTTTTTCAATATCGCAAAGAATGGCTGCCATCTCTAAGGCATGAGTACACGAGGTTGTGAGAAGAGCTTTTTTGACTTGGAATTTTTGCTCAAAGAATGTGTGGCACTGCTTAGTGTAGTAACCATCCCCCGACGCGTGGCATCTTTTTATGGCGTCCTCAATGTATCTTGTTTCTTTTCCGGTTAACGAGGGACGATTAAAGGGAATAAAAGATTGGGTGGTCATAAGGCCCTCCTGGCCAAAAAATATCAACCTAGTATCTTTTCGACAGAATCTCGCTTCCGCTTGAGAGTATGTTATTACTGGGCGACTTTGTCGCCCCTCATTTTCGAAGCGATTTTGTCTCCCCCCTTATAAACTAAGCCCCTGATTTACTTTGTTTGATTGGGGGCATCATGAATGAGGATGGGGGAATTTATAT
>Ga0214923_10008942_pt1 | contig 10520 bp, 8 predicted proteins | sample LL1510_MetaG_FD_177993 | JGI IMG/M metagenome (GOLD analysis project Ga0214923, IMG submission 177993) | Freshwater microbial communities from Lake Lanier, Atlanta, Georgia, United States - LL-1510 | ecosystem: Environmental > Aquatic > Freshwater > Lake | place: USA: Georgia | collected 2015-10-15
TCCATGCTTGTCTAATGCCAATTCTCATTTTTGCACTTCTTGCGCGTTTATTTCTGGTTATTTCTTCTTCTGAAGGAATGATTGCTTTATTTGGTTTGCTTTCAAATGGTTGAGAACTCCATCCAAACATGTCGGTATGCTTTTTACCCTCAAGATTTCCACTATTTAAGTAGTTTTTTACGAGTCTGTCTTCCAATGAATGGTAGCTAATAATAACCAATCTGCCACTTTCTTTGATGAGCGATTCTGAATCTATTAACAGCTGTTCCAATGCCCTTAATTCTCCATTTACCTCAATGCGAATTGCCTGAAAAACTTGCGACAAATATTTTGCGGGTGTGTCTTTCGGAGTGCAACTAGAAATGGATTCTTTGAATAATTCAATGGTTTGAATTCGGCGGCCTTTTCTTTGATCTAAGATTGTTTTGGTGAGTTTATAAGCGTTTTTAATTTCACCGTAATTGTTAAAAATATTCAACAATTGGGTTTCATTATAATCGTTCACAACCGTTTCTGCCGATAATTTGGCATTCACATCCATTCTCATGTCTAAAGGGCCATCTAAGCGGTGTGCAAAGCCTCTTCCGTCTACATCAATTTGATGAGATGAAATGCCTAAGTCCCCCAAAATCCCATCCACTGGAATATTGTCGGAATATTCTAAAAATTGCTTTGCGAATTGAAAATTGTGTTGAACGAAAGTGATGCGAGAATCGATTGGAATTCTATCTTGCGCATCTTGATCTCGGTCAAAGGCAATGAGTTTGCCATTTGGGCTAAGCTTGCTAAGGATATATTTACTGTGACCGCCACCACCGAAGGTAACATCAACATAGGTGCCGTCTGGATTGGTTACCAGGGCGTCGATGCTTTCTTTAAGCAATACGGGGTCGTGATATTCGTAGTTCATGTAGCAAACAGGTTTGCCAGCATGTTTAGTCTTGTTCAGTAGAAGAAGATCTTTGTTTATGGAAATATTGCGCCAAGTTGCTTAACTCATCAGAATCAACCGATAACTCAGTATCGTATAAGTGTTGACTCCAAATTTCCACTTTGCTACCGTTGGCACTAAGCACAACATCGTCGGATAGGTCTGCATATTCTAATAACTTTTTAGGAATGAGAATACGCATGGCATTGTCGATTTGTATCAAATTGGCACCGTTAGTGAAGATACGTTTGAATCGGCGAATTTCGGGACTCATAAAATCATCAACGGCGTTAAGCTTGGCAGTTTCTTTCAACCAATCTTCTTTTGTGTACAAAACCAAGCATTTTTCAAAACCGCGGTTTATAACCAAAGTATTCTCTGCAGACTCAGGAAACTGGGCCCTTAACTTCGATGGAAGGGATAGTCTTCCCTTGCCGTCTAGCTTGCAATTATATTCTCCGATTAGTCCCGACATTTTGTGCTGGATTTCTGTCTGCTAAATAAAAAAAGAATTTCCCACAATTTCCCACAATTTCCCAAAATTAGCCACTTTTTTTCCACATTTGCCCACAGGTTCGCTTTTGGGGATGGATTTAGGGTCATCTTTTCTTGTTTTAGACAATGCAAAAATAGTAAAAACTATTGTAATTACAAGGGTTTTGGTAATCGTGGGAGAAAGTGGAATAAAAATATTAAAAAAGGCAACTTTTTTAATAAATGTGGAATACCTAATTTTGAATTGTTCCTAAAATGAGAAAATTCACCCTATTGTGCATAACCTTGACCTCGATAATGGGGATAACTCAAGCCCAAAAAAGCGTGATTTGGAACATCGACGCTCAAATTCGAAATTTTGGTTTTGATTTTGGGGGATATAAATACACCCAAATGAAAGGTGAAAATTGGGGCAATCAAGTGGGATTGAAAATTGGAAATTTGGTAGATCCCAAAGAAGTATTTGTAATTAATTACAGTTTACCCGGATCACAATCCTTCAAGCTAGAAAAAATAAACTATGCATGGGCTATCAAACCGTTTTATGGCACTACCTATGTCATGGGACAAAGAAAATCGAGAATGGATGTAGGTTGTAAAGTCTTTGCGAATGTTAGTTTGCCCGTGGTGTATTCTTGGCCGGTATATATTTCATATTATCAAGGGAATCCACCATTTGATGGGTATACCGATGTGAAATATGATCCAGCCACACAAAATGTTTCATTAATAGGAGGGACAGCCCAATTTACCAAAGGAATGGGGCAGGGGAAATTTATACCTGGATTTGGCCTTTCGGCGGGATTGCAAATTGAGTGGGGGAGTTATAGATCTTTGTCAAATTCATTGTCGGTTGGCTTTTCAAACGATATTTTTGTAGAGAAAATACCATTATTATATACACAAACGACAAATAAGAATATCTTCCCGGCACTATTTGTTAACTTTGCATTTGGATTTGGCGATATAAATTAATTTAAACGTGATTGAATTACCGGTAGTTTCGAAAGAAAAGCGTGGACCATCTAAACCATCTTGGTTAAAAATAGAAATTCCATTTGGTGAAAATTACACCAACGTAAAAAAAATTGTTAAGGAACATAAACTCCATACCATTTGTGAAGATGGCAAATGTCCCAACATGGGAGAATGTTGGGGTGCTGGTACAGCAACCTTTATGATTTTAGGAAACGTATGCACCCGTAGTTGTTCATTTTGTGCAGTGGCAACGGGTCGTCCAGGGGAATACGATCTCGATGAACCAAAACGCGTTGCTGAAGCGGTTAAATTGATGAATGTGAAACATTGCGTTATAACTTCTGTAAATCGCGATGAATTAAAAGACAAAGGCGCCACCGTTTGGGCCGAAACCATCAAAGCTGTGAAGTTATCAAGTCCTCAAACCACCATAGAAACTTTAATTCCAGATTTTAAATCGCAGTGGGACATGCTTTATATGGTGTTAGATGCAAAACCAGAAGTGGTAAGTCACAACATGGAAACGGTTGAAGAACTTTATAAATTGGTTCGTCCACAAGCAAAATATGCACGCAGTTTAGAGCAAATCAAACGCACCCATGAATATGGTGCGAGAACCAAAAGTGGTGCAATGTTGGGTTGCGGAGAAACGGACGATCAGGTGAAAAAACTCATCCACGATTTGCGCGAGCACGGCTGTGATGTGTTGACTTTGGGTCAGTACCTTCAACCAACCAAATTGCATTTGCCAGTTGCAGAATACGTTCATCCAGACAAATTTAAATATTGGGAGGAATATGGATTAAAATTGGGATTTAGATTTGTTGAAAGTGGCCCATTGGTAAGGAGTTCATATCATGCTGAAAAGCATGTTTTGTGATTTTTTTGTTATTTTTTTTGCAGAAAATGCAAATTATGATGAAAAAATTACAATAATTAGTTAACATACCCTACTTAATATTGGAAAAGACCCTCTTTTTGTATTAATTTGCGATTCGAGAGTTTTCTCTCTTTAAAGAAAATAAAAAAAGATATTTTATGAAGATAAAGTCATATTTACCTGTCGCGCTTTCTGCGGGAATCTGTTTAGGAATTGTTTTGGTTGGTTTTAATAATACCATCAAAACTCCTAAGTTTAATGAATTGTTTTCATTTGAAAATGAATCAGAAGAAAATCCAGCTGAAGAAATTGAAGGAGCATTGCGTTCAATGTACAGCATGAGATTGAATGAGAAAACGGGTACACTTGAACCAGAATGGATTAAGCAAGCAATTGCAGAAGCAGATGCGCTTCAAATCAAAAGTCGTTTAAATAAAAATATCGTTTGGCAGAATATGGGTCCAGACAATGTGGGCGGTAGAACCCGTGCATTGGTAATTCATAAGGATTCTGCAAACATTTGGTTCGTGGGCTCTGTGAGTGGTGGATTATTTAGATCTACTACGTATGGACAAAGTTGGACACCTGTAAACGACTTGCAAGAAAACTTAAACGTTACTTGTGCAGCTCAGACTCCAAGTGGTAATATTTACTACGGTACAGGTGAAGGTGGTTTTACAAATCTTTCAGGAACTAGAAATGGTTCTCCGGCATTTATTGGAAACGGAATTTTCAAAAGTGATAATTTGAGTGGTACCAAATTTTCTCTATTGCCTGGTACAAACAATGGAACATTCGATGTTTGTAACAGTATGGTTGCGCATCCAACTTTGAATAAATTTTATGTAGGCACTGAAGTTGGTTTATATGAATTTACAGAAGGTGTTGCTACTCCTAAAAAATTAAGCGGATTGCCAATTAAAGAAGTTAAAATTGACAATAATGGTGTAATATGGGCTTCAAATAACGGTGGTTCAGTTTATAGATCTGACGCAACGGGTGCCATCAAATTAAATAAATCTTTCCCAGCTGGTGGTCGTGTGGCAATTGCTATTTCACCAGATGATGCAAACTATGTTTATTTGTTAGTAGCAACAAACGGTGGCAAGATGGATGGTTTATATCGAACCACAGATGGTGGAACTACTTTGACACAATTGGTTTATGGCAATACGGTAACAGATATTTTTGGACCTAATACCCAAGGTTGGTATGATAACGTTGTAGGTGTTGTTCCAGGAAATAAAAATAAAGTTTTAATGGGTGGTGTTGATTTGGCTACTTGGGATGAAGTAAATGGTTACACCCAGATTGGTAGCACTTTTGGTGCACCTTGGAATAATTCTTTCGTGCATTCGGACAAACATTTAATTATGTGGAATATGAATACCAAACCGGCAACTTGTATTGTTGGTAGCGATGGTGGAATTTTCTCTTCAACAAATTTAAGTACATGGACATCTATCAATAGAGGTTACACCACATTACAACTATACAATGTGGCTTCAAATGAGTTGGGTCATGTTATGGGTGGAGCCCAAGATAATGGAACCTTCTTGGTGAATTTCAAGGGAAATGCACCGGTTGGTGAACAATCTAAAACGGCGGTAAGTATTTATGGTGGCGACGGTTTTGATGTTGAATTCTCGAAATTCAATCCAAACATCACATTCATGTGTACGTATTACGGTACCGTTGCTCGTTCTGGTAACCAAGGTCAATCAAGTTCAACTTTTTGGGATCTGCGTCAAAAAGGCACTATTCAAACAGATTTTAATACAACCTTTAATTTGTGGGAAAAAGATGCCAAAACATCTAAATTATATTTAGCTAAAAATTCTGAAATATGGGCTGCTGTAAATCCTACAGATTTTGCAAACGACGTAGTTTGGATTCGCGTTGCGGGTGGTTTAGGTAATGGTAGAATTATTGAAATGGACTATACTCCAGACGGTAATCATTTGTTTTCTTGTAAACAAGGCGCTTTGTTTAGAACCTCTGGTTTGAAAGATGCTGATTTCACTGTGAAGGCAAATCCTGGGGTGAATGATATTCCCGCAGGAGTTGTAACTAAACAATTAAGTGTTCCAGGAACTTCAGGAAGAACGATCACTTCGGTGAATGTTGATATGGGCGATTCTAACCACGTGGTAATTACCTTAGGTGGTTATGGCAACACTTCATATGTAATGGAATCTAAAAATGCATGTGATTTAAATCCAACATGGACAAATATTACTGGCAATTTGCCTTCAATGCCCGTTTATGATGCGGTTGTTGATATAGACAATCCAAGCAGAATCATTTTAGGTACTGATTTGGGTATTTGGGTAACTGAAAACGGTGGAGTTAAATGGGAAGAAGCAAACCAAGGAATGGCACGTGTGCCTGTGTTTGAAATTCGTGGTTACGAATGGAAACCTTGGGAAGGGATGTCAATGTACATTGGTACCCATGGCCGTGGTTATTTCCGATCAACTACTTTGTTAACTGGAAATAAGAATATTCCAAATACAAAAGTATCTTTGAATGCATATCCGAACCCAACTTCTGACATTACAAATTTCTCTTTCAATTCAGTTAAATCTGGGGCTGCAATTGTTACTATTTATGATTTAACAGGGAAGATAGTATTTACTAAAAACATTCAAATTTCAAATGGTTCAAATACTGTTCCAGTTGATGTTGCACATTTAACAACTGGATATTACTTAGCATCTATAAAAGGTGTTGTGAATACCCAAGCTGTAAAAATATTGGTAAAATAAAAAATAATCCATTCTATATCAAAACAAAAACGGCTGCCTATGGCAGCCATTTTTGTTTATAATATCATAAATAAAAATAAATCCCTTATTTCCATTGACCTGAAAAAACTTTTTCAGCCGATCCAATTAACCAAATATTCTCAAATCCATTCTCGGTTTTCTCAAATTCAATAGCCAATTTCCCACCAGAAGTTTCCATGTGAACAATTTGCTTTGTGCGATCCAACTTAGATCCATGTAGAATTGTATGTGCCAATACCGCAGCCGTTACGCCGGTGCCACAACTGAGTGTTTCGTTTTCAACACCACGTTCGTAGGTCCTCATTTGTAGATGTTCTATTTCAATCACTTTCGAAATGTTTACATTGATTCCTTCTTCACTGTAAGTTTCATTATAACGAATAGATTGTGCCCATGATATTAATGGATAGTCTTTTATTGAATTTTCTGTGAAATGAACATAATGGGGAGAACCTGTATTGATTTCAACTGTATTTTCATCGATGATTTTCCAATAAGTTACATTGTTCATTTTTAAACGCACTTGATTAATATCAATCAGTGCAATGTGCTCACCGTCTGGTGCCCAGAATTTGAGTTTATTGTTATTGCCAATTCCCAATTGATGTGCCCAGTGTGCAATACATCGTCCACCATTTCCACACATACTGCTTAAATTGCCATCAGAATTATAATAAATCATTTCAAAGTCGAAGCCAACTTTATTTTGCAATATCATTAATCCATCAGCACCAATTCCAAAATTCCTGTCACACATTTTCTTTACTGGGAGCGAACTTGGAACTTCAGTTGTTCTTCCGTCAATTAAAATAAAATCGTTTCCGGTACCTTGGAATTTAACAAAGTTAACCATGTTTAATTTTGTATGGCTTTGATAACAGCCTTGTCTGTAATAGGTTTTGGACTGTCAATTTTGATTGAACTTAGTGGAATGAAATAAATGCTTTTAGGTCCAAGTTCAATATAATATTTGCCGCTTAATTGGTAAATCAAAGGATTTTCGCTGGAGAAATTCGATAAAATTATCGTGTAACTTCCTTTTTTATCAGAAATTTCTATGGATTGTTTTGGTGTTTTTGTATCAATAAATACCACACTGAACTTCGAAATATTGGTAGCTGATTTTGGTTTGTTTTCAACAACACTTACACTATCAAGCTGAACAGCAATAGCAGGTTCATTATTGATTACTTCTTTTTTGGATTTGTAATTCGTTGCAATTTTTGCCTTTGCCATCATGGGTTGTTTTTCCATCATTGGTTCATTGGAAGCATATGATTCTGTTAATTTGATAGGCACCAATACCACATTTTTCACATACCTAGAATCTTCACCAAACGACCATTGGTATGTGCCCTTTTGGGCCGTTTCAGCGGCACTTGCGTTCGAATTTTCTTCAGAATATCCTTTGGAATCGCTCATTGCCGGGGGAGCTCCAGCGTCAGATGTACCTATCTTTGCATCAACATCTTGAGATGCATTTTCATCTAATACTGCCAAAGATGAATCAGCATAAATGGCAGTACTATCTTCAACAATAATTGGAGCTTCATAGGCTTCTTGGTTATATTTTTGTTTTCCTTTGTTTTCTGAATTTGGTTGTTTGTTTAATGCCAATATTTCAGTAGCTTCCTTGATGCTTCCAGTTTTAATATATTGAATGATAAAGAAATAAGATACCAATACCACGGTTACTGTTGCAACTGCATACAACCACAAGTTAGTTTGATTTTCCTCACTTTCGTCTTGAACCCTACTTCTAATATATTCCTTAAGTTCTTCGTCGCCTTCAGATTGAATTCCCTCAATAATAAATTGCTTAAACAATACAGTGCTTTTCAATTCCGCATCATTCTCCATTTCTTGTAGAAATAGCATGCGCTCATCTTCCGACATTTCATTGTCGATAAACAGGTCAATTCTTGGGTCTTCGGAATTCATGGTTTATCTAAAAAAATCGGTTGAACTAAATTGAGATTTTACTTTGCTTTCAAGCTCCTTCATGCATTGATGTTTTTTTGACTTTGCAACATCGGCATTGGCAAAGCTATTTGCCTTTGCAATGGTTTGCATGTCAAATCCATCAAAATAAAACATTAATAAAACTTGACGGCAGGTTTCACCCATTTGATTGAGCATTTTTCGCACAATGGCATGATCCATGTTTGAATCTGAATTTTGAACGGTTGAATGCAATTGTGGGTTGATATTTTCTTCGGGGGACATTCGTTTGTTTTTATCTACTTGCTTGAGCCAAAGATTTTTCACAACTGCATAAATATAAGTTGAGGGTTTGGCGTCGAGCGTAAATTCTGGTTTTTTGGCATTTTTCCATAAAACAATAAGTGCCTCCTGCAGTAAATCTTCTGCATCTTCTTCTCTTCCTTTTTGATCTTTAATATATTTATACACCATAGCCTCGTTTTCTTTATACAATTCAACCAATACATCTCTTTCACCCTGCCTGAGACGGGCAATAGTAATTGCGGATGGATGGCTGTTTATTTGCATTTCACGGACTATGTATACTCTTTTATCGAAAAAGGTAAATGAATTACTATGCAAATTAAAGCACATTCACGATTTTTGCGTTGTTATTACAAACAAAATTTAATTTTTTTTTAAAATATGAATCAGTATTTTCAAAAACACAAAGTATTTACTTTTTTCTTAGCCGGATTATTGGGCGGCGCAGTTAGTTTAGGTGGCTTTTATGCGGTTGCCTCTTCTCGAAGTCATTTCGATATTGACCAGAAGCAAAGTGCGTCTGGCCAAATGGCTAGGTATGCAAGTTTGAACACAATTCCAGCATTTGATTTTACTGGAGTATCTGAAATAGCAAACCCTGCTGTTGTGCACATCAAAACAACCATTCAGTCTACTCCTCATGAAGGTGGAAGCCGAGAAATGCCAACCGATCCATTTGAGTTTTTCCAGGGCCCAAATTTTAGATTCGATCAACCTCAAGGACCACGCCAAGCAAGTGGATCTGGCGTTATCATTTCAGACGATGGATATATTGTTTCAAATAACCATGTTGTGGAAGGAGCTACCAAAATTGAAATTGTACTTAACGACAAAAGAACCTATTTGGCGGAATTGATAGGTACAGACAAAAATACCGATTTGGCATTATTGCGCATAGCAGAGAGCAACTTGCCTTTCTTGAAATTGGGCAACAGTGACGATGTAAAAGTAGGTCAATGGGTTGTTGCAGTTGGTAATCCTTTTAACTTAACAAGTACCGTTACCTTGGGTATTGTAAGTGCAATGGGTAGAAATATAGACTTGTTGCGTTCAAAAGGAAACAAATATGCAATCGAGAACTTTATCCAAACTGATGCAGCAATTAATCCTGGAAACAGTGGCGGTGCATTGGTAAGTGTTGCAGGTGAATTAATTGGAATTAATACCGCAATTGCCTCTGAAACGGGATCTTATGCGGGATATGGGTTTGCCATTCCTGTAAATTTGATGAAAAAAGTAATCAATGATCTTAAAAATTACGGTAAAGTTCAACGTGCATTGTTAGGGGTATCTATCCAAGAAATTACCCAGAATTTGGTTGATGAAAAAGGTTTGACTGATTTAAAAGGGGTATTTGTTGCTGAAGTTGTAGAAAAAAGTGCAGCCGACAAAGCTGGTATAGAAAAGGGCGATGTGATTTTGAAAATTGATGGCGACGAGGTAAACAGTTCTAGTCGATTGCAAGAAAAAGTAGGGAAATACAAACCAGGTGATTTAGTGAAAATTACCATTCGTAGAAAAGGATCAGTAAAAGAAATTCAAGCAACCTTATTAGGAGAAAATGGTACAGCAAAACTGGAAACTGCCGAAAAGTCATCTGGATCAGAATACTTAGGTATGAAGTTGGAAAACACAACCCGTGAAGAAAGAACCAAAATGGATATCAAAGCAGGAGTGAAAGTATCGAGTTTGGCCTCAGGGGTATTTAAAACCGCTGGAATTCCGGAAGGGTTTGTTATTACCATGATAAACAACGAACCAGTATATTCAGCGCAAGGTGCTGTTTCGGTTTTGAAATCGCTAAAAGGCAGTATTGTGGTTGAAGGCAAAACTTCAGGCGGACAAGAAAAAATAATTGCAGTAAAACTGCCAAAAGTTGAAAACTAATTCAGCAAATTGATAACAAAAACGGCTACCCAAGGGTAGCCGTTTTTGTTTATTGCAATTAAAAGAATCGTTTCTTTGATTAATCTTCTTGAATATTAGGATTGAAATCGTTTGACCAATTCCCATTTCCCTTATTTGGAGTAAATGGATCTGGTGTAACTGCAGAATTGTTGTAAAAGTTATCGTCGTCATTTAATTTCGATGGAATAGTTGCCGTATAAGTGGCAGGAGCACTTCCACCGTATTCTGGTTTGCTATTAAGCGCGGATCTTTCAAAAGGCGACAAATCAACAAATTTTGAATACTCACCGAT
>Ga0214923_10008944_pt1 | contig 10518 bp, 8 predicted proteins | sample LL1510_MetaG_FD_177993 | JGI IMG/M metagenome (GOLD analysis project Ga0214923, IMG submission 177993) | Freshwater microbial communities from Lake Lanier, Atlanta, Georgia, United States - LL-1510 | ecosystem: Environmental > Aquatic > Freshwater > Lake | place: USA: Georgia | collected 2015-10-15
CCCGGTCGGCTCGAACAAAAACTTCCCCCCCCTCTCCGCGGTCGTGTCGATAAATCCGACCCCGAATCTTGACCCCATCCGCTCCCCTGACCACGCTTAGACATGCTTCGCGAAAAGTCTTTTGCCAAAGGGGACCTGATTTTTCGTGAGGGGGACGAAGGATCCGAAGCCTTCCGCATTCTGGAGGGTCGGATCGAAATCTCCATTCAGGTAACCGGACAAGGAGATGTCCCCATCGGCCACCTGCTTCCGGGGGATATTTTCGGGGAAATGGCTCTGCTGGATGACAAACCCCGTTCGGCCACCGCCCGTGCCATCGAGCCCACGCGCCTTCACCTCATGAATATCGAGGAGTTTAACGACCTCTTTCTCCGCGATCCCTCGGCCCTGTCCCCCTTTCTTTCTTCCTTTTTCGAACGCCTGCGCAACACCAACGATCTTCTTCGCCGCGAACTTGAACTCCGCCAAACCCATCCCTCCGAGACCCATCAACTCCTGGAGGCGGGCACAGCGATGGCCCACCCCGCCATCCACCCGATGCCAAAAATCACCGTGACTCCATCCAACCCTGCCACCCGCAAGGCTGGTTCTCCGGAATGTGTGGTTTTGGATCGCCTCCCTTTCCGCATCGGCCGCCGCCAAAGCGGGGAAGGTGCGGATATTTTATCCGCCAACGATCTCGCCCTTCAGGATAACTATCCTTACCAGATCTCGCGGAACCACTGTTCCATCGAGCGATCGGGATCGGAACTGATTGTCCGGGACCGCGGCAGCACCCTTGGCACCATGCTCAACGGCCAATCCATGGGCACGGAATCCGAGCACATGGCCCTTCCCCTCCAACCAGGCTCCAACAAATTGGTGCTCGGAGGCGACGACAGCACATTCCAGTTCAATGTTCAGGTCGAACCGGCTTAGGCCTAAGCCCCGGTAGCCCCCTTTTGATGAAAGGGGCAGCCACTATTGTCAAAAGTGGCCTAACCATCCCCTTCCTCAAATTCACCCCCACGCAAAACGAAAACGAGGCCGTTTGGGGATTTGTTGTTGCTACTTCTTTCCCCCCGCAACCACCACCGTTTCGGCGGGTTCCTCCGGCTTACCGGAAAGCTTGGCCTTCAGCGCTTTTTCAACTCTCGCATAGAGGGCGGGATCCTTCTTTAACTCCTCCTTGGCCGCATCCCGGCCTTGGGCCAACTGCTTGCCTTCAAAGGCAATCCAAGCGCCTTTCTTTTCCACCGCGTTGTGTTCGATGGCTGCATCGATGAGCGACCCTTCCCGCGAGATTCCCTCATTATACATGATGTCAAACTCCGCTTCGGTGAAAGGCGGCGCCACCTTGTTCTTCACGATCTTCACCCGCGTCCGATTCCCTACCACCGTGCCGTCAGGAATCTTGATCGCATTGATCCTGCGAATGTCCACCCGGACACTGGCAAAAAACTTCAACGCCCGTCCGCCGGGCGTGGTCTCCGGATTGCCGAACATCACTCCGATTTTTTCCCGAATTTGGTTGGTGAAAATACAAACCGTCCTCGCCCGGCTGATCAGGGCTGTCAGTTTCCGCATGGCCGCACTCATCAACCTAGCCTGGGCACCTACCGTCACGTCGCCGATCTGGCCCTCCAGCTCGTTCTTGGTGACCAAGGCCGCCACGCTGTCCAGCACCACCACATCCAAGGCGTTCGACCGGATCAACGTCTCCGCAATGTTTAACGCCTCCTCCCCTGAATCCGGCTGGGAAACCAGCAGTTCATCCATGTTCACCCCCAGTTTCTTTGCATAAACCGGGTCCAAGGCATGCTCCACGTCAATAAAGGCTGCCGTGCCCCCCTGTTTCTGGGCGTTGGCGATGGCCGTCAGGGTGAGCGTGGTCTTCCCCGACGATTCCGGGCCGAAAATCTCCACAATTCTTCCCCGGGGAAAGCCACCCGTTCCCAATGCCGTGTCGATGGCGAAACAACCGGTGGGGATGACTTCGACCTTCAGCTTTGCCCCGGCATCGCCCAATCGCATGATGGCGTTTTCGCCGTAGGTTTTGACAATCGACTGCAGGGCCAGGTCCAGATTCCGGCGTTCTGCGGCCTTACCGCCCTCGCCTTTGGTTTCGATCTTTTCGTTTTTTTCCGCTGTTTTGGGTGCCATATGGGATTAAACCTCCGTTTTGGAAAAAGGATGCGCTCCTTTTTGAATTTTTTTTCGTAGCAGGTCCAAAGCTGACTGGGAAGCCATGGCCTTGAACGTCTTTCTCTCCGGTACCAACTTCTTCTCAATAGTTTCCACGCCCTCCGCCCCCGCAATTCCCAGATAGGCCAGACCCACCGGCTTTCCCGGACTTCCGCCCCCCGGTCCGGCAATTCCCGTCACCGATACCGCCCAGTCCGCCCCGGACCTTCTCCTCGCCCCTGCGGCCATCTCCGCCGCCACCGCCGCACTCACCGCACCGTATTTCTTTAAAGACTCCTCTCTCACCCCCAACTCCCGCACCTTGGCCTCGTTGGAATAGGTCACCCACCCCGCCAACAACACCTCGGAAGCCCCGGGCACATCCGTGATTCGGTTGGCCACCAGTCCTCCCGTGCAGGACTCCGCCGTGGCCACTTTCACACCGCAAGCCCGCGCCAGCCTGACCACCACTTCCTCCATCCTCTCCCCACCCTCTGCATACACCGCTTCCCCCAGAATCTCCTTCACGCAGATCACCGCTCGCTCCAATAAGCCCCCATCGACCGATTTGATCCTCAAGTCCACCTCGCCCGGGCGCGCACAGTAGCCGATCTCCTCCAAACCCATCGCACGCAGCTTGCCCTCGCATTTCTCCTGCACAAACGACTCCCCTTGCCCGTGCACCCGCAAAATCCGTGTCCCCACCGCCGCCCCGGCGGATGCCCTCAACCGAGGCTCCACACCCGCTTCAAACATCGGCCCCAGCTCCCGGGGCGGCCCGGGAAGAAGTACCAGCATCTTGCCCCGATCCTCCCAAAACAGCCCCGGCGCCGTCCCATGCTCATTCGGCAAAACCTGCATTCCCTCCGGAACCATCGCCTGCACCTTCACCATTTCTGGCGGGGTCAGGTTTCGTTTTCGGAAATAAGCCAAAATCTTTTCATGGATCTCTGGATGATACTCCAGGGGTTTGCCCAAAAATTCCGCCGTCACCTCCCGCGTCACATCGTCCGAGGTCGGCCCCAGCCCGCCGGTGACCAACAGACAATCACACCTTCCCCACGACTCCTTGAGCACCTCCCGGATCGCCTCCCTGCCGTCCGGAACCGACGTCTGCCTCGCCAACGTCAGCCCCATCGCCTCCAGCCTTCCGGAAAGATAACCCGGATGGGAATTCATCACCTGCCCCAACAGCAGTTCCGAACCCGTGGTGATCAGCTCAATCCGCATCTCGCTATCATACCCGGGATTCCCCCGTTCCAAGGCTGATCCTTCGCCGCACGAAAAGCAGGCCACTTCTGATCGAAGTGGCGGCCACTTGCATCGCAAGTGGCCAACCTCAGCCTCGGTACGGAGGCCTATCCCGTCTCGTCCGATCCCCCATGGGGAACTCCGGTAGGGGCGAGCAACCGGTTGCTCACGCGATGATTTCTGGTCACCCCAGGAATTGGCCCCTCCATAAGGGCGACCAGCTCGCTGGTCGCCCCTACCGGATCTTGTTTTTACCACCTTCCTCATCCACTCACCCTATAGACCACCCAAGGACATTCTCCGTCCTATGCTTAAATTTACGGCATTCTCATCTTCATCTTAATCGAGACCCGAATTCCCCCCTTGTTCTTCCCCCTCGTTAAACCGAACCTCTTGCATGGCAAAAAAGGAGTCCAACCCCACCAAAGATCTCTACCGGGAGCTCCGTTTGCTCCCCTGGGCCAAGCTTTGGCAGGAAGAGGTTCCCCGCTTTACCCAAGCCGCCGCCGATGAGAAAGTAAACCGCGTGGCGGTGATCCGAGCCGTCGGGGCCGGTTTTTCAGAGGCCAACCAACCCACCCTCAAGGAGCCTGTGCGCCAATGGCTCCTCTCCCTCCTTCAGGATCCCTCGGAGAAAGTTCGCCGCTACGCCATGAACGCCCTACCCAAGATTGGCGCCGGCCGCACGGAGGAACGCCAACTCCTTCAGCTTCTCAAAACATCCGGCATCGATCGTGAGAAAAAGTTTCTCGGCCAAGCCCTCAATAAGATCGGCGGTTCTGCCACCCTGGACCTCATCCGCAGCCAAGGCGTTCCACTTCCCCACCTCACGGAACAGCGCGCCAAGGCCAACCTCGCCCGCCAACAAAAGCCCTCCTCCATCCGACTCGAAGTCGCCCTTCCCCATACGCCCGCTCTCCGCATCCACCTACGTTGCCGGACCGGGCTCGAACCCATCCTCACCGGTGAAATCAAGGATACCTCCCGAAAATTCCGCATTCTGGAAATCCGGCCCGGCCTCCTGACCCTCGCCCCCACGTCCGCCTTCTGCCTTCAAGACCTTTATTCTCTACGCTGTTTCTCCACCGCCTCTTTTCTTCTGGGAACTCTTCCCAAAAGCCGGGATCTGACCGATCCCCTCGCGCGCCTCATTGCCTCCCCTCTTAACCGACAGCTTTGCCAAACCTTCACCCACGGCCCGATCCGCTATCGCTTGGAATTCGTCGCCAAGGGCCACCAACGTTCCATCATCCTGCAAACTGTCCAAAAGGCCTACTCCCTCTGCCCCGATCTTCTCAACGATTCACGGCAGGCCCCCTGGGCCATTGAAATCCATCCCGACTCCGCCGGCGATTGGGTCGAACTCCGACCCCGCCTCACCCCCGACCCCCGCTTCCCCTACCGCCAACAAGACGTCCCCGCCGCCTCCCACCCCCCCCTTGCCGCCGCTATGGCCCGACTCGCGGGCCCTTTCCACGACGAGGCGGTCTGGGACGCCTTCTGTGGCTCCGGTCTGGAGCTGATCGAGCGCGCCCGCCTTGGCGGGGTCCGATCTGTCTTGGGAACCGACCTCTCCCCCGCTGCTATTGAGGCCACCCTCGCCAACTGGCGGGCCGCCCGGATTGCAAGTGTTCGGACCAACTTCGTCCAGAAAGACTTCCGGGATTTTCTGCAAATCCCCGGCTGCTCCCCGGGAAGCATCTCCCTTCTCATCACCAACCCGCCCTTGGGAAAGCGCGTGCCGATCCCCAACCTCCGGGGGCTTCTGCAGGAACTTTTATCCCTCGCCTCCGTGGCTCTCCGCCCGGGCGGCCGGATGGTTTGGGTCAATCCCCTGAAGATCAAACCCACCGACCCCGCGCTCCATCTGGAATTCCAACAAACTGTCGACCTCGGCGGATTCGCCTGCCGCCTCGAACTCCTCCGCAAACGCTGAGCAGAACACCGAGGCCGGGCTTAGGCCCAGCTTCCGCTTTTGGAATAACCGCCTGAGGCACTTCGGGCGATGACGGTGGAAGGTTTAAGTTGAAGTTTCAGGAAGTTCAAAGCTCCACGCTGCACAATCTGCTTTATCTTCCTCTTCATCCTTCTTCGTCCGTCTGTCCCATCTTCCATCTCCGTATCCTCCTGGGGGGATTTCACAACTCCACCTCAATCACCTTCGCCCCAACCTTGCCCGCCCAACTCTGGATATTTTTCAACCCCTTCATGGGATGCAGGTATACCTCAATCTTGTTGTCCTTGACGCTCCTCGCCGCCTTGTCCGACTCGCCCGGCTCGACCGCATCCTCAAAATCCGAAAACCAGTAGATCGCCTGCACATGATCGCCGGCGAGGTGATCGAAAGCCAACCGGGTGGCCACCTCCGCCTCATCTCCCACCACAATCCAGGTGCCCGAGCGATTCCGTAACGTGTCGAAGACTTTCGGAAAACTTTGCCGCAGACCCCCAAGCCCCGAAATCGTGGGCGAGGACAATCCCTCGCTACTCTTGAACTGCACCACATGCGGGAGAACCACGGGCTCATCGAATTCCCTCCGGGGCCTCTTCTTTCGTCCACCCCCCCGTGACCTTGGACCGGGAGGCGGAGAATCCGTCCTTACCGGCTCCATCCCGCACCCGTTCACCAGGACCACCTCAGCGTCGGGAAAATTACCCAAAACCTCCGTCATCACCTTCTCGAGATGCGGCTGCATCGAACCCGAGACATCCACAATCACCCCCAACTTCTTGTTCCCCACCACCGTCCCGAACAGCTCGCTCTTTCCCCGCCCCCGATCCTCTCCCTTCCCGCTGAATCCTGCGACTGGCACCCGCCCCTCCCCCCTCACCGGGGGTGCCCAACCACTCTCCCCCGCCAGTTTAACCACCGCCTCTGCAGGCACGGCCTCTTGGGGAGGCCCCACCTCGTTGGGCGGAGCCTCCTCCGTCATCTCCTGGCGCGAACTCTCTTCCAGATTGGGGAAATCCGCGTCGACGCTTTTTTCTCGGGGTGCGGTTTCCGCCTGAAACACCATTCCTCCCATCTTTTCCCGAAAAAGCACCGTTCCCCCAAAAATCAGTAGCGCGATCCCATGAATCCCCAAAGAGAGAAGTAAAATCAAGGCCAGGGGACTTCTCCACCATCTCCCTGGGGTGCCATCCCCCTTGGCTCTTTTCCGTGGAGAATCTTTGTCACGACTTGAGAGGGAGGCAGGCATAAAGACCACCACGATTCTGCAAAAGACTTGGCCCCTCAGCAAATTGCCGCCTTGTGCCTAAGTCGCCACCAAAAGCCCGAATGACGGTCAGATCTATCCGGGCTTTTATCTCTTTTGGCATAGGAATGTTATTGCTCCTTATCCACCAATTTCCAAAGAGTTGTTATTCACAGAATCGCCTTTTTATCGCCCCAAGCAAAGATGAGTCGCACCTTCACCTCAGAGCAAGGAGAGAAAAAAACATGAATTCAACAGAAACACCAAACAACCAAGAGGCCACTGACAAACAGACCAGAATTTGGATCACCGCACTCGGCACTGGGGTTCTTTTTTGGACCAGCCTCTTTGGCCTTATCTTTTTTTGCCTGAGAGCGTAAGGCGTCGACTTGCCACCAAGTAGCCCTGCGCCTTCAGGGGTGTGGCTTCTTTGGGGGTCAATTCTGTGGTTGGGAGACCAAGATAGATTACCTCCCCACAGCCCCCTCTTCTGAGGATTTATTCAAAGGTTGCATCGAGGCTCCGCCGCAAGCCAACCTCGGCATTGGATTCAATCTCGACTTCTTCTTTGGGAATAAGATCAGGCCGCGAGTACGGCTCTCTCTACGGCTGAATCGACCAGCTCATAGCTGTTATTTCTCTTTCGGGGCTCGTAACCCGCCTCAAGAATCAACTTCCTCATCTCCTCCAGGGTGAGCCGGAAACTTGTCCCGGCGCTCGACACCACATTCTCCTCCATCATCAGGCTGCCAAAGTCGTTGGCCCCAAACTTCAGGGCCACCTGACCCATCGCCGGTCCCTGAGTCACCCAACTGGATTGAAGGTTGGGAATATTGTCCAAAAAGACCCGGGCCAAAGCCTGCATGCGCAGATATTCATGCGAGCCTGTCCGTTCCGCTTTCAGCACCGTGTTTTCCGGCTGAAACGTCCAACAGATGAAAGCGGTGAATCCCCCCGTCCGGTCCTGCAAATCCCTCAGCCGCGACAGATGCTCAATCCGCTCCTCCACCGTCTCCACATGGCCAAACATCATCGTCGCACTGGAGCGCAAACCCATGCCGTGACCGATCTCCATGACCTTGAGCCAGGACTCGGTGTCACATTTTCTCGGGGCGATTTTCTGCCGGACCCGGTCCACCAGAATTTCCGCCCCGCCCCCCGGAATGCTGCCCAGCCCGGCCTCTTTGAATTTGCCGATCACTTTTTCCAGGGACAATCCAAACACATCGGCAAAATGGTTGAACTCGGGCGGGGAAAAGCCGTGGATGTTCACCTGCGGATATTTCGTCCGTAGATGGCGGAGAAGATCCAGATACCACTCGAGATCCAACTTGGGATGGTGCCCGCCCTGCAGGAGAATTTGGTTTCCCCCCACCTCCACTAACTCGTCGATCTTCTTGTCGATCTGTGCGTGGCTCAGCACATAGTGGTCGGCCTCCGTCTCGGTGCGGTAAAAGGCGCAGAACTTGCAATAGACGTCGCAGACATTGGTGTAGTTGATGTTCCGGTCCACGATGTAGGTGACCACCTGCTCGCCCCGGCCGCCATAATCGGACCGTTTCGCCCGATTCCGACGCGCATCGGCCAGCTCTCCGAGTTGAGCCAAAGGCCAATGATAGATTTCCCGGGCCTCCTCAGCCGTGATTCTTTTCCCCGCCAGAATATCCGCCTGCAACCGACTCATCGCCGGCCCCGGCTCAGCGGGAGATGTCGCCCTGCCCCAAAAGCTTGAACCCCCCCCGCGACAGGACCTGGGCCCCGAGTTCGTTGTCATCCAAATTCAGACAGAGGGCCGGACGTGCCTCCGGACGAACAAGGAACGCATAAGTGGTCAGGATGTTGATCTCCGCCTCCAGCAGGGAGGAAAGAACCTTCGGCAGTTCCGTGGCGGCACCCAACTCCACCGCCACCACCGTCGATTCCGTGTGGGCCACCGCCTGTTCATGAAAAATCGCCCGCGCCTGGTCCGGATCATCCACCACCATCCGGACGATCGCGCTATCCGTCGTGTCGAGGATGGTCAGCGCCACCACATGCACATGGCGGCTTTGCAGGATCCGGATCAGTTCCAGCAACCTCCCGGCCTTGTTGGCCAGAAAAATGGAAAATTGCCGGATCGGGTCGCTATGGGCTTTTTGTGTGGCCGTGGCCATGGGAAAATCCTACTCCCTTCGTTCAGCCCCGCCAACCCAGGATCACCTTGGCCGTGTTTCGCCCGCTGGCCCCGAAAACCCCTCCTCCCGGATGGGTGCTCGCCCCGGTCAGGTACAGATTTTTCATCGGGGCCCGGTAACAGGAAATCTCCGGCAGGGGGCGGAACAGGAACATCTGGTCCAGGCTCATCTCAAAATGCATGACGTTCCCCCGCAGCAGTCCCAAGTCCCGCTCCAAATCCAAGGGCGTCTGGATGTATCTCCCGATCATCTTCCCCTTCATGTTCGGGGCGTACTGACAGACCAAATCGTAAAGCTTGTCCGCCTCCCGCTCGCGGATGGCATCCCAGTTTTCACCATTCCTCAATTCGTAGGTGTGATACTGCGCCCAGGTGAAAAGGGTATGCTTACCTGCCGGCGCCAGCGTCGGATCCATTCCGGAAAAGGTCATGGCCACCACGCTTGGTCGGGCAGGGGGACGCCCCGCCAGATAGTCCTGATAACTGCTCTCCAACATGGCTTGATCATGGCAAAGCAACTGCATCGCCGAGTGATAGCTTTGGGGCTGTTTCCCACTCAGCACCGTCGGGCCGTAGACCGGCAGTTCCTCCACCGCATGCCGCACGACCATGCCGAACCCGTTTCCGATTCTCGCCTTCCCCACCCTCTCCCTTAACTCCGCCGGTCCACCCTCCAAAAGATCGACGAAAAAGGTCTTCAAATGACAGGCCGCCACCACCTTGCCCGCTTCCCATGTCTTCTCTCCGGCCTCAACGATCCAACCGCTTCCGTTTTTTTTCACTCTCCGCACCGGAGTGCCCAGATGAACTTCCCCTCCGTGCCGTTGCAGGCATTTGACCAAGGCGGTTGCCAGGGAACCGCTTCCACCTTTCGCTCTCTTGGCGCCGCCTTTGTGGATCATGGCATTCCAACCAAACATGTCCCCGCTGGCCACCTCCGCCGGCGCCGGTCCGCTTTGGGCGGAGAGCCAAAGCATGGCCGTGCGCAGGTGCTCGTTTTCGAACGTCTCCTTGATCACCTCCCCGTACGGAGCCATCAACTGCCGGGCGGTATCCAGGCTCGACCACAACCTTCTCGATTGGGGCCGGAAAAGATTCCTCTTCACGATCGTGGCAAACAGCCGCCCCGGAGAGGGTGGCGCCAGAAAGGTTTCGAAAACCCCTTCATTCAGTTCCGTCCATCTCTCGACATACCGGCGATAGGCCTCGGCATCCCGTGGGCTGAAGCGGGCAATGCTGGCACAGGTTTTTTCCACCGAGCGATGGAAGGAAATCCCCTCGCTGGAACCGGGAACGGGATAGTAGGCCCAAGGATCCATCTCGATGTACTCCAGCCCTTCCCTCTCCAACTCCAGCTCGGCCACCACCGGAGTCTGATGGATCATGATATGAACCGAAGACCCCACATCGAAGCGAAACCCGGGAACCAGATCATCTCTCGTGCAAACCGCCCCGCCCGGCAGCTCCCTCTTTTCGATGACCGCCACCTTCAGGCCGGCCTTCGCCAAATAACAGGCGCAAATCAGGCCGTTGTGTCCGGCCCCGACGATCACCGCATCGAAACGCAAAACTCGCTTACCTCACCACGGCCAAGCGTGGGCCTTGGGTCGCACCCTTCAGCCGGCCGACAAATCTCGCCATCCGCTCCGCCGCCACCTCGATCCGGTCCATGGCCGTGGCATAACTGCAGCGGACAAACCCCTCACCTCCCGGCCCGAAAGCCCCACCGGAACC
>Ga0214923_10008946_pt1 | contig 10516 bp, 8 predicted proteins | sample LL1510_MetaG_FD_177993 | JGI IMG/M metagenome (GOLD analysis project Ga0214923, IMG submission 177993) | Freshwater microbial communities from Lake Lanier, Atlanta, Georgia, United States - LL-1510 | ecosystem: Environmental > Aquatic > Freshwater > Lake | place: USA: Georgia | collected 2015-10-15
TTCGATTGCCCGGAAACAGGCGTGCTAAATTATTTTGCTCCAGCGGCGTGATTGCATGAATCACACTCGCCTTGCTCAACGCCGGATAAGCCAGCGCCGACCAATAAAGCCGCTTTTTGGCGCGAATCTTCCAACCCTGTTGATCCCAGAGCCAGGGTTCCAGCATGCCGTGTGCCGTAAAAACGAATGGTACGTTGGCTTGATGGGCGGCACGTGAAGCAAAATACTGCGGTGCCGACCACGCGCCATGCACATGAAATACAGTCGCAGCTCCATTCGAAGACTTCGCTAGAGCCGCAACGCCACCCTGCAAACCCTTCCCCAAAGACCACAGACGCCCCAAGCCGACTGGCGGATAGGTAAACACCTCCACGCCCGGTGGCAACTCGCCCGGATCCCCCGTAGTATGAGTAATTTGAACGCAAACGCCGCCCTGCGACAAACGTTCTGAAAGCTGGCGAACGACTGCCGGGATACCGCCGGCTATTCTTGCCACATCCTCGGCAACATGCACAACGCGGAGTTGCCCCGGTTGGCTCAAGAAACCTCTCCTTGCGCACGTAACCAGTCAACAGTTATGCGCACTCCTTCCTCCATAGAATGTGGCAATTCACCCACCACAGTCTGAAGCGGCTCCAGATCATGCACCATAGGCGTGAGCAGGTTGTCAAGGCGGAACGATGTTAACGGTGGGTTCCGCCACCCAAGCGCCTTCAATCCATCGCCAGACCACGCTACTGGCCGCAGCACGGCAACTGGCACCGTCTTGATAGGTTTTTCTCCCAAAGCCCGTTGAATCGTATTGGCCATTACCGCCACGTCAATGGGAGGATAGTCAGCAAGATAAAATGTTTTCTCGGCTACAACGTCAGCCGTGGCATGCATTAGCCGAACCAGTTCGTGAATCGTATTTCCAACAAAGCCGAACGACTTGAGAATCCTCGACCTACCAGCATGCACATATCGCCCACGAGCAATGGTTAGAAAGAATGACTTGTAAGGCACATCAAACCACGGCCCCCAAATAGACGTTGGCCGCACGATAATACAAGTGCAGGGTAGCCGATTAGCTCTATTACGAACGATCTGCTCGCCTATAACTTTGCTTTCCCCATAGGGAGTAGAGGGGCAGTAATCGAGCATATTCTCTGGTTGATAGCCAATACGGCAAACTAACCTCGATGAAGCAAAAATAACTCTTTTCACAGAAGTTACGCCATCAATGGCATCAATCAAATTACTCACACCGACAGTGTTTGCTGAATAGTTGGCAACAGACCTCCCATCCAGATCCGTACGAGCAGCCATGTGCAACACAAAATCAGGTTGGAAATCCCTTACGTTAACGCTTAGATCCGACTTATGCAACAGATCAACGCACCGCCAAAAGCGCACATGATGAGGATTGCGCGGTGTGCGAATATCTAAATTAACTACTTGATGTCCTGCGGTCGCAAAATACTCTACTAAATTAGTACCGATAAAGCCCGAGCCACCTGTAATAAGAATCTTTGAAACCATTGACGACACCACTTAATAGTTAAATTGGAAGCTTCAATGTAAAAGGTAACTATCTTATCATAATAAATGATATTACTTTAACCAAATCCCTACCGCGTCAGCCGTTGGTTGGCAACTACATCATTTTGATTCAACGTACATTACCCAACTACTGACCGGCTAAAACTCTTGAATCGCCTATGGGCGCTGACCTGCGAAAACTCGAACAGCCGTACTTCTCAGGTTTAATCAATTTCGTAGAGCTAGAGAAATAGGCTAACAAGACAGAAAAAAGTAGATTTAAAGGAAAAATTTCAACAATTTGCGTAACTGAATAAGCCCCTACAACAATAAATAGGAATGACATTCTAGGAATAAATTCTGATTTTCTCAACGCTATACTGATAAAAGGCAACATTAGAAATAAAAAAGCAAGAGGTAGACCCAAGTTAATAACTAAGGACTGAAACATGGAGTCAGAACCGAATGCACCATAATCATCTACAATCCCAGAGTTAAAGGCAAGCACGGCAGTATTAGTCGCTGCCCCAAACACCGTCGATAACCAAGAAGCGTTGGACAATGATTCTAATAGAGCAAATAAACGGCCCCCGCCAGATATTTCAACGTAGTCATCTCCTCGCCCAGTTATTTCATTGAGAAACACAAGAGCAACGACGGGCACAAAACACAAAACGAAAAAAATTAGTACACGAAAATACCCACTAACCGACGAAGAACGAGTCGAACCAGTGCGCCAACACCAGAAAAATATATATAGAATGATCCCAAGGATAATACCCGTCCCTGAGGCAACAAACACTAACGACAATGGGGCGGTAAGGAGGACGAAGGAACGAAGTCGACCTTGCGCTGAATAGAACATTGCAAAGTATAATGAAAAGACAGTAAACATCGCGCCTGAGTTTGCAATTGAAAATAAGCCCTGTGCTCTCGTGATTTCCAGAATTGTCGTCCCAAAAAATGGCGGCATCCAAACTATCTCTGTCAATTGAGTGAGAAAATGCAAAAAGTACATAAACAAAACAACCTTCCCTACATTTTCAAGCAGAGTTCTATCAACAAAGTCGATAATAAATGCGGTTAATATTAATGGGAGCATCCAGCGTAACCCGAACAGAGAAAATGTAAGGGATGGCTGTGCCACTATTGGAATAATAACAGTCGCCATCACCAGCAACCAAAACAGTTTGATCCTCGTCGCGTTGCCTCTGTTAATGGTCTTTATGGCTAAGTACAGTATAAGAGCAACAAAAACTACATCTTTTAATACTTTGACCAATAGAGGCGAGTAAACTGTTCCCATATTCTCATATGTCTCTTGAAATAACGCTGCAAGTTCCCCCAGGAAAGTAATTGGGAAGGATAATACAGCAAAAACTAATATTCCATTGATAATATAATCTGGACGCGATCTTGAAATAAATGTCATCATAGCGGCCTCTAGCAACCTGTCAGACTTGAGCCCACGGTATTACTGAAACTTGGCTGAAGCCCGATAGACTCTACTTCACCGTATCTATTCGCTAAAACAGCAAAGGTATTTTTGACTTCGAGTTTATCACCAAGCTTCTGCCAGAAATTACTCATAAAACTTCCATACTCTAATATAGAACAATTGAATCCTTTTCCGATGAGCAACTCTCGAATCGCCACTTGATTAACACCATCACGTACAACATGATATTCTGCATTATCATGTATTGAGTTTTCATGAAAAATACCCATTCCGCGGCGTATTCTTCGGACAAGGCCACTTAAAACCTCTTTTTGCCTTATTCGCCAAAAAAAATAGGACGCTTGCGTCAATGTTGAATCCCTGAAAGAACAGGATTTGTACAACATCGGATCTTGAAAGGTCATAATTACACCCCCTTCGGATAACGTTGAGGTCATTGCTTCGATAAGGGACATATAATCGGGCACATGGTGCAAGAACGAATTTGCAACAACAATGTCAAATTTCCGTCCATCTTTCATAATATCAAATACATCGCCACACCGTACATCAATTCTTTGACCAAATTTCACACATCTTTCGCGCAATTGATCCAACTGGCGCGAAGAAATATCTACTGCCGTAACATAAGCACCAAGAGACAAAAATGGAATCGTCGCTATTCCATCTCCAGCACCGAGATCAAGTACTGTTGGCACCCGCCCATCTTGCGATGCAATGTTGTAAGCCCTATGAACGATTTGCTCATACAAATTGCGAATAGCATCATGGGATAGGTGGGGAGCCCCACACATATACTCCCCTTCGCGCATAGCATCATAAGCCAATCTATTCGCAAGAGCCGCAGTATTGCTTTTCTTCATATTACGTTGACCAATTTTTTTTTGCAGAGACTATACGTTCCATATGATTCCGCTTTTGCATGTGCCGAATCCTTAGAAAACCGACCCTTACGCGTCTGACAATAACACGTCTAAACTCTTTGCCGAGACTCAAGAAAAGAAAAGTTACGATCGCAAACAAATGGAACTGAATGACACTATTAATACAGAAAATGAATAATCGATCTATCAAACTTTTATCCTTGAAGAAACTTCGAATCACCCCCATTTCTTCCATGTGTATCCGCTTCAGAGTAGTCAATCGAACAACATGTAATTCACGTTGTTGCCATGCATTTACATAATCAGTCGGGAATAATTCTCTATATGTTGTGCGCATTAAATTAGCAGCTTCAGAGTACATGTTCATTGATGCGGTCCAATCAGCCCTCGCAACTGCAGAATAACTTGAATCGGCCAAGCTTTGGACAGCAAGGGTGTTTGGCACAAAACAAACACCGTGTGTTAGCGCAATCACCATTTCGAGAAAGACATCGCTTAGCGCCCCTAACTCCGGAGTAAGCCCACCAGCCTTCAAGTATGCTGCGCGCTGAAATATTGTAGAGTTACCACCCATCCAACTATCATGCAGGCGTAGTAATTTTAAGCAGTCAGTAGGAGACAAGAAACACTCATTCGACGAAATACGTTCTATACATGCAGGATAACTTGTCCCATCCTGTCTTTGTACCTCAACGATGGCCGAGCACAATCCCGCATCCGGATAACGAGACAACAAAGACATTGATTCTTCAAATATGCCAGGAAGAAACAAGTCGTCAGCCGCAGCGAAATATATGTAGTCCCCTGAGGCCAACTCGGCGCCTCTATTTGCGGAGTAGATAACCCCTCGGTTCTCCCCGTTGAGAAATAGCTGTACAAGTTGATTCTGCTTAGCAAATTCCATGACAACTTCCACGCTATTGTCGGTCGAACCGTCGTCAATTACCAATATTTCCATCGGACAAAACGACTGAGACATGATATTCTGGAGCAGCTTTACTAGGAATCGTGAATGATTATAGTTTGGAACAATTACTGATAGTCTCGGCTTATGGATTTTCATATCGCAATAGATGTCCTAAATTCACGGCTTCAGAATAAAACACAAATAAATTCACAAAAAACTAGAATTTTATAGCCAAATATTGGCTAAAAAATTGGCTACTGTATATCCGAAGCGCTATAACTGTATAGCAACCGAGACGATATCAGCTGTATAGCTTGCCTTGAAAATAGTCGAAAATAAAATCCAAATCAGAAAATCTTCTTTCGTTCGCTGCCTTGACAATTTCATCCCAATGCGTTACGTATGTATCAGAAAATAGGACTGACAGGAAATGTTCAATTTCCATACCATACTTTACTCTAAAATATTCATACGTCTCCATTTCCATCTTCCTGTATTTGGCTGAATCCTCTTGAGTTAAATTACTGGTGTCAGAACTGCGACAATGAATTAAAGGGCTATTGTTCATCCAAAGCATTAGCTTTCTTTGCTTCATACAATAGCGCTGAACTTCAATATCAGCCAGAAATACATTCGCTGCTGCCCCTCCCATATCAGACCAGATTTCTTTCGGCATGGAAACTGCCACAGACCAGCGGCCCGCCATAATACGACAGGTGTCGAAATCGGTATTCCATGGATCATAGGTGAGGCCAAACGTGGAAGAGGTGTCGCTGACTTGAACATCTTGTACAGCATTCGGCATATAACTAACTTTAATTAATTTTTTAAGAATCCACGTTAGGTATTCATAGTTCCGAAGTACAAAAAGTTCCTTTAGGGTTTCGTTTGATGAAAATTGTAGATACCCTAAATTAATTAAACCTACGCTATCAAGATCGCTAACCTCATTCCACACGTTACTTAGGCTGGAAAACCACGTCTTAGGCCACAAAACATCGTTATGTGCCAGAATCACTATATCAATGCTCTTATCTAACTGCTTTATTCCAACATTGAAACATTCACTCGTTCCACCATGCGCTGTAAGCTTTAGGTATTCAACCGATAGTTGCACACAAAAAGCCTCACATTCCCTAGAGCTATTAAGTCCATCCTCAACAACTATAACCTTCCCGAGAAAGTCACTCTCCAACAGACTAATGAGCGAACTACGAAATACCGCTGAATCAGCCACGCTTGGAATAATGATCCCATAATGATGCACTTTAACACTAAACGGAAATTGTGTTTCAGTTCGAAGAATTGCAGCATCTGAGTCTGTTTTCTGGATTTCATTACTATTCAATAAATCAAATTCATCTGCAGCTCGGTGATCACCAATCTCTCTGAGGTAATACGATAGCCATTGAGCAGTAAACGATATATCACAACCCATCTTATACGCATTCACTAGTGCAACAGTAGCCTCACCATAACGTCCCATCGCGAATAGGAGCAGACAGTGCTTTTGGTCGAGCTTAATTGAACCACACTTGTGATCAATAAAACAAGAAATTGGCGAGCAGATCTTTTCATAGAAATATACTCTATGCGCGACAAACTTAAGCGTATCTATCATCGACTTAAAAGCTTGACGAAAGGTCCTTTTTTCGGCAGTTGCAAATAAAAGTAGGCGGAGCGTTATTAATATAAACGGCTCTACAACGAACTGTGCGGCAAACCGTCGAATTAAGACTAGACGACTTCTTCTTGTGCGTTGGCAGAAATATACAAGCCCTTTAAATAAGTAAGCCCTCCAACGCAGGTCGGCGAGTGCGACAGGCTTGTTGAAACTTGCGAATTCGCGAATACGATTGCATAGTACCAAGTTATCAAGTGCCTGCGAGATATGACCCTTCATCGGCATACCGGAATTATTTTCGTTTACAATTAGCACTGTGATGTCTTTCCAATGTTAAAATATTTACTTCAAAAGACTTTGCAAATTTCAGGTAAATTTATTGCAATTTCTCTGTTCAAGCCTAGTTTTCCGACATGGAAAAAAATAGCGAGAGTGCAGATATACATCTTAGGTTTGATTACTCAAAAGGCATCTCAATGCGTAAAATCGAACATCGCAATACTAAAGAAAATTACTTGCTGCTTGAACGCTATTCAAAAATCTCTTTTGCATTCGATCCGGCATAAATAAGGGTATTGCGCTCATAATTATGTATATATTCCATATATTCTAAAGGTTGACACACAAAGCCATACGCCGTGTACAAAATGCATGAGTTAATGTAAGTTCAACTTTCAGAAATTGTCATTTAGAATCTAATTATTTTAGAAGTTACTCAGGAATAACGCGCTACGTTCGAGCATATTTGCATTTGAACTGAATCTTTTCATATTAATAGCGTGCAATTTTCTTCAAATGAAATGCCAAAGGAAGTTTTTGCGCTAACCGATGATATAAAGGGCGAATCTTGTCTCTAAGTTGTGGCGAGAACATTTGCTTTGAGTAAGCGATTCGCTGAATAAGCGTTTTGTTATTGAGAACGTCCATAATCTCTGAGGTAATCGCATCACCCTTTGAGGCGATATTGCGGGTCTGCCTAAACCGACCCTGATAAACGTTCCCATCTGTAATTGTGTCACCTGTCTTCTTACTAACTGAAAAAACACCATACATATCCTTATAACCACCAAATATCCAAGTATCCAAACTACCGGGCGAATACAAGTATATGTTCCAACGCCTTTCGCCGAATATTCCAATTTTGGAGCTAGGTTTATATTCAAAAAACAAAGTGTCAATGATGGACCAGTGATTAGATGAGTAGTAATCAACAAATAACGTTGGCGAAAACATATATAGACCATGATCAACATGATTTGAAGAGGGGGAGGCGTGGATGATTCTTCCCCCTATTTTCGTCATCCTGCTGAAATTCTCAAGAACTTTTGGAACGTTGAAAACATGCTCCATTGTCCCACCATCAAATACCAAGTCGTATTTTTCATGATGCTGATATGGAATATCATCATTCAGATCGTGTACAATCGTGCAATTCTGATAATGACTGTAGTCAATGCTTTCAACACTGTCAAAGCCAAGCGAATGGAATAATGCATTGTCCGATATATAGTTCATTTTACGGAACATTTCATTTTCAGATAATTCCATCTTGACGCCTGGCCTTAGTGAATAATCCATCTCTTTAGCCCATTGAATTAGGCTTTCAGCTGTTGAGTACACATCCTGTCTCCCAGCAGTTATAGCCTTTCCTGAGAATCTCTCTCTTTTTCCTTCACGCATTAATAACTTGATCATTGCTCGAGCGATGCCCATAATTTTTTCCTAATCTGAATTTGTTAAACCTAGTGCCATGATTTGTTCTTTCCTTGCCATTTCAATCGATTGAAATGCCATATAACGATTATGCAACAAGTCATAATTGTATTAACTATAAGATAACTGACAGCCATATAGTCGATTGTGTAGTATTTTCCGGTAATATAAGTCGCTATACCCGTAAATACTGCGCCAAAAAAGGTTACAAGCACTATAGGCTCCTTCTTGTGCGCGCGCATGTAATGACTGAAAGGAGCAGATGCAAATCCAACAAAGTACGCTGCCAAGAAGATTGTGGCTGTCGATGGTGGCAACAGCCGCTTTGCCACTGAAAGTCCGGTTTGATCTAGCGCATGAATTGCTATAAAAAATAGCACTGACATTGCAAGCAAGATCTTAAATGTGATTTTTGTATTATGAAAAAACAATGTATCTAGATCCACATAATTTTTCTCCGCAATCAACATACAAAAATAGGGAATTTTGGGAGTGAACCAAGAGAACGAGAGGTTTCCTATCGCCATAATGATACCGACAGTTAGCCCCATTTGCCCAGACATGACCGGGCCATAATATTTAAATATTATTGGGACAAAAAAAGAATAAACAAAAAACCATGAAATACTAGCTACGGACATTCTCCACTGCATCGGAAGAATGTCTTTTTTCCAACTAATAAGATGATTGTGTGCTCCAAATACGATGGATTTAAGAAAGCCATAATATTTTCGTAGTAGAAAATATAGTGACATCACCAAAATAGACAGCCCGGATATAGTTCCAGTCCAAAGTTCGGCTCCAACTGAAATTGAAATCCATACTGTAATACTTGAAACAACCCCCTGGTAGAATCTGAACGCATACAACGGCGCAACCTGATTGCAGCCCTCGAGTAAAGACCATATAGGAACTAGACAAATGCTAACACCTGTAACCAGGCACAGCGAGAGCCACGGAAATATCCAGTTAATATTCAATATATGTTTTGCATTTGAAAAGAAAATATGGCCACCAATGCTTAGGCCTAATGCTATTACGATAGATCCAACGAAATACCATTTTATCGCAATTTTAGCAATGCTCCTTAGTCTTGATAGTGCTTCACTGTCACCAACTATTTCTCCAGTTTCGTTGAGACTTAATTTGCCCCATTCGTGTCCAGCGAACTGTACAATTACGGCACCGAGTCCCAACTCTACGAATGCCTGAAGGGTTAGGATTGTTGCGAATGTAAAGTAGTAGCCCTGAATTTCAGGAGATAATTTTGTTGCGATGAGTAGTGCTGTAATCAATCCTGTACTGAGAGCCCATATTTTCGCCAATAAACCAAATACTACAGGGCGATCCACTTCGAAACTGCGTAAAAGGTTTATTACTCGATATTTGAAATGACGAAAAATGTTATCCAATAGCATTATCGTGCGCTCAGATTCGCTTTCGCATAACCAAGTGGTGACCCTACATCCACAAAAACATCGTTTGTCTGGTAGGTATAGATCTGACCCACAAACCGGTGAAGTACATCCGTGCTAAAGTCATTTAGGGTTTGAAAATTATTACCCATACAAGCCAAAAAATCAGAAGAAAGAATATACACGGCGCCATTGGCAAGGTTTCCCGGGGGATTCAAGACTTTTTCATGAAAGCCAATCACGACACCTCGTTCATCTAATTCAACAATCCCACACGCTGATGGAGTGTCTGTTTGGAAAGTCATCATTGTCATTACGCATTCAGATGGGCGGTTTATATGTGCCTTTCTGAAGGCTGTGAGATCGGCCAAACAATAGTTGTCGGCGTGTATCAGCATTCCGTCTTGACCTTTGAAAAAATCAATGTTCGCGACAAGAGTCCCTGCTGTACCAAGCATTTCTTTTTCATGAACTAAAGTAACCTGCTCCCGAAAAGCGCTTGTTTCGATAAAAGCTACAACTTTATCCACCAAATAGTGCGTGTTGACTAAAAACGGTCCCACACCTGCCTCTGTTAGCCTTTCAAGCCAAATATCTAAAAGTGGCTGACCTTTGACGGGTACCAGGCACTTTGGGATAGTGTCAGTGAGCGGCCGCAGTCGTGTGCCCAAACCTGCTGCCAGCAAAAGCGCCCTCATGCTAGCAACTCATGCAGCAGCTCTGACGAGCTCAGCGGTAAATTTCCCACGCGCCCCACTTGCACTGCTGCGGCCAGCGAGCCCAGGCAAGCAGCCTCCCAAATGCTGCCACCGGCGGCTAGCGCCATGGCACTGGCAGTGAGTAAAGAGTCGCCTGCGCCCGCAACGTCTCTAGGGGCTTCATTGAGAGCATCTACGCGATCTGTCAGCCATTCTGCGCCGCTGAAGTTATCGGCGTGGATGAGCAAACCCTCCTCGCCTAGCTTGAGCAGCACATTGTGGGCCTCTGCTTGCT
>Ga0214923_10008947_pt1 | contig 10514 bp, 6 predicted proteins | sample LL1510_MetaG_FD_177993 | JGI IMG/M metagenome (GOLD analysis project Ga0214923, IMG submission 177993) | Freshwater microbial communities from Lake Lanier, Atlanta, Georgia, United States - LL-1510 | ecosystem: Environmental > Aquatic > Freshwater > Lake | place: USA: Georgia | collected 2015-10-15
CAACGCAAGTTTCTTTTTAGCCATTGCCTGCTTTTTCTTTTTAGCAGATGCCATTTTCACCTCTCAAGCGGTTCATGTTTAGAACCCACTTATTTGATCGCGCTACGATATCGGATTTAACGCGACAAACACTGCGACACCATCTAAATCGGCATTCGGCGACTGTTTCGCAGTCAAAACTGAGACCTCAAAATCAACAGCCAAAGTCTCTGCCTTAATGGTCTCATGATGTGCCGAGACCTGCTCACAGAGTTTTTCTGGCAGGCTGAGCCGAAGTTGAATACGATCAGAAACATCAAGGGCTGAGTCGCGACGCTGCTGCTGAACCAAGCGAATGACATCGCGGGCAACGCCTTCGGCCTCGAGTTCGGGGGTCAACTCGATATCTAGAACTACCACGCCTGACGAATTTCCTAAAGCAGCACTGGCACCCGAAGCCTTTGGTACAAGTTTCAGTTGGTTTTCACCAGGGTGCAAATCAACTGAACCCGCGGTCACAATGTCGCCTTTGCGTACCCAATCGCCCTTCTTGACTGCTTTGATCACAGTTTGAGTGCTTGCCCCGAGTCGCGGACCAACAACGCTGGGCACGACTTGCAACTCAAACTCGGCAACCGACGAAACATCATCTGAAAAACTAAGTGAGCGAACATTCACTTCATCTTTGATGATGTCTTCGAATGCGAAAAGCGCACCAGAATTTTCGGTGGCGATTACCAAACTTGCGAGTGGCTGACGCACACGTCGGCCATGAATCTTGCGCAACGACAGTGTTGTTGAGCAGACATCACGAACCCGATCCATTGACGAAACCAATGACTCATCATGACGCAGCCCATCGACTGTTGGCCACGACTGCAGATGTACGCTGCGCTCTCCCGTTAGTCCTCGAAAAATCTGCTCGGTCACTAGCGGCAAGACCGGGGCAGCAATACGAGTCAAATAATGAAGAACTGTGTGCAAAGTGTTGATTGCCGCAACATCACCCTTCCAGAAACGATCTCGACTACGACGGATATACCAATTCGTTAACACATCAAGAAATGTTCGTATTTCTGCGCAAGCCGCGAACAAGTCATAAGCATCAAAGCATTTGGTCGTAGATTCAACCAACCCATGAAGTTTTGAAATTATGTAACGATCTAAGACGTGATCACTTGAAGCATCTACCGAGCCAGAAACCGATTCGGCATTCGCATAAAGCGACAAGAAGTACCAACTATTCCATAGCGGAAGAATCACCTGACGAACGGTGTCACGCATACCTTCATCGGTAACTGCGAAATCTGAACCACGCAAAATCGAGGAAGAAAGCAAATACCAACGCATCGCATCTGCGCCATGGCTGTCAAACACCTTCATCGGGTCTGGATAATTTCTCAGACTCTTCGACATCTTTGCGCCGTCTTGTCCGAGGACAATGCCGTGACTGACGCAATTCGAAAACGCAGGGCGATCAAACAGCGCTGTTGCCAAAACATGCAAGGTATAAAACCAACCGCGAGTTTGCCCAATGTATTCGACGATGAAGTCACCCGGATAGTGATTTTCAAACCATTTCTGATTTTCAAATGGATAGTGCACCTGAGCAAACGGCATCGAACCGCTTTCGAACCAACAATCCAAAACCTCGGGCACTCGACGCATCATTGACTTGCCGGTTGGGTCATCTGGATTCGGACGAACCAAATTATCGATGGTCGGTCTATGCAACTCGTTAATCTCAACGCCAAAATCTCGGCGAAGTTCTTCAAGGCTTCCGTAGACATCGATGCGCGGATAATTCGGATCATCGCTACGCCAGACCGGTATCGGCGAACCCCAGAATCGATTGCGGCTTATGGTCCAGTCGCGTGCATTCTCAAGCCACTTGCCAAAACTTCCGTGTTGAAGATGATCAGGAACCCATCGAACTTGCTCGTTCAATTCGACCATGCGATCACGAATTGCCGTGACCTTGACAAACCACGAACCTACCGCCTTATAAATCAGTGGCTTGCCAGTGCGCCAACAATGCGGATAAGCGTGATCGTAAGTCTCATGACGAACAACGACACCGCGCTCTTTTAACACTCGAATTATTGCCGGGTTGGCATCAAAAACGAGTTGTCCTTCGAAATCGGCAACTTCGCTTGTGAACCGTCCGCGCGAGTCGACCGGTACGACAAGTTCAATACCTGCTTCTTGACAAACACGTTGGTCATCTTCACCAAAACCAGGTGCCAAGTGCACAACACCAGTGCCGTCTTCAGTTGTAACGAAGTCTCCGGCAATAATTCGAAAAGCATTTGAATGGTCAGCAAAATAACCGAACAACGGTTTATACGTGCGACCAACTAACTGGAAACCTTTTATAGTTTCAAGGATTTTGGGTTCAGGAAATTCGCGCTCATATGCCGACAATCTTTCGGAGGCGATGATGAATTTTCGTCCCGAATGCTCGATGACGGCATATTCGACGTCGGGCGCAACGGCCAACGCCAAGTTAGATGGAAGTGTCCAAGGGGTCGTTGTCCATGCCAACAACATTTCGCCCGATGAGAGTTCGAAGCCGACTGTCAGCGCGGGGTCTTGCACCTGTTTATAGGCATCGTCCATTCGAGTTTCGGTATTCGAAAGCGGAGTTTCCAGCGCCCATGAGTAAGGCAACACACGAAAGCCTTCGTAAATCAGACCCTTGTCCCAGAGTGTCTTGAATGCCCACATGACGCTCTCCATATAAGGAGTGTCGAGAGTTTTGTAATCGTTTTGAAAATCAACCCACCGAGCCTGGCGAGTTACATATCGCTCCCAGTCGCTGGTGTATTGCAAGACTGAAGTGCGGCAATACTCGTTGAATTTTTCGATGCCAAAATCGGTGATTGCTTGGCGTCCAGAAATACCAAGTTGGCGCTCGGCCTCTGCCTCAGCGGGCAGACCATGACAGTCCCAACCAAAGCGACGCTCAACTCTTTGACCGCGCATAGTGCGATAGCGCGGCACGGCATCTTTGACAAAGCCGGTCAACAAGTGGCCATAGTGCGGCAAGCCGTTCGCAAATGGTGGACCATCGTAAAAAACGAACTCATTTTCGCCGTCATTTCCGGCATCGCGCATTTCTATTGAGGCAGCGAAGGTCTCGTCAGTTTTCCAATATTCAAGAACTTGGCTCTCAAGTGATGGAAAATTCGGTTGTGGTTCTACCTGCGGGTAAGACACGAATAATTTAACAATTCAAAATCAGGCGCTGCACAACGATTTGCAAAAACAGCAACACAACCAAAGGTGAAAGATCAAGAGCGCCCGTTCGAGGAAGAACTCGCCGCGTCCAGTCAAGTACCGGTTCGGTAAAGCGACCAACAAAGTATGAGATCTGTGCGATTACCCCGCCACTTGTAGATGGAAACCACGACAAGACCACTCGAACGATGATCATGTAAATGTAGATTTGTACGAGACTGCAAAGTATTTCTTTCATCGAATTAAAACCCAATCTGCGCTAGCCGCGCGAGATGCGTGCGCCAAATGGCTTCATCATGAAAACGCCATTGCTCATTTTCTCCATGGTGCCGCTATTGGCGTAGCAAACGCCGCTTGCAAAATCGATAATTCTGCGCATCGTCTTTGGATCAGTTGACTGCACGTTGATTATCACCGGATTACCCTCTTTGAAACGATCGGCAATTTCTTTTGCGTCCTCATAGCTAGTCGGACGAATCGTGACGGGATCACTCGCTGGCATAACCGGACGCGCAACCGCTTCAGTGCGACGACCTGCAACTGGTCGAACAGTTACACCTGAATCGTGTTGAGCTTGTTGTACACGCATACCACTTGACCGAGGATCGCTCGCCGCACGACCGTCGTATTCGTCGTAGTCAAGTTCGGGTTCATCAAATCGCTCGACGCGCGGACGACCCCTGCTCGGCATGCGTCGATCGCGCTCAACTGCAACGGATTCGTCATAATCGTCGTACGCCTCATCTGGTCCCAAACCCAAATAATCCATTGCTCTACGAAACATTGACATACGGCAAGGATAGTTCAGATTTTGGCGTTAAATACGGACTATCTCTACTGGTGAACTATTGGCGTTGCCCAAACAAGGCCGAACCGACTCTTATCATTGTCGACCCTTCGGCGATTGCAATCTCAAGATCGCCAGTCATACCCATGCTGCATTGCTTAAGCCCCAATTCATCCGTGAGTTTTCGCACCAAACGAAATGAACGTTGCGTTGATTGGGCTTCGTTGCTTGTTGGTCCTACGGTCATCAAACCTGCGACTTCTAGCCCCTTGGCATTCGCAGTTTCGAGCAGATTGCTCACCTCTTGCGGCTTGCATCCACCTTTGTCGAGTTCGTCAGTGGCGTTGACCTGCAACATTATTTGTGGTCGGGCACTCGTACCTGCCTTGACGCAGCGTTTTGCAATCTCATTGATTAGGTCTACGCGATCGACGCTCTGCCAAACATCGACCAACCCAGCGATCAACTTAATTTTGTTGGTTTGTAACCGACCAATGAAATGTATCGGCAAGCGTTTTTCGATCGGTAGTTCTCCGGCTTTGGCAATCAGCTCTTGTGCGTAATTTTCGCCGACTCCGTCACACCCTGCGTCAAAGGCCGCAACCATCGCCCGAACATCAAAGGTTTTTGTGACTGCAATCAATTTGACATCTTTGCCACCAGCCGCACTTATGCGGTGGCGAATTTCTGTCGCGCGCAATGCAACTAGTGACGCATCAATTGAAGTCATGTCGTTACCGACATGCGAATTTTATTTTAGAAACGATGGAAGATCGTCGTCGTCATCAGCGCCACTCAAAGGATCAGCAGCACCGCCGAACAAATCTTTCAATCGTCCGCCTTTGCTATCTGGGCGAACTGTGCCAGATGTCGCCGTATTACGACCGTCACCGCGAGTGGCAGTGCGTTGCACTGCGCTATCCCATCGTTCGAAACCCGCAGCCACGACCGTGACCCGAACTTCGTCGTTGACATCGTCATCAATTACCAAGCCGTGGATGATGTTGGCATCTTGATGCGCGACTCCACGCACGATCTCCATCGCGTTCGTGACTTCGAACAGACCAACATCCGAAGGACCGGTGATGTTGACCACAATGCCACGTGCGCCTTCAAGTGAAGCCTCTAGCAGTGGCGAATTGATCGCAGCATTTGCCGCCAAAACTGCGCGGTTATCGCCACTCGCCGCACCCGTGCCCATCAGCGCAGTACCTGCATTCGAAAGTACTGTCTTGACATCGGCGAAGTCGGTGTTGATCAAACCTGGGGTCGTGATCAAACCTGTAATACCCGCCACACCCTGAACCAAAACCTCGTCGGCTTTCTTGAAAGCATCAAGCATCGTCGTCTTGTCGGTCGAAATTGTCAACAATCGCTCATTGGGAATGACGACAAGCGTGTCGACTTTCTCTTTCAGCGCTGCGATGCCAGCATCGGCCTGAACAGAACGACGTCGACCTTCGAAGGCGAACGGTCGCGTAACGATCGCAACTGTCAAGGCACCTTCGGCCTTTGCAATTTCTGCGATGACCGGCGCCGCACCTGTACCAGTGCCACCACCTTCACCAGCGGTAATGAAAACCATGTCAGCACCTGCGACAACCTCTTGAATCTCATCGCGATGTTGCTCGGCTGCTTCACGACCAACTTCTGGGTCAGCGCCTGCACCAAGTCCACGAGTAAGTTCTCGGCCAATATCAATTTTGACGCTCGCATCACTCAACAACAGCGCTTGCGCGTCTGTGTTAATCGCCACAAACTCAACGCCACGCATGCCTGACTCCATCATGCGATTAATTGCGTTCACGCCGCCACCACCAACACCGATGACTTTGATTACTGCCAAATAATTTTGTGGTTGACCGACCATCTAGGATTAACCCCCGCTACTTGCACTCGTTGTGCTCACTGTTTGTGAGTGCAGTTATTCTGCCACATCGGCCAACTAGCACCAAACATCAGCGAAACGTTCAGGAAGGTTGAGAGAAAGTCTCTACTTCGACTTTACAGTTGGTGTTCGCGGATCTGTCAGATCAATCGAGAGAATCTGTTTTGCATCTTGCCTACGCAACAAGACAAGCAATGAAATCAATTTGTTCTGCAAGTCAACCGGTGGGCCAAAATTGATTAGGGTGCCGGTGCGCAGTGTCATGATCAACTGATTTGGTCCACCCACGCCGACGTTCAAAACTCTGTCTTGCAACTCATCTGGCAAGCCAGCGGCCAACTGTGCAGCCGCCCTGTAAACCGTGCCGGCACTCGCTCCAGGAGCAAGGTTTGGACCAACGCCAGTTATCTGCAGATATTGCGTGGGCTGGCCTATCTCGACAGCCAATACACGTCCCTGCGAATCAACAACTCGCGAACGATTATCGACACCTATATAGAAGGCCACTGGCTTTCGCTCGACGATTTCAATCACCAATCGTGACGGGAAAAATGATCTGATTCGCACCGACTCAACCCAAGGATCACCCTCAAGTCTTCGCTCTGCAGCACGCGTATCGACCGTCAATATTGACTTGCCGTCAAGCGACTTTTCAACCGCAATCAACAAGTCGGCACTGACATATCGAGCACCTTCGATCTCGATTTTACGAACACCGATAATTGGCGAAGCGAGCACAATCAAAACAAGTGCCACGACACCGATAACAGAGCCTGCCGCAGTTAACAGTCGGCGACGATTGGACGCAAGTGTCTTAACTACATTTTTGCGGCGATCCTCGATACGCGAATCCCGAATTATGTTGCTCGGGTCTGAAGTAGGCGCGATATTTACCGAACTCGTCAATTCATCGATCGGGTGGTCAGAGTCAACTGGCAATCGAAGATCTTCGTCAACAATTACTATTCGACCGTTATTAGTTTTGAGAGTTAATGAAGTGTTTGACGTCGACGATTTATCGCCTGTTTGGTCACGTGTCTCTTGCTGAGATTTGTCTGAATCACCTGGTAGCACGACTCGCAAATTTGCTGATGGCGTCGCGTCGCCATCAAATGCATCTCTCAACTCTGCCAATACCTCATCTGAAAGTTGCTCTGTAAACGAGGGCACCGGAATCGATAAATCGGTATTGTTCGCCGAGCCGAACGCCGACTCGAGCTGCGAATTTCGCAAAACGTCTTTTTGTTCAACCGCACCTGCTTCTTGCGCGATTGCACCCGAAAAGCCAACCAAACGAATCTCGCTTCGAAGTTCAATGCCGTGAGCTTCAGCAACCCGCTGACGGACGAAGGTCATAAGCTCGACGACGTCATCTGCATTGCCATCCTCATCGGCCTGAATGAAGTTGGCGTGTTTTTCAGAAATCTCAGCCGTGCCAATTCGATAGCCGCGCAACCCGAGACCATCTATCAAAGCTCCCGCCGAGGAAGCACCTGAAACAGGATTGACGAAAACAGAACCGGCGTTTTGACCGCCGGGTTGATTCTCGCGACGCCACTTGACAATTTCGGCAAGTCGTGCCTCGCCTTCAGCCCTGTCACCCCGCGACAGTCGCAATGTCGCCGAAAGAACTATGTGCTGATCGTTCAAATCTGATCCACGAAACCGCAGCCCGAGGTTTGCTGCTGAAACATTGGCTTCGATGCCTCGCTCGATATGAAACATCCGCACGCTCAGCAACGACGCGATCATGTCTGAGCCGTGCCCGCCAGCATTCATGCGAACGGCGCCGCCGATCGACCCAGGCACGCCAACTGCCCATTCAAAACCGCGCAAACCCGCAGCAACGCTTTGTCGAGCCACAACAGGTAGAGAAGTCATTGCACCTACTACGACTATTGGATCTTGATCTGGGCTCGGCATCGCTATTTGTTCTGCAAACGGCCCCAAAGCAATTGCTAAACCGCGAAAGCCACTATTGCTTATCAGCATGTTGCTTCCACGGCCGAGCATCAAAACAGGGATCTTCACTTTGGCCAACGCGCGTGACGCAGCATGCAAATCATCAACATTCATTGCTCGCATAAACAATGAAGCAGCACCGCCAACTCGATAAGTCGTGTATGGGCCGATCGGCTCATCTTTCGTTACGCGATCACCTAGTAGGGCTGCGAAACGGCTCAAATCTTTGTCGCTGGGTCGACCAAATTCTGCAATCAATTTGACTTACCTCGGCGCAAGTCGATCACTTCATTTGGCAAAGTAGAAATATCTCCGCAGCCCATCGAAATGCACAAGTCGCCATTTTTGATTTCATCTGCCAAGAACTCTACGAGATTCTTACGACTCGGTTGATAAATGACATGTGCTTGCGGTTGCGACTTGAGAATGGCATCGACAACAAGCTGCCCAGTCACACCCTCGATTGGTTCGGTACCTGAAGAATAGATATCGGTGATGACGACGAGATCGGCGGCAACGAATGAGTCCGCATAGAGATGTGAAATCATCGCCATGCGATTGAATCGATTCGGTTGAAAAACCGCGATGACACGTGACCACTTGTCTGACTCGTCTCTCACGCTTGACAACACAGCAGATATTTCGTTCGGTAAGTGGGCATAGTCATCAACAAATGTCGCGCCACCGTCTACGCCCCGAACGTCAAACCTACGCGCCACCCCGCCGAAACCGCTTAATGCTTGCGCAGCCTGACCAAACTGAACTCCATACTGCATCGCCATCGCAATTGCTGCAAGTGCATTGCCAACATTGTGACGACCACGCAACGGAAGATCGACTCGACCGAGTTCAATTTTCTGGGTGCCATTATTTTGAGCGACCACAAATGAAGCCTTACCGTCTTTGAACTTGATTGATGAAGCCACGTAGTCTGCAGACGAATTTTCGTCGACAGAGTATGTAACCGCGTCTTGGGCTCTAGCAATTGATGCACAAACTGGGTCGTCAAGACACAAAACCCGCGGACCAGCGATACCGCCGACATAGTCGACGAAACTTCGTTCAATTGCTGCCTGTGTTTTGAAGTGATCTAAATGATCGATGTCAATGTTGGTCACAATTGTCGCAGCGAGTGGAAGCTGCGAGTGAGTGCCATCGCTCTCATCTGCTTCAACAACGAATAGGTCGCCATTTGACCACGACGCGCCACGATTCAGCGCAATTACATCGCCGCCGATCAGAAAGCTAGGGTTTTTGTTCGCGCCGAGCAAAATTGTTGTGAGCATTGACGACGTCGTTGTTTTACCGTGCGTGCCTGCAACACCGATACTTTTGGCGCATTGACAAATACTCGCAAGTGTCTCGGCTCGCGAGAGAACTCGGATATTCAATTTACGTGCATTCTGATATTCAATGTTTGAATCGGCAATCGCCGGAGAACCTGTGACAAAATCACAACCTGAAACAACTTCAGGATCGTGACCGATGTTGACGTTGATCCCAAGATTTTCGAGTCGCGTAATTAGATCCGAGCGACGAATATCGCTTCCCGATACTTGATGTCCCATTTCAGCCAGCACGGTGGCTATCGCCGACATTCCGGGGCCACCTACACCTACGACATGAACACGTTTCGGTTTGCGTAAATCAATTAGATGACTCTCTCTTCGAGACGCCACACCAATTATCAATTCGGCAAGACTCGTTTCGCGATGTTGCCTACCTGCAGAGCGCGCGGCACTGGCAAGAGATTGAAGTTTGGCTTGATCATCTACTAAGGAGATGACCTGATCAGCCAACTGGTCGTTCGTTATCGCTTTTTCGTTTACGACTTGTGCCCCACCAAGATCGCCGAGCCAACTTGCGTTTGCGGTTTGGTGATCTTCTGCAGCGCCACTCCACGGAACTAGAACACTGGCAATGCCAATCGTTGATACTTCAGCGACAGTGCTGGCACCTGCACGCGCTACGACAAGGTCGGATGCGCTGTAGACATCGTTCATAGCCACTGTTGACTCAAGTCGTATATAAACAATTTTTGCGTCACTGCTCAAATTGGGAAGATCATCATTTATATACCTCTGGCCGGTCAAGTGGATAACACAAATATCGCTTCGAGTTTGATTCTTTTCGACAAGTGTGCGTGCCACAGAATTTAGTTTTGCCGAACCCAGTGATCCACCCGTTATACAAACAACTTTTCGATCAAGCGGAATCGAAAGTCGCGAGCGAGCATCAGTTCTGGTTGACGACAGATCAAGATTTCGCAAGACTCGGCGAACTGGGGAACCAGTGAGAGTTGCATTTCTAAGTTTTGAAGGCAAGTATGCGACTGCGACAGCAGCAGCACTTCGCGCCTGCAATCGAGTTGCCAAACCAGGTTGACGATCATAAGAAACCGTTACGACCGGAATGTTCAACTTCTTTGCAGCCCGCGTTGCTGGCACGCTCGCATATCCGCCAACCGAAACGACTACAGCCGGCCGCAAACTCGACAAAAGTCGTTCGGCATTTTTCGATGCGCTTTGCAAGATTCGAGCGGTGCGAATGTTTCGCTTTAATGCCTGGACAGACCAAACCCGAGCAAATCCTTGCACGCTCAGCAAAGACATTGGTATGCCCGTTGGAGGCACGAGAGTCGTTTCGATGCCCGACGTT
>Ga0214923_10008948_pt1 | contig 10514 bp, 8 predicted proteins | sample LL1510_MetaG_FD_177993 | JGI IMG/M metagenome (GOLD analysis project Ga0214923, IMG submission 177993) | Freshwater microbial communities from Lake Lanier, Atlanta, Georgia, United States - LL-1510 | ecosystem: Environmental > Aquatic > Freshwater > Lake | place: USA: Georgia | collected 2015-10-15
GCTGGACGGGCGGCGCAGGACCGAATCCACCGGGCTGCGGAGCGGCATTCGCGGCCTGTCGCACCCAGGCAGCCGTCTCCGGCGGCGGCACGACGCACCGTTCGCGGGAATAGGCCGCCACGACGCTCGACGCGTACGGCCCGGCTGCAACCGCACCGGCCACGACGAGCGCCAGCCCGACCAGGTATCTCACCAGCCGCACAACGTCTGACATGCCCGCTCCGCTTCCGCTGCCACGCCTCAATTATGCACCCCGGTGAGCGGGTGTGCCGGCCTACGGCCGGCGGCAGCGGTGGCGGCAACGGAGCGTCAGCCCGCAGCGCGGTCACGTCCCGCAAGGTTTACCCAGGTGGACCGTGTGCGCCGGGGAGGCGAGTCGAGCAATGACAGGCTAAAGCCTGTCCTACGTGGTGGCGGTCGCGGCGGGGGTCGGCGCCTCGAGGCCGAAGCGGTGCTGGAGCCAGAGCACGATCGGCGAGGCGATGTAGATCGTGCTGTAGCTCCCGGTGATGATGCCCACCAGCATCGCGAACGCGAAGGCGTGGATGCCCTGCCCGCCGAACGCGTAGAGGATCAGCGTGGCCAGAAACGCGGTGCCCGAGGTGAGGATCGTGCGGCTCAATGTCTGGTTGACGGCCTTGTCGATCATGGGTGCGGTCACGTATTGGCTCTTGCCGCGCAGCTCGCGGAGCCGGTCGAAGATCACGATCGTGTCGTTGATCGAGAAGCCCACGATCGTGAGCAGGGCCGCCACGACGTCGAGGCTGATCTTGAAGTCGTCGACGAGCGCCCAGCCGAGGGCGGGCGCCACAAACTTGCTCAGGGCCAGACAGGCCACCGTCACGAGCACGTCGTGGGCGAGGGCCACCACCGCGGCCAGGCCGAAGGCCACGTTTTGAAACCGCAGCCACACATAGAGCACGATCATCAAGAGGCTCGCGAGCAGGGCGTAGACGGCCGTCACCTTCGTGTTGCCGGCCACCTTGCCGCCGATCGAGTTGGCCGAGAGATACACGGGCGTGTCGTTGAGCTTCTTGGCCACCCGCTCGAGCACCTTGCGGGCCACGTCGGGAGCGAGCGCCGTGGAGATCGCCCAGTTGCGGTAAGGTTTCGCGCGGCTCGTCATACCCTCGGCCTCGAGCTCGAAGGGGGCCTCGGCGAGCCCCTCCGCCTCGAGCGCGGCCTCGATCGTGGAGCGGAGCGTGACGAGGTTGATCTTCTCCGGGAAGTCGAGCCCGGCCACGGTGGTGAGCCCGGCGGGTTGTTTCTCACCCTCCGCCGGCTTCTCGGGCACGGTCGACGTCACGTCGCCAAAGCCCATCGAATAGGTCTGCAGCCGGCCGGGAAAGGCCTCGCGGAGCGCCTTCTCGACGGCGTCGTCGTCGCGGAGCGAGGTGTCGATCTTGTAGCGGAGGCCGGGGGCCGAGTCGGCCGCCGTCACGGCGCTCACGGCTGCGTCGGGGAGCGCGGCCACGGCCGTCCGCACGTCGGCGATGTCGAGCGCCTGATCGGGCTTGAACGCCACCTGCACGCTCGTGCCGCCGGTGAAGTCGATGTCGAAGAGCCCTTGACCGCGTTTGGCGGCCGCGGCGAGCCCGAGGGCGATGAAGGCGGCCGAGCCGATGATCGCCGGCACCATCCACTTCACGAACTGGAAGTTGGGCTGGCCGAAGAGGCGGGCCATCGAGAGCGACGTGATCCAGCGATTGCGCTCCGCGAGGTCGAACACCACCCGCGAGCAGAACACGGCCGTGAAGAGATTCAGCGTCAGGCCGAGCACGAGCGTCACGGCGAAGCCCTTGAGCTGGTCGGTGCCGATCGCAAACAGCACGATGCCGGTGATCAGGGTCGTGAGGTTGGAGTCGACGATCGTGGAGAAGGCCCGCTGGAAGCCGTTGCGGATGGCCGTGCGCACGCCGGCGCCGCGGTCCATCTCCTCACGCATGCGCTCGTAGATCAGCACGTTGGCGTCGACGGCCATGCCCACGGAGAGCACGAGGCCGGCGAGGCCGGCGAGCGTGAAGGCGGCCTTGATCGAGATCATGAGGGCCAGCACGAGCACGATGTTGAGGAGCACCGCCAAGTCGGCTACGAGCCCTGAGAAGCGGTAGTAGAGCAGCATGAACGTGAGCACCACGATCGTGGCCAAGAGCATGGCCCGGGCGCCCGAGCGGATCGTGTCGGCCCCGAGCTGGGGGCTGATCTTCTGCTCGCTGATCGGCTCGCTCTGGAGGGCGGCCGGCAGGCTGCCGGCGTTGAGCACGCCCACGAGGAAGTCGACGTCGGCCTGCTTGAAGCTGCCGGTGATCTGGCCGTCGCCCGAGATCGCGCTGCGGATCGTGGGGGCGGAGAGGAGCGTGTCGTCGAGCACGATGCCCAGCCGGCTCGTGAGCCGGTTGGCCGGGTCGGGGAGGTTCTGACCCGTGAGCGTGCCGAAGAGGGCCGCACCGGACGAGTTGAACGAGAAGTTCACGCAGGGCTGGAGGTTGTTGTCGTAGCTGGCCGCGGCCCGCGAGAGGAAGCCGCCGGTGACGTTGAACCGGTCGAGAACCACGAGCACCTCCACGCGGCCGTCGGGCATCGTGCGGGTGACGAGGCCGCGGTCTTCGGCGGGATTCATCTTCGCGGTGTCGAGTTGCACCCAGCGGCCGATCGGATTGGTGCCGTCGAGCACCGTGGTGCCCGAGGCGGCGGTGCCGAGCTCGATCACCCGCTTGTGCCGCGGGTCTTCGGGGTTGGCCGTGATCCGAAACTCGAGCACGCCGGCGCTCGACACGATCCGCTTGATGAGATCGACCTCCGCCTGATCGACGTCGGGCACGATCACCTCGAGCTGGTCGAGGCCGTAGCGGCGGACGGTCACTTCCTTCTGCCCGCCCGGGTTCACGCGCCGGCTGACGGCGGCCACGAGCTTGTCCATGTCGATCGGGGCGGCGGCCCCCGCGGCGGCCTCGACGGCCTTCTGGGCCTGCTTCGCGGAGTCGACCTCATAGACGAGGATCACGCCCCCCTTGAGATCGATGCCCAGCCGCGGCGGCCAGCCGAGCGCGGTGATCGCGACGCCGGCCGTGAGCGACACGAGCACGGCCGCGATCCGGGCCCACATGTCGCTCGCCCGCAGCTGCTTGGCGAGGATCCAGGCGATGAACGTGGGCACGGCGATCACCGCCAGCGTGAGCAGCCAGAGAACCCAGCCCTCCCGCCACACGGGCGGCAGCGGTACCGCGGCGGGCGCGGCGGCAGCGGCCGTGCCCGTGGCGGCGGCGACCGCGCCGGCCTGGGCGAGAAGAAGGCTCGTGAGTGGCAAACTGTCCATGGCGATGTCCATCCTGTTCGAGATCGGCCTGTTCGAGATCGGTACGTTGCTGCCCTGAGCGGCCTCAGGCTGCCGGGCTGGAGCTTTCCTCCGCGGGGGAGAGCACCTTCTGGATGCTGGCCAGCGTCACGGTGAGCCGCACGTTCTCCGACTCGTCCACCTTGAGCGACACCTTTTCGGCCGCGCGATCCACGTTGGCCACGGTGCCGTAGATGCCCGAGGCAGTGAGCACCCGGTCGTTTTTCTTGAGCCCGGTGAGCAGCTCCTGCTGTTTCTTCATCCGTTCCCGCTCAGGCTTGTAGAGCATGAACCACGCCACCGCCATCACCAGCACGAATGGCAGGTAGGAGACGAGCAGTTCGAGGGGATTGGGCTGTGGCGGCTGCATGGGGGCGGAGAAATTGCGCGGGGGCGAAAACCGGCAAATGTATCGGGCCGCGTGCGCCGTGGACAAGGGCAGGCCGGCATCCGGCCGCGGCGAAAAGATCGTGGCCCACCCGCCCCGGCCGCTCACTCGCCCACGGCCGTGAATCGCGGCACGAGGTCGGCGGCCACGGCCGCGAACTCGCCCGCCACGATCGCCGCCCGCAACCGCGCCACGAGCCGCTGGTAGAAGGTGAGATTGTGGATCGAGGCCAACACGGGCCCGAGCATCTCGCCGGCCAGAAACAGGTGACGGATGTAGCTGCGGCTGTGCCGGCATGCGAGGCAGGGGCAGCCCTCCTCGAGCGGCCGCTTGTCGGTGGCGTGGCAGGCGTTCCGCAGCCGCACCTGCCCGCCGAACGTGTAGACGAGCGAGTTACGGCCGCACCGCGTGGGAAGCACGCAGTCGAACATGTCGATCCCCGCCGCCACGGCATGGACGATGTCCTGCGGCTGCCCGACGCCCATCAGATACCGCGGCTTTTCGGCCGGCAGGTGGGGCGTGGTGGCGCGGAGCGCCTCCACCATCGCCGCGGGCCCTTCCCCCACGGAGAGCCCGCCGACGGCATAGCCCTCGAACGGCAGCCGCCGCAGCGCCTCGGCGCTTTCGTGGCGCAGTTCCGCATCGAGGCCGCCCTGCACGATGCCAAACATCGCCTGCTCCGGCCGCGCTCGGGCCGCCAGGCAGCGCTCGGCCCAGCGGAGCGACCGGCGCATCGCGGCCTCCACGCGGTCGCGATCCGCGGGCAGGGCCACCACCTCGTCGAGCTGCATGGCGACGTCGGCCCCGAGCCGCTCCTGGATCCTCACCGCCGCCTCCGGCGTGAGATCGGTGGCCGAGCCGTCGAGGTGCGAGCGAAAAAATGCCCCCGCCTCCGTCACCCTCACCTGCCGGGCGAGGCTGAACACCTGAAATCCGCCGGAGTCGGTGAGCGTGGGGCCCGCCCAGCCCATGAAGGCCGCCAGGCCGCCCCCCTGCTCCACCACCGCCTCGCCCGGCCGGAGGTGGAGGTGATAGGTGTTGGCGAGGATCATCCCCGCGCCGGTCTCGGCCACGCGGCCGATGTCCACGCCCTTCACGCTCGCGAGCGTGGCCACGGGCATGAACAGCGGCGTGGGCACGCTGCCATGCCCAGTCGTGAGCGTGCCGGCCCGCGCTGCGCCATCCGTCGCCTCGATCGTGATTCCGAATCCGGGCCGCACCATGCAAAGTGTCGGGATTTGTCGGCAGAATGGGGCCGGCGTCAGGCCAGGTCGAGCGGCGTGTCGGCGTCGCCGAAGCGGGCCACTTTGAGGCCCATCCGCTGCATCGCCGCCAGGTGCAGCCGGCAGAGCCGGCGGTCCTCCTGGCCGCGGAGGTCGTGCACCCGGCCGCCCCGGATCGTGCCGCCGCCGCCGCCGGCGAACAGGATCGGCAGTTCCTTGCCGTTGTGGGCGTTGCCGTCCATCAGACTCGAGCAGAAGAGCACCATCGAGTTGTCGAGGAGCGTCCGCTCCCCCTCGACGGTCGCATCCATCTTCGCGAGCAGCCGCGCGAGCAATTCGATGTGGTATTGGTTCACCCGCTGATACTGCTCGAGCCGCTTGGCGTCATTCGCATGGTGGCTGAGCTCGTGCTGCCCACCCTCGATGCCGCCCAAGAATCCGAAGTTCATGTTCGAGAGGTCGTTGTTGAGCATCAGCGTGGCCACGCGGGTGCGGTCCATCTGGAAGCCGAGCAGGAGGATGTCGCACATGAGCTCCAGGTGCGTGCGGGCCTCGGGCGGAACGCCGGGGCCGGGCCGCTCGAACGTGGGCGCGGTGACGACGGGCCGCCAGCCGTGGCCGTTGGTCTCGCGGGCGCTCGCCTCTGCCGACTGTGCGATCCGCTGCTCGAGCTCGCGGACGCTCGTGAGATATTCGTCGAGCTTCATCCGGTCGCGATGGCTGAGCCGGCTGCGGAGGCCCGTGGCCTCATCGGCCACGAGGTCGAGCACGCTCGCGTCGGCCCGCCGCCGGCTGCCGTCGTCGAACAAGAGATCGAAGGCCTGCCGCGGCACGATCTCCTTGGGCGCGGGCGTGGTGGGGCTGCTCCAGGAGACGTAGTTGGAGTAGAGCTGCGTGAAGCCCGAATCGGTGCTGTAACCCGGGCCCTCGGTGCCGAGCACGATGCTCGGGAGCGGCGTCGCGCGGCCCACGGCCTGGGCCATGAGCTGGTCGACCGAGGTGCCCACCTCCACGTCGGTGGTGGTGCGCTTCACCTCCAGGCCGCAGAGGACGTTCATCTTGTCGTAGTGGCCGTTGCGGTTTCCCGCCGTGCTGGGATTCCAGAGCCCGTGGAACACGTTCACCTTGGCGGCGTGCGGGGCGAGGGGCGCGAGCGTCTTCGCAAACTCGATCCCGCCTACGCCCATCGACGCGCCCCAGTGGTGGATGTTCACGCCGTTGCCCATGAAGAGCGCCGCGAACCGCACCGGCGGGCCCGCGGCCTCGGTCGCGGCGGCGAGCGACTCGAGCCAGGGCAGGCCGACGATCGTCCCGGCGCCGCGGAGAAAGCGGCGTCGGCTGAGGGCGACGGGCGAGGCGGGGCGGGAATGCATGGTGGGAGGCCGAGGTGAACCCCTGATTATAGATCGGCGTTTCGGGCGGGAATCAGAAGTCTTGACCGTGGTCGGTTTCAAGCCCGGAGCCGGAGATCCTCGTATCGACTCAATTCATTAGACTCCATGGACTTAGGTCGAAGAGGCGTTGATCGGGTTGGCACGAGATTGACCAGAGGTATCCAACGTGGAAAAGCAAAAGGTTCAAGCGGTGCTCGACTCATTTGGCGGCGACGTGGACATCGATGCATTCCTTGAAAGAATCGCCGTTCTCGACGACATCGAGCGGGGCGAACGACAGATCGCCGCCGGCGAAACCGTGCCCCATGAGGTCGTCCGTGAGCGAATCGATCGCATCGGTCGATGACGACGACACGAATCATTTGGTCGGCCCAAGCCGCCGGTCAACTCGAGGCGATCGTTGAGTTCATCGCTGCCGGCTCGCCGACTGAGGCCCGGAGATTTGCGGTGCGGGTGATGCAACGAATCGAATCGCTGGCATCGCATCCAAACCTTGGTGGATGGGTCGTTGAGGACGAGAGCCGCACCTACCGCGAACTCCTCCACGGGAGTTAGCGGCTTGTCTACCGACCCTCAAGGGATGTGGTGTTCATCGTGGCAGTTCGTCACGCAGCACGACTGCTGACGAGAGATGATCTGGCGTGAGGCCTTCGGCTCGCGTCAGCCGGCCTGGGATCAGGTGCCGGGGGTGGGATCGTCGCGGCGGTTTTGGAACTGCCGGCTGTGCACGATTCCGATCACGGCGGCCGAAATCCCTGCATCTTGGGCGAGGATCCGGCCGCGCAGGTCTTCGAGGAGGGGGAGGTCGGTGGGGAGGATCTCGCGGCCGAGGGCGTAGCCCAGGAGCTTGCGGCAAAACTGCAGCGTGACGCCGTCGCGGCTGCGGGCGAGGTAGTCGCGGAGGCCGTCGAATCCGCTGAACGTGGTGCCGTCGGCGAGCGTGGCGACGAGATCGACGGGAGCCCCGGTGTCGTCGAGATCGCGGCGGCGGCCGAGCACGTCGAAGCCCTCGAGCGCGAAGCCGAGCGGGTCGATGCGGTCGTGGCAGACGGCACAAGCCGCATTCGCGCGGTGCGTCTGCAGGCGGGCGCGAAGGCCAAGGCCGGCGGCGGGAGACTCGTCGAGCGGCGGGATGTTTGGCGGCGGCGGCGGCGTGGGCGTGCCGAGCACGGCGGCAAGCACCCAGTTGCCACGAAGCACCGGGCTCGTGCGGCGCGGATACGACGTGGAGGCGAGCACGGCGCCCATGCCGAGCAGGCCGCCGCGGCCATGCGCCGCCACGTCCACGCGGCGAAACTCCGGCCCGACCACGCCGGGAATCGAATAGTGGGCGGCGAGCCGCTCGTTCAAAAACGTGTGGCCGGCGGTGAACAATTCGCGAAGCGGTCGGTCGGTGCGGATCATGTCGGCGAGAAACGCCACGGCCTCGCGCTCCATGTCGGCCTGCAGGTCGGGCGAAAGCTCCGGATACTTCTCACGATCGGGCGGGGCCTTCGTGGAAAACCCGCGAAATCGCAGCCACTGCGCCGCAAACTCCCTGGCCAGCGCCTCGGCCTTGGGGTCGGCGAGCATCCGCTTCACTTCGGCCGTGAGCCGCTCAGGCTGGAGCAGGCTGCCGTCGGCCGCCGCCTGCCGCAGCTGATCGTCGGGCAGCGACGACCAGAGGAAGTAGCTCAATCGCGCCGCGAGCTCATGGGCCGACACGCGTTGCTCGCCCGGCCGCTGCTCCTCGACGCGAAACAAAAACCGCGGTGCGGAAAGAACCGCCACGACGGCCTCGCGGGCGGCCTGCTCGCGGCCCCCCTGCGTGCCCGCGGCCGTCGCCGCCTCGAGGCTCGCTTTGTAGATCGCGTGCAGCCGCGTGCGCTCGTCGTCGGTGAGCGGGCCGCGCCAGGCCCGCGCGGCGAAGGCGTCGAGCCGGGCGAGGAGGCGGTTGTCCCAGTCGCCGGCGAGCTCGGGCCACGGTGTGAGATGGCGAGTGGTGCTCCAGTCGGCCATCAGGGCCGCGTGGCGGCCGCGCTCGGCCTCCGGCAGAACCGCGAGGAGCTGCTCGTCCGAGAGCCAGTACACCCTGTGATTCTTGTTCGGACCGTGGAGGTTTTGCGTGATGCCGTCGAGCCGCAGGTCGCGGGTCGCGGGAAAGGCCTGCCGCATCAGCTCAAACTCATGCATCGCCTTGCCGGCCTTGGCGCCTTTCCGCGGCCAAACCGTGAACGTGTCGGCGTACACGCCGCTCGGCCCGAGCGAGTCGTCGGTGGTGGCCATCCATTGCGCCGTGGCCTGCTGCAGGTCCGGGTCTTCGAGGTCGAGGCGGCCCTGCCCACGAAACTTCGTCGCTCCGGCCGGCAACGGCAGCGTGATCTTCTCCGGGGCCACCGCCACGATCTCCCGCGGATCGGCGGCCCGACCGCGGGGATGCTTGCCGAACCGCTCGAGCACCGCCCGCACGGCGTCAAGATCGCGGGCCAGGGCGGCGTCGGGCTCCGTGCCGGCCGGCCGGGCCGCGAGCGCCTGCTCGAGTCCCTGCCGCCGCGCGACGAGCCAGTCGTAATAGACGTGCGGCTTGTCGGCCACCCACACGGTGAAGTCGAACAGCCGTACGACGTCGCCTTCGTCACCGTCGGCGGCATCGCCCACGAGCAGGTGCACTTGCGGCTGGCCGGAAACAAGCGTGAATAGCGGGTAGGGCTGGAGGCCTTCCACGTCCTGCTGGGAGCGCTGCGTCGTCGCGCCCCAACGCTCGGGCTTCACCGTGTACCACGACTTGCGCTCGGCATCGATCGCCTTCGTGCCCTTGGTCACCGCCTCGGGCACGGCCTGCGGCGCGGCCGGATCGGGAGGCGGCAGGGCCCGCCAGGCGAGCCGCGTGAGGTCGAGGTAGCGCGAGGCGGGCTCGTCGGCCTGGAGAAACGCCCACCAGTTGGCGAGGTAGGGCCGCGACAGGCCCGCGGCATCGGCGAGCGCGTCGAGCGAGGTGGCGCCGGTGAGATCGCGGTGGCGGTGCTTCCAGCAGGCGAGGAGATACTCGGCCTCGCGGAGATCGTCCCCGTCGAGGGGCACGTGCGGCATCGCGGCCTTCTGATACCACACGTAGATCGCCTGCCGGGCCTGGTCGCGGACCTGCTCCGGCCCGCGCTGGCCCACCCGCTGCGGATGAAACACCACCCCGGTGCCCGGCAGGATCGATGCGTGGTCGGCGAGCGACCGGGCAGCCGAGAGATAGCGGTCGAACTGCCGGGGGCTCACGAAGAGCACGTCGCCCGTGTTGGAAAAACCTTCGCCGCCGCCGCCATCGGGGTCGAATTCGCGGGCCAGGCCGAAGTCGATGCCGGTGAGGTCGCGAACCGTCGCGTCGTATTCCGCGTTTGTCAGGCGCCGGAGCGTGACGAGGCCGGGGTCGCCGGCGTGGGCCTCGATGGCCAGCCGCATCCGCGGAGCGATCCAGCCGCAGAGCAGTTCGCGCTCGCCGGCGGCGAGCGGCTCGGCCTCTTTGGGCGGCATCCGGCCCGCCTCGACGACCTCGCGGACCTTCCGCCAGGCCTTGAAATCCTTGCCGACGTCCGGCGCCGCCGTGAGCGAGGCTAGGTCGATGCCCCCCTGCACCTCGGCGCCCGAATGGCAGTCGAGGCAGCGGGCCCGCACGATCCCGAGCGGAGTGTCGTCGGCACGGCCAACGCCCGCCAGGCTGGCGGCGATCGCCGTCGCGACACACGCGAAATGGTGGTAGTGCTGGAGCTTCACCATACCGTCCCAATTTATAATCGGGTCGGAGTGGCACAGCCATGAAGTTTTCGCCGCTCGCAAACCCGTTCATGGGCCGCGACTTACAACTCGCGGCAGTTGCCGGCCCGACCGACGCCTCGCGGTGGTGTCAAAAGATGCCCAGGGCCTCGAGCGAGTAGCGCACGATGAGGCCCGCGACGACCACGCTCACCATGCTCATGAGCTTCACGAGGATGTTGAGGCTCGGGCCGCTCGTGTCCTTGAAGGGATCGCCCACCGTGTCGCCCACGACCGCGGCCTTGTGGGCCTCGGTGCCCTTGCCGCCGTGCACGCCGCTCTCGATGTGCTTCTTGGCGTTGTCCCAGGCGCCGCCCGCGTTGGCCATGAACACGGCCACGCAGAAGCCGGTGGTCAGGCCGCCCACGAGCAGGCCCATCACGCCGCCGACGCCG
>Ga0214923_10008949_pt1 | contig 10514 bp, 9 predicted proteins | sample LL1510_MetaG_FD_177993 | JGI IMG/M metagenome (GOLD analysis project Ga0214923, IMG submission 177993) | Freshwater microbial communities from Lake Lanier, Atlanta, Georgia, United States - LL-1510 | ecosystem: Environmental > Aquatic > Freshwater > Lake | place: USA: Georgia | collected 2015-10-15
CTCCCCGGATTTGTCGTGGCGGTTCCCGCCACACCGGCCGCCCCTGCCGCAGCGCCCGCTGCAGCCGTTCCTGCGTCGGCGCCTGAAGCCCCTGCGGCCAGCCCGTCGCCATCGCAATCACCCGAACAGTCACCCGCACCTTCTCCCTCGCCGGCCGGAGCCGTTGCAGAATCGAAGAAACCCGAACCTCCCGCGGCGGATGTGAGCAGGGAAATCCGCGAGGCGAACGAGCTCTACAACAAAAGAAAATACTCGGCCGCAAGCCGGGTGATCAACGAAGCCCTCAAGAAGGATCCCGCAAACCCGCGCCTTTGGATGATGCGGGGAAGTCTGCACCAGGTGCGCGGCCGGAGCGCCGAAGCCCGCAAAGACTGGGCCAAGGCCCGCGAGCTTGATCCGCAAACCACCGAGTTGAACGGTTACGAAAAGCCCAATAAAGGAGAGAAGCCATGAAACCAACCTCCACACTGATCGTGTGTCTGCTCGCGGGAGCCGCAATCCTCGGACTGCCGGGCAAAGGGTCCGCGGAAACCGTCGACAGTGCCGCTCTCGAGTCGTCGATCCGCAGGGACCTCAACGAGGTGATCTCGAAGATCGTCGATCCGGGCCAATTTCATGTCGGCGTGCTCTCCGACGTCGAGACGAATCCTGAGAGAGTGATCGTCGAGGGTGAATCGAGAAGCCGCATTCCGGCTCCACAAGCAAAGAAGAAGTCCCCTCCGCCGAACATGCCCGGATTCGATGTCGACGAAGAGGAGGAGGACACCTCCTCCGCGCGGGACACGAATGACGACTCCTGGGAACGTCAGACCTTCAAAACCGTCGACCGCAACCGGATCAAGGCGGTGTTGGTCCATGTTTCACTCGACTCCGGCCTCTCTCCCGCGCTCAAGGAGCAGGTGACCCGGCTCATCGAGGACTACACGACTCTTCTTCCGAACAAGACCCGCCTCAAGATCTCGTTCGCGCCGTTCAAGTCGAATTCGATCGATCCGAGCGTCGTGCCGGCCTCCCGTTCGCTCGACCAGATGAACCAGAACCTCAAGACCGTTCTGGCGGCAATTGCGGGACTGTTCCTTGCTGTTCTTCTTCTTTTTGCACTTTTCGGCTGGATTCTTCCGGCGCGGAAAGAGCGGCAGCTCGCACGCAGGACTGCAGCAGAGCGGGAGTCCGCCCAAGCGGCGCTCACGACCTTGCCTGCAAGGGGAATCCGCAGCGAGCCGCAGGCTTCCGCTATCGAGGTGGAAGAACGGAAAGCGGTGCTGCTCTCCCGCTTCATCAACGACGGATACTGGTTCGCAAAGTTCCACCGGAGCCTTGACGAGAACGGAATGCAGAAGCTCCATCAGCTCGTCGGAGGACCTGCGTTTTCGAATCTGGTTTCGAGATTCGGTCTCGAAGCCCCCGAGTCGAACGGAGGGGAAGAGCTCTCGCTCACTGAAAAGTCCGAAGCCCTTGCCCGGTTCTCGACGGACTTCTCGGAGTTCATCAACCTTGAAAAATGGAACGAGCACCAGTTCTTCGGCTTTCTGCCCAACATGAGCGCCGACTCGATCGTCACGCTCATCCGCTCGATCCCGAAGCTCGATGCGGCAGTGATGATCAAGACCCTCGATGCCGGCCGTTGCGCCGAGGTGCTCGGCCTGATGGAAGAGCCCGAGCTCGAAGTCGTGCTCTCGATGCTGCCCGAGACCAGCAGGCTCGACACGAAGGCGCTCGATGAAATCGAACAGCGCACCCGCACCTCGCGCTCAAGCTTCCGCGCACCGTTGGGCACCTCGCCCTCGGCGAGGAGGCGTTCCTCGAAACCCTCGTGAAGTCGAGCGACGACCAGGGCAAGCTGCTCAATACGATCCGGACCACCCGTCCCGGGATGTTCGATCGCCTGAAGCGTTTCCAGTTCAGCCTCGATGACGTTCAGAAGCTTCCGCCCCAGGACCTCAACCGCCTCCTGAACCGCCTCGACAACTCGCAGATCGCAAAAGCCATGGCCCTGCTCGGCTCCGATGCGCGCCAACACCTCCTGCAAGGCCTCTCGGTGGAGCGCCGCGCCCTCATCGAGAACGAACAGGTCGAGCGCGACTCGCTCTCGAATGCCGACGTGAAGGCGATCCGTGAAATGCTCCTGAAACCCCTCCGGGAGATGGCGGTATGATTCTCTTCAGGCTTCTGGGCATCGGCATCTTCGCATCCGTATTGGGTGTTCTTTATGTATTCGAGCAGTCGGATTCAGCGATCATCGGCATGCGCCTGTTCCACTGGCCCGCAATCCTGCTGACCGGTCTCGGACCGGTCGGGGTCATTCTCGTTTCGTTTCATGCGCGCTCGGTCTGGAGCGCCATCACCTTCGCGTTTTCGACGAAGGGATCGATTCATCACGCCGAGGTTCTGCAGGACCGCAGGCTCATCGAGTCGCTTGGAACGCGAATCTTCTCGGACGGCAAGGCGGATCTCACCGCTGAAGCCTCGAAAGCGGGGACCGAACAGCTCAAGCGCGTTTTAAAGCGCCTGAACGCCCGGGTGCCGGTGACGGACGTTCTCGACATGGTTCAGCGGGAGTTCCAGCACCGCGAGTCCCGGCTGGTCCGCGACAAGGACGTGATCTCGATGGGTGTCCGGATGGCTCCTTCGGTTGGCATGCTCGGGACCATTCTCGGCATGGTTCAGCTGCTCGGCAGCATCGATGATCCCAGCAAGATCGGCTCCCACATGAGCGTGGCGCTCCTGACGACCTTCTACGGCCTTTTCTTCTCGCTCGCGGTGTGGACCCCGTTCCTCCAGCGCATCCAGATGGCCCTGTCGAACGAGCAGCAGTCGTGCGATCAGATCGTGCATTGGCTCGAGCTGCTCGATCAACGCAAGCCCATCCAGTACTTCAGCGAGCTCGAGACGCGCCATGCTTAAGACCGCCGTGAGACGCCACCGCCGCCACAGCGAAGACGGAGAGGGCGAGTTCCTCTGGCTGGTGAGCCTGAGCGACCTCATGATCCTTCTTTTCGTGTTCTTCGTCGTTCTCTTCAGCTTCGCGGCCCAGAAGCTCACCGCATCGGACCTGAAGGAGGCGGCCGCAGTCCTGAAGGGGGTCAGCACCAAGAAGCGCGACATCCAGGAGATCGAGTCGGCCCTGAGGTCGGCCATCGAGAAAGGGAACCTCCAGGACGAAATCGAGTTCGAAAAAAAGCGGAACTCCCTCACGATCCACATCAAGGACAAGGTCTTGTTCCAGAGCGGCCAGTTCGAGCTGAACGAAGAGGGCCGGACCCTGATCGGCAGGCTCGACGAGACCCTCTCAGGGATTCCGGAGCCCTTTTCGCTTACAATCGAAGGCCACACGGACGACGTTCCGATCTCGACCCCGACGGTGAGCGACAACTGGGACCTGAGCGTGAAGCGCTCGCGTTCGGTGCTGATGGCGCTCCACCTTTCCCCGTCCTTGCTCGCGAGAACCTCGATCACGGGGTACGCCGACCAGAAGCCCCGCAAAACCGCGGGTCCGGGACTGCCCCTTGATGCCGTGCGGGCCGCCAACCGCAGGGTGACGCTCAAAATCGAATAGCGGGCGCTATTTTTCTTTCGGCGGCTTCACTTTGTCCCAAGAAGTATAGCCGTTGGTGAGCAGCCGCTCGCAGAAACCCGCGACATGCTCGACCGCTGCGCCCACAAAGGGAATTGCAGCGGTCTTGGCCTTCAGCCACCCGGACCCCGAGTACACGAGCTCGGTCGGCGTGAAGCCGCCGAACAGCATCCGCGAGAAGGCCTCGTTCTTGTACGTCACAGTGGCGAGGGTGCTCCCCATGCGCTCGAAGTTCCCGATGATCATCTCCTGAAGATCGACAAAGGTCTTCTCGAAGAACGCAAAATAGAAGCGGTAAACCTGCTGTTTCTTGGCGAGGTACTCTTGCACGAGCGGGTGGCCGCGCAAGCGCTCGGGGAATTCCTTCAGCGGATAATACGAGGCGAACTCGCTCCCCTGCTCGAGCATCATGTTGAAGCCCGTGTTGATCACGCCGAAACTGAGGATGTAACCGGCGATGTAGCCGTCCAGATCGAAACGCCCGAGGCCGATCAGGTTCGAGAACAGACAGAGCACGAATGCGGGCTTCATGTTCCCCCAGATGATCGTCCAGTAGGTTCTCTGGTTGCCCCAGAAGGTGTTGTTCGGGTTCCGGAAGCTCTGCTTGTAGAACCAGCTGAGGTAGCTCTTCTTCGCATCCGCCCCGGCGGGAACCTCGCCGAAATGCTCGGAGTGCGAGGCATCCTGCTGGAGCTTGACCCAAGCGTTCGCCATCATCGAGGTGCCAAGCCCCACCAAAAGCCCGTTCACGAACGGGTATCGACCCATATAAAAGTAACTATTGGGACCGAACATCGCATCCGGATAAAACGGCTGGAGAATGTTGCCGTGCATGCCGGAAAGAGCCACGAGCGTCATCCCGATGCCGATGAACTTGGCCATGACGAGCGATGAGAGTGTCGCGCGAACGGCGCGCGGCATCGACTCGGGCTTCTGCATCATCTCGAGCACCACCTGGATGCGCTTGAAGGAGGGGGAATTGCGCGGCTCGACGATCTCGAGCGCGTTCAGGCGCAGGCGATCGAGCATCACTCCCGGATTGAAGCGACTTGCGGTCTTCTTCGCATCCTTCAATGCCGCCCCCTCGGCCACCACCTCTGAAACGAGGCGTTTTGCAGTTTCCTCATCGATCGTGATCCGGTCGACGAGCCCGAGTGTCTGCTTTTTAAGCTCGGAGATCCTGAACTCGCCCGCATCCGGATCGATCAGCCCCGCATCGGCCGCCACTCCGGTCAGGAGTTTTTGCAGGCCGCGCGCGGTAACCGACTCCACATAGCGCATGAAGAAGACCTTTTGCTTCCAGGTGAGCTCCTGGAACCGGTGATCGCTCATCGAGGTCAGATTCTGAAAAAGAGGCCTGAGGTCCCCGCCCTCGCTCCGCACCTGCTCGACGAGCGCATTGAACCCGTGCTGCATGGCCTCGGCGAGGATCGCCCGTTCCACAGGCATGATCTTGCGTTCCCAAGCGCGAATCACATCAAGGTTCGAGCTGAAGGTGAGGAACTGGAAAACCCGTTGCAGGGCGACCGGCGTGAGGTCGAGACCGCCGTTCGCGCGGGTCGGGATCGTGAGCTCCTTGTTCGAGCCATCCCCGAGCGCAACATTCGCGAAGTTCGGGTAAAGAGTCTGGATCACCCAAAGCGAGGGACTCCAGAACACGCGCCTGAAAATCGTGAATCCGTTCCAGCCGCGTACGAGCGAGGTGAATCCTTCTGTGATGGAGGGGTAGCTGATGAGGAAACTCTGGAGCGCGGTGCCGAAAGAGTGGATCCGCTCACGCGCCATGTATTGCGAATCGTGAATTTCCACTGCATCCACCATCGGCGACTCCCCCGTGTCGACGGGCAAATCACCCGCAACCACGGCACCCGGCGCATCCCAGGTCTTCTTGCGAAAAACCTTCCAGCCGGAGACGGTCTCGACAAAGCCGACACGAAAACGACGGGCCCGCACCTTTGCCCAATCAAAGGCCTGCCTGAAATATCCGCGATCGCGCTCGGACACATTTTTCAGGATCTGCTTCACCTCCTCGGTGTCGGCGGAGGTGAATCGGGTCGAGGACTCGGCGCCAAACCTTTCTGAGAGCTTCTTTTGGGTCTCGGACTGAACCTCGAGGTACGCCGAAAGCTGTTCCTGCTGGCGTTCGATGAACCCCTCGACGTTGAACTTGCCCTTCTTTTTGAGGTCCCGGGCCAGCATCCACGAGTTGACCACCAGGAGCGGCGTCGCCACGATCGCAAATCCCGTGGCAAAGAGGGCACTGACGCCTACGGCGAACTTTGCGCTCTTTCCGTCAGCCAGGTACGCCTGGTAGAAGTTCGCGGGCTTGAGCCCCTTGAGCGTCTCGACCACCGAGTCCATGCCGAGATCGAAGTAGTTCCGGGTGAAGTTCACCGTGCTGTGAAGCACCACCGAGCCTTGATGAAGCGCTTGGTAGAAGAACTGCGAGGTCTCGACGGGATAAAGCGTGCCGAGCATCGCGGCCGCGGCCACGGGCACGCCGAGACGGATCGCAATCTTGCCGTTTCGTGAATTCCAGATCTGGAGCCCGGCCTCGCGGAGCGCGCCATTCCTTTCAGCCCCGTTCTTAGACAGTCCGTAGGCGGCGAGCGCCAGGGATTCCTTCAGGGTCTTGGCCGATTCGATCGGCGCCGGAAAGCTGAGCCTCTGCCACAGGAGCCGCAGGCGGGTCGCAACCTTGCGCTGGGAGTCCATCGCCTTCACCGTCGACTGGATTCCCGCCTTGAGCGTTTCGTCCTTCTTCAGGTCCTCGAGATTGAAGCGATGCTGCTTCAATTTTTCGACGAGTTGCAGACGGATCGCGGCTCCGGCTTTCACCTGCTCGGGGATCTCGTTCATCGCCGCCGAATCGGTCGCGTCTTTCAGGTAGCGCTCGAGCTCCTCGACCACTCCGCCAATCGTGGCGTAGGTGCCGGGCTCGAGAAGCCTTGCGGTCACATCGATCGCGGTGCCGTAAACCTGCCGGGACCAGGTCTCGAGAATCACCTTCGGAAGTTGAACCGCCTCACCCGAGGCCGACTTGAGCACCAGATTCACTCCTGTGCCTTCGAGCGAGGTCACCGCACCCGCTGCCGCGACCGGAACCGTGAAAACAGGCGGAGTGCTCTGCGTCTGGCCGAACATTCCGGAATACTGCTTGAGGTCGATGAAGGAGAGATATTGGATCCCGCGCTCTGTGGTCACCTGCGCACGATCGGCTTCGGGAATCGAGGAAAGCCACGAGCCCTCCTCGACGAATACGAGAAAATCCCCGTAACGGGCGATTGCATTCACCTTGAAGCGGGATTCAAGGATCTTTTCATTCCGGTAGGTCAGCTCAAAGTGCGAATCCTCCCGCAGCCTGAAACGGACGAGCTGGTAAGGAACCGCGATTCCTTTTTTCGCAAAATCTTCGTCGGCAAGAAGGTCGTAGAATCCATAGGTGTCGATGCGAAGGCGCACGCGGTCGCTCGCGCCCTCGATGACGGCCTTGAGGTCTTCTGCATCCCGGATCGCCTCCGCCTCGCTCGCGGGCTCGGTGGGATCGGTCGACTTGAAAAGGTGCGGGTCGTTGGCGTCGTAGCCGTCCATTCCGCCGGATGGCTCCGGCCCCGACGGAGGAGGCGTTTGTGCGTGCGCCAACGGTAAAAACGCGATCTGGAACGCAAGAACCGCAGACAAGATTTTGAACGAAAAACCCCTTACCAACCCCGGAAGCGTGTGCAAAATCGGAACCCCTTTCCCGAAAACAGAAGTCGCAAATTATCAGAATCCTTTTGATATTGAAGCGAAAAGTTCACAAATCGGAGAACCGGGGTCAAAATCCTGTCTTATGAGGGGTCATGAGAGGAAAGAATCAACCGGAAAAATTCAGCACCCAATCAAGAGAGTTCGGCGTTCAACCGATGAGGTTGTTGGAGACGGTTGTTTTCCAGGCAGCAAATATGAAAACCAGGAAGCAAAGTTCAAGCCGCAAGAGGTTGAGCAGGGTGCCAGTGATGCTTTCGATCTTGCTCTCCTTGCCCGCCCCGGGCGCATCGTACCGCTACCGGGTCGTTCAAGGAGACAGCCTCGGAAGAATCAACTCGCACCTCGGGATTTGTCCGCTTTGGGGTCCGGGCCGCGCCGTGGATCGCCTGATCCGGCTGAATCCGGAGCTTTCGACACGGCCGAATCACAAGCTGAAGGGCGGTGAAATCCTCCAGATCGAGATCCCGGAAGGGCATTCTCCGAAGAAAGTCCAATATGTGATCGACGAGTCGCGCCTGATCTCTCTCAAGGAAGGCGCGGTCGAGCTCCTTTGCGAACCGGACGCGGGCGCGATCAAGGCGCGCGTTGCGGAATCTTCGACCGTGCCTCCGGTTGCGAATCCGGTGTGTGAACCTTCCCGTGCTCCGCAGGAAGCTCCTCAGGAAACACCCCGGGGAGCGCCCGAACGGAGTCCCGCAGTTTCGACTGAAGAGCCCGAGGAGGCCGACCTTCGTTTTTCGCCGTGGATTTCACTTGAACCCTCGTATCTCACCACATCCCAGACTCTTTCCTCGACTGCCGCCAGCTACAAACTCTCAGGCTACAGCCTGCTGAACGCGCGACTGGGAGCAGAGGCGGGGATCGGTCGGAACTCGACATTGCTGGCCGAGCTGCGCATCCAGCGGTTCAGCTCGCACAATCAGGACGCCGGCGGAAACTATCAGATTATCGATCAATCCCGAACCTATTATGCCCCTTCGATCGAGTATCGCAGCTGCTTCGCGGAATCGAACGGACTCTGCGTTTCGGTGAGGGGAAGCATCCAATCGATCTTCTCGCTGAACTTCACGGATACCACCGCTCTTGGATTGGAACAGATAGAGGATCTTTTCTTCGGTCTCGGATTGGAATACCGCAAGAGGCTGTCACTGCGTTCCCACCACTGGCGCCGGTCCCGCCTCACCCTGGATTACGGAACCGGGAGAGGACAGAACCTGCACTTCAGATGGGGCTCGAACCTGGCCGCGGAGTTCCGGACCTCTTGGGATCTTCAGTCGGAGAAGGGTTACGGCGACTTCACTCCATTCTTCGGTTCAGGGGTCCTCTACCGCAAGGCCTCTTATTCGATCGATTCCGATACGTGGAACTGGGACTCGCTCGGATTGTTTTTATTCTTCGGCGCCAGGTGGTGAGCTTCTCAACTCCCATTGAAAAATGGGCATAAAACCACCCAATTAATTGTAATTGATTGGTTTTTTCAAATGTTCTTCGGGCAGCCATGGAAGTGATTCCGGGCCGGGCAAAATCTTTAGTCGTTTCATGCTTCGGGATCTCCTGGGAAATTTCGATACCCATTCTTCGAGGGGAGTTGGTTGACAACCGACTATTTCTGTACTATAATACTCAACCAATGAGATCTGCATTGTTTTCAATCACTTGCGCAATACTCATTCTCTCGGGCCGGGCTTCTTTTGCTGCCGGGGAGCGGGCACAAGGCTTTCAGTGGCTCGATCACCTTCCACTCAAAACCCTGGCCGAACGCGCAGTGGACGAGCAAAAACCGCTCCTCTTGCTGTTTGCCACCGAGGGCTGTTCCCACGCCGCGAATGTGGTGGAGGCCATCGATCATTCACCCGAGCTCAAGGCGTTTCTTGCCGCGAATGTGCTGACCGCGCGTCTCGACATGAACGAACAAGGGGGCGCACTGCTCGACCGCTCGCCCCTCCTCCTGGCAAACTTCTTCGACCTCCGGGGCTCCCCCACCTTGGTTCTCGTGGAGCCTTTTTCGGGAGCAGTCAAGCGATCCCTCCAGTTCGGCAAAAAGCTTTATATCAACGAAGGCGAGATCGACGCCCTCGAGCTCTTGAGCGACCTCAGGAACTCCATTCGTCAATAATATTCCGGACTCCCTCCCGGATCCCGGTGCGCTATCCTGAAAGGGCATTCCCCTTGAACCCGTTCAGGAGCTCCCATGTCCCTACCCGGAACCACCCCGCCTCCCCTTAAAACCTCGAGCCACAGCCGCGTGACCGGCCTGTCCGGAAACGAAATTTACTGCCTCAACCGCATGAACATGCGCCCCGGAAATCTTTGCATCGGCAACAGCGTGTTCTCGCTCGGCGTGATGCGAAGCCTCACCTCGGGTCTTCGCGTGCTGGCCGGCGGCGAGATCCCCGAAATCACGAACCTGATTCATGAGGGGAGACAAAAAGCCTTCGACCGGATGACCCAAGAGGCCGCCCGCTCCGGCTCGTGATGGGCGTCTCTGTTTATTCGATCGGCGTTGCGGGCGGCCTGCTCGCCGCATTCCAGTCGCTCGGGCGCGGCGAGATCGAGGGGATGACCTCGTTGATTTACGAAGCGCGCGAGAAGGCCCTCGACCGGATCCAGAAGGATGCGCAGAGGTGGAATGCCGACGAAGTCGTCGGAGTAAAGACCCACGTTTACGATCTGGGCGGAGGACTCATCGAATTTCTCGCGATCGGAACCGCGGTGAAAAAAATCGAAGGCATCACGACAGGACACCCGGAGCTTCCGCCCCAGGCCATCATCCGCGACCGCGACACCTACTTCGAATCGGGCTCGCAGAATGTGCAGCTCTCCAGCGAGAGCACGGCCTCGGCGGGCACCACCCAAAAAGGACCGCTTGCGATCATCATCACCTTCGTCGTTTTCTGCTTTTACATCCTTACGATTTTCCTCGGACACAGCCGGAATTGACGCCTGAGCGGGCCGCATTGAAAACGATCTGCAATCGGTGAAATTCCACGTGAAATCCCGCCCCTGATTCGATAGGGTTTTGTGAAATCAGGAGGCGCCATGAGTGATGAAAACCGGCTTGAACGCAGTCTCGGCCCCGTCATGCTGTGGGGTCTCGGCGTGGGCTACGTCATCTCGGGAATGTACTTCGGCTGGAACCTGGGGCTTCCGGTCGGAGGCACGCTCGGCCTCGGGATCGCCACCCTTTTCA
>Ga0214923_10008950_pt1 | contig 10513 bp, 8 predicted proteins | sample LL1510_MetaG_FD_177993 | JGI IMG/M metagenome (GOLD analysis project Ga0214923, IMG submission 177993) | Freshwater microbial communities from Lake Lanier, Atlanta, Georgia, United States - LL-1510 | ecosystem: Environmental > Aquatic > Freshwater > Lake | place: USA: Georgia | collected 2015-10-15
CCAGAGTTGCTTCTAACTCTGGAGCAACGTTGGGAATGCCAAATGATGACATTAGCGAATGAAGGTTGCGAGATTCGAGATGAAGTTAAGAACTGGTGCTGGGAACACACCTAAGGCAATTGTTATGACCATTGAGAAAATAACCGTAATTGATGTAAGTGATGATGGGATTTCAACGCTTGTTCCATCTTCAACTGGATCAGTGAAGAACATCAGGACAATAACGCGGATATAGAAGAAGGCTGCGATAGCACTTGAGAGAACACCAGCAATAACAACGCTTCTTGCTCCACTTTCATATGCTGCAGAGAAGATTGAGAACTTTCCAATAAATCCGCTAGTAAGTGGAATTCCAGCAAAAGATAGAAGGAAGCCAGCAAATGCAGTTGCAACCCAAGGTGAGCGCTTTCCTAAACCTTTCCAACGATTGAGATCAGTTACTTCGCCGCCAGAATCGCGAACCAAAGTCACAATGGCAAATGAACCAACAGTTGTGATGCCATAAGCGAAGAGATAGAACAAGGATGCCTCAAGGCCAGCCTTATTCAAGGCAATAACGCCAGTGAGCAAGAAACCAGCATGGGCAATGGAAGAGTAGGCCAACATGCGCTTCACATCGCGCTGTGCAATGGCAACGAGTGAACCAAAGACCATAGTAATGATGGCAATGATGGTCAGCATGGGTGTCCATGACCATTGGGCGTTAGCAAAGACTGTGTAATAAATGCGAAGCATTGCGCCAAAGGCTGCAACCTTGGTTGCAGCTGCCATAAATGCTGTTACTGGCGTTGGTGCACCTTGGTAAACATCTGGGGACCACGCATGGAATGGGACTGCACCGACTTTAAAGAGCAGACCAACAGATAGAAATGCGATTCCGATGAGTAGGAAGACATCGTTTCCGCCACCACCAACTACAGCATTGCGAATACCGCTAAAAGTAATTGATGATGAATATCCATAAAGGAAAGCTGCACCAAATAGGAAGAATGCTGATGAAAAAGCGCCGAGTAGGAAGTACTTCAGGGCAGCTTCTTGGGATGCTAAACGGCGACGGCGTGAAAGTCCTGCCATCAAATACAACGGCAATGAAAGAACTTCGAGTGCCACAAACAATGTAATGAGATCACTTGAAACTGGGAACAACATCATTCCCGCCACAGCAAAGAGTGTGAGTGGATAAACCTCTGTTACTTGATTACCAGTCTGCAGTGCATGGCGTTCTTCATCTGAACCTGGAAGAGCTGCTGCCAACGCTGTGAATTGTTGTGCATCTGCAATTAGGAAAACAGAAATAAGAGAAATTATGAGAATTGAAGCCTGCATCAAAACTGCAGGACCATCAACAACAATTGAGCCCATTGCTGCAGTGACTGATTGTTCGTTACGTATTTTCCAGACCTGCACAAGTGATAAAACTAGGGAACCTAGAGTTACTGACAACTGCGTAATTGGGCGTAGCGCCTTAGACATAAAGGCTTCAACCAGCACGCCAATGAGCGCCCCACCCAACAAAATTAGAATAGGTGAGAGAAGTGTGTAGTTAAGAACAGGTGCGCTGAATTCCATTATTTATCACCATTCGTTGGAGCTGGATCCGTGAAGCCCATTTGAGCAATCACATGCGCTGAGGCTGGATTGATTACATTCAATAATGGCGAAGGATAGAAACCAAGTGCAATGATGATTGCAATCACTGGAGCAATCGCTATCTTCTCTCGAAGATTGAGATCACTTAATCCCTCGTTGCCCGGAGTTGTTGGACCATGTAAAGCTTTTTGAACTGGAATCAAAATATAGAGCGCAGCCAACACAATTCCAAACGTTGCAATAACTGCATGCACTGGGTATCGAGTAAATGTTCCAACAAGAACTAAGAACTCACTCACAAAGCTAGACAAACCTGGGAGTGCAAGTGAGGACATTCCAGCTAAGAAGAATGACCAAGCCATCACTGGTGTCACGCGCTGTAGTCCACCAAAGTCTGCAATCGTTGAAGATCCACGACGTGCAATCATCCAACCACCAACAATGAACAAGGCTGCAGTTGAGAAGCCGTGATTAAACATATACAAAGTAGCCCCGCTGTGGCCCTGTGAGGTCATTGCAAAGATACCCATTGTGATGAAACCAAAGTGGGAAATAGAAGTAAATGCAATCAGGCGCTTTAGATCCTTCTGACCAATTGCAAGGATTGCGCCGTAAACAATTGAAATAACTGCAAAAACCATAATCAAAGGTGTAAATGTTTTGCTTGCTTCTGGAAACAAAGTTAAGCAGTAGCGGATCATTCCGAAAGTTCCGACTTTATCTAGAACGCCGAGCAATAACACTGATGTTCCAGGGGTTGCAGAGGCAGCAGCATCTGGCAGCCAGGTGTGAAGTGGCCACAGAGGTGCCTTAATTGCAAAGGCGATAAAGAAGCCTAGGAATAGGAAGTTCTGCGTAGTCGAACTCATTTCAAGTTGTGAAAGTGCTTGAAGATCAAAGGTATGTCCACCTTGAGCACCTGACATCACATAGAGCGCAATGATTGATGCCAACATCAGTAATCCACCGAAGAGGCTGTAAATCAAGAACTTCACTGCAGCCGCTGAGCGCTCACCAGTTCCGTAACCACCAATAAGGAAGTAAACCGGAATCAACATCGCTTCAAAGATGACGTAGAACAAGAAGACATCAGTTGCTGCAAAGACACCAATCATCATTGTTTCAAGAACAAGAATGAGGATGTAGAACGTCTTTACAGACCAGCGGCCACCGTGAGCTTCATTCCAACCCGACAACACAACGATTGGTGCCAAAATCGTTGACATCAAAATCAAGACAAGGGCTAAACCATCAACACCAACAGAAAAGTTAATACCAAAAGTTGGAATCCATGAATACTTCTCAACAAACTGAAGATCAACATTATCGCGCTGGAAGTTCATAGCCATTGCAATAGTGGCTAGGGCAACGACCACAGTGGTTGCAAGTGCAACCTGCTTTGTGAGAACTTCTTTAGCCTTTGGTGTGACGGCAACTGCAATCGAGCCAATAAGTGGCAAGAGCATGAGTAGAACTAATGAATTCATTATTGAACCACCACCCAAATCCCTGCGATTAATAAGGCGGCTCCAACGAAAATGAGCGCTGCATAGCTGCGAACAAAGCCGCTCTGAACGCCACGTAGAAGTGAACTTGAGTTCATCGCTAATTGACCAACTCCACGCACCGTTCCATCAATGACAGCTTCATCAGTTTTGACCAAAACCTGCGTTAACTGCTGGCCAGGGCGCATAAATACGGCCTCATTGAAGCGATCCTGCATCAGATCTTCTCGCGCAATCTTGGTAAATACTGAAACATTCTCAGGTGCAATGGCTGCAACTTCTTGGCGTGAATACTTAAAGAATGCAATCGCAACACCGATGGCAACCATTGTTAAGGCAAGTCCTGAAACAACAATTGGTGCCAGCAGTTCTTCGTGCTCGCCATGATGTTCAAAAAGAGGTGCCAACCAGTTAACTAGCGCATCTCCGTGGCTAAGTAAGTAGCCAGATGAGACTGAACCAATTGCAAGAATTGCCATTGGTAGCCACATCAATAATGGGGATTCATGTGGATGTGCATCCTCATCCCAGCGCTTTGTTCCGGTGAAAGTAAGAATCATGACGCGAGTCATGTAGAAGGCAGTAATACCTGCACCCAACAATGTCACTGATCCCAGAAGAATCCCCTTTATACCACCGGCGTTAAATGCAGTTTCAATGATCATATCTTTTGAATAGAAACCAGCAAATGGTGGAACACCCAAAATAGCTAAATACCCAAGACCAAATGTTATGAATGTAATCGGCATGAACTTTCGAAGTGCGCCGTATTTGCGCATATTTACTTCATCATTCATTCCATGCATCACTGAACCCGCGCCAAGGAACATTCCGGCCTTAAAGAAGCCGTGAGTTAATAAGTGCATGATTGCAAATGCATAACCAACTGGACCAAGTCCAGCACCCAGAATCATGTAACCGATCTGAGACATGGTTGAGGCAGCAAGTGCTTTCTTGATGTCATCTTTTGCAGTACCGATGAGTGCACCAAATAACAATGTAATCGCGCCAACAATGACAACTAATAGTTGGGCAGTTGGCGCGGCATCGAAAATGAAGTTAGAACGGGTGATGAGATAAACGCCTGCTGTAACCATTGTCGCTGCGTGAATAAGTGCTGAAACAGGGGTTGGGCCAGCCATCGCATCGCCTAGCCATGCCTGTAATGGGAATTGAGCTGATTTACCAGTTGCTGCAACCAGCAACATGATTCCCATGGCGGTTAGAGCTGCAGTGGATGTGTGGTGGGCATGCTCTTTTATTCCTGCAAAGGAGACGGTTCCAACTGTTGCAAAGGCAATCATGATTGCGAAAGAGAGTCCCATGTCACCAACACGGTTCATCACAAATGCCTTCTTGGAGGCAGTTGCATACGCAGGCTTTTGGTTCCAGAAACCAATCAATAGATAGGAAGCAAGACCAACGCCTTCCCAACCAACATAAAGGTTGAGGTAGCTATCACCGAGCACCAACAGCAGCATCGCTGCAATAAAAAGGTTGAGATATGCAAAGAAGCGGCGGCGATCGCGATCATGTGACATATAAGAAATTGAATAAATGTGGATTAACGTTCCAACGCCTGTAATGAGTAGCACAAAGCAGATTGAAAGTTGATCCAGGAGTAATCCCGCATCAACCTTAAAACTTCCAACTGAGATCCAATCAAAGAGCTTTTGACCCACTGGGCGCTCTTCTGTGGATCGGCCGAGCATCAATGAAAGTTGGTAGAGACCAACAGCAAACGATGATGCCGACATTAGAGTTCCAAGAATGTGGCCCCACTTATCAGCACGACGGCCAGCAAGTAAAAGAATGGTTGCGCCAAGTAATGGCAGTGCAATTAAATAAACGAGGCTGTTTGAAGTCGTCATGGCTATCGCTTCAACAAACTAGCATCATCAACTGATGCTGAACGGCGTGAGCGATAAATCGTCACGATAATTGCAAGACCAACCACAACCTCACACGCGGCAACAACCATCGTAAAGAAGGCCACCACTTGTCCGTTGAGATCTCCATTGATTCTAGAAAAGGTCACAAAAGCTAGATTTGCAGCGTTGAGCATGAGTTCAACACACATGAAAACAACGATTGCATTGCGTCGAACAACTACTCCAACAGCACCAATAGTGAAGAGAAGTGCGGAGAGATAGAGATAGTTAGCTGCATCCATTTACTTCTCCTCTCCCTTACTGGTGTCGACCTTGCCAAGTTCAAATGTGCCTGAAGTCAACATGTCTCCACGTGCTTGCAACGTGGCATTGATTGAATTTGCAGCTGGAGTGCCATCTGGCAAAAGGGCTGGAACATCTACTGCGTTGTGACGAGCAAATACACCTGGTGCTGGAAGCCCTGCAGCGTTAGCTAGTGATTGACCACGAAAGCGTTGAGTAGAAAGTTGGCGCTGAGTTGGTCGAACTTGGATGCTCTGGTGATGTGCAAGAACCATGGCACCTAAAGCTGCAGTAATAAGAAGTGCTGAAACAACTTCAAATGGCCAGACATATGTTGAGAATAAAAGTTGAGCGATGCCTTTAACATTTCCGATCGAATTTGCTGCCTCTAATCCAATGGCATTTCGGCCAATAGTTGCGCGACCAATCAAGGAAACCATCAAGCCGCCGAAGCCAACTGCTGCTGTAATTGCAATTGGTCGTAATCCTGGAATTGTTTCTGTCAGAGAATCAGATGAATCAACTCCAACAAGCATGAGAATAAAGAGGAAGAGCATCATGACTGCGCCGGTGTAAACAACGATCTGAACAATTCCAAGGAAAAGAGCATCTTGAGCAATATAGAAAATAGCTAAGTTGATCATCACAGATGCCATCAAAATTGCAGAGTGCACAGCTTTCTTAACAAGTAACATTCCTAACGCTGCAGCAACAGTCAATGGAGCAAGAACCCAGAACAAAACAGCTTCTGGAGTCTGTGTTTGACCCACTGAAATAGCTAAATCAACCATTTATTTCACATCCTGTGATGGGTGTGATTGCTTCACGTCGCCCTTGTAGTAATTGCTGTCATCCATATCTGGATACATCGGGTGAGGAGGCATCAACATTCCCTGGCGAAGTGGTGCTAATAAATCTTCCTTTTCAAAGATTAGCTTGGCGCGAGATTCATCAGCTAACTCATATTCATTAGTCATGGTTAGAGCACGTGTTGGGCAGGCTTCAATACATAGTCCGCAGAAAACACATCGCAGATAGTTAATCTGATAAACCTTGCCGTATCGCTCCCCTGGAGACATTTGATTCTCTGGTGTGTTATTTGCACCTTCAACATAAATCGCATCTGCTGGGCATGCCCAAGCACAAAGCTCGCAACCAATGCATTTTTCCAAACCATCTGGGTGGCGGTTAAGTTGGTGACGACCATGGAAGCGCTCTGCAGTTGGAGCTTTTACTTCTGGATATTCAACAGTAAGGGTCTTCTTAAAAATCTTAGAAAATGGAACCAGGAAGCCTTTGAGGTGTCCAAGTAGTCCCACTGATTCACCAGTTTCCATCTGTGTGTAGGCGATATCGTTAACCGAAATCTCATTCTTCTTTAGCGGTTCGAGTTGCTCAGACATAATCGCCTCCCTTGCTACTTTGTGACACATTGATGTTTGAAACATTCATTGGAACAGTTGGAACAGCAAAAGATGGCTCACTGACTTCAACCTCAAGTGATTCCAGCTTTTTCTTCTTTGCATTATCAAAACCGATATTTGCAGCCATCACGAGCAAGACCACAAAGCTGGCAAAACCAACCACAACAACACGTGGAGCACCCTCCAGTGAAAGTGTGCGAAGAGTTGCAACGACCAAGATCCAGAGAATCGATACTGGGATCAAGATTTTCCAACCAAACTGCATGAATTGGTCATAACGCAGGCGTGGGAGTGTGCCGCGTAGCCAAACGAATACGAAGAAGAAAACAAGCACCTTTGAGAAGAACCAAATGCCGGTAAACCATCCGCCTAGCCAGGCTTCAGTAAAGCCAAGTCCTGGAGGTGCGTGATAACCACCAAGGAAGAGAGTTGTGGCAAGAGCTGAAACCGCAATGATGTTTACATACTCAGCCAAGAAGAAGAGTGCGAACTTAAGTGATGAATACTCAGTGTGGAAACCACCAACTAGTTCACCTTCTGCTTCAGCTAAATCGAATGGTGCACGGTTAGTTTCACCCACCATTGAGATTGCATAGATTGCAAATGATGGGAACAACACAACGCCATACCACCACGTTGATTGCGCCGCCACGATGTCAGAAGTTGACATTGACCCTGCGTAAATAAAGACTGCTACTAGTGAAAGTCCCATAGCAACTTCATAAGAAATTACTTGAGCACTTGAGCGCAATCCACCAAGTAGTGGATATGTAGAACCAGATGACCAACCAGCCAACACAATTCCGTAGACTCCTACTGATGCAATTGCTAATACATAGAGCACGCCCACAGGAAGATCAGTTAATTGCATCGCAGTTGTGTGACCAAAGAGTGAAACTTCACCGGTAATGGGAATAACTGCAAAAGACATAAAGCATGTCGTTGCACTGATGATTGGTGCAAGAACAAAGACAATCTTGTCTGCAGCAGCTGGAATCAAATCTTCTTTGAGCGCTAACTTCACACCATCAGCTAAAGCTTGAATTAAACCAAATGGACCAACACGGTTAGGACCTGGACGCTCCTGCATGCGACCCACAAGTCGACGCTCTCCCCATACCGACATCAGTGTCAGAACAACGCAGAAAATAAACACTAGAAGTGCTTTGATAGCAATAATTCCGCCTGAATCTGCGCCAATGAGCTCTGCTGTTGTCATACCTTCACCACATTCACTACTGCGCCATGTGCAACGCCTAGATTTACTAGTAATTGAGAACCGCGTGAATTACGTGGTGCCCAGAGCGCATCGTCATGAATATCTTCAACAAGTGCGCTCAAAGTTACTGAACCTAAAGAGGTTGAAATCTTAAGTTTGTCGCCATCGACCACGCCAAGTGCGCCAGCGCGCTTAGGTGAAATAACTGCAACAGTCGCACGTGCTGTTCCTGCAAGGTTTTCTTCACCTTGTTGCAAAGTTCCAAGATCGAGCAAGCGGCGCCATGACGTAAGAATGAATTGATCTCCAGACAGTGTTGGCTGAGCAGGTGCAGAAACTTTGCTCATTGATGCGCGAGCACCATCCCACTTACCAAGGGATGCAATTTCTTTAATAGCTGCTGTGACAGTTCCAAGATTTATAGATGTGCCCATTTCTTCAGCAATCATTGAAAGAATACGTAGATCGCTGCGATTAAGTGAATCTTGCACGGCAGCATCAAATGAACGTGGTCGGCCTTCCCAGTTCAAAAACGATCCGCTCTTTTCAGTAATTGCAGCAACTGGCAAAACAACATCTGCATGTTGTGTGACTGCGCTGCTAGCAATTTCTAGAGAAACAACAAAAGCCTTATCAAGGGCTGCAAGTGCGCTTTGGCTATTTTCGCCATCAAGTGGATCAACTCCGCCAACAACTAACGCTCCGATTTCACCAGCATTTACTGCTGCATAAATCTCTTGCGTGCTCTTGCCTTCTGCGCTTGGCAATGAGTCAGTTCCCCACACCGCTGCAATATCAACACGTGCTGATGCATCAGTAACTGGGCGTCCACCTGGCAATACGTTTCCGATCGCACCAGCTTCAAGTGCACCGCGCTCTCCAGCACGACGTGGAATCCATGCAATCTTGGCACTGCTTGAATCAGCCAGAGCTGCAACTGCGCTTAATACTCCAGCACTTTCAGCAGCTCGCTCCCCCACCAAAATCACTGATTTTGCAGTCAGAGATTGTGAAGTGATGGCTGCAGCTTCTGCTCCTGGAGCAACTTTTACAAACTCACCTTTAAGTTTTTCAACTCCAATTGAAAGCTTGGTTGCAATCGCTGTGACCTTGAGTGCGCGCTTTCGTACTTGCTTATTCAAACGCAAGAAAACAATTGGTGATTCTTCTTCTGGCTCAAAGCCAACAAGTAGAACATGATCTGCGCGATCAATATCCAAATACGTTGTAGTTGAACCAACTACGCGTGCTGCAAGGAATTCACGCTCTTCATTTGATGAAAGGCGTGAACGGAAATCAATGTCGTTTGTGCCAAGTGCAACACGTGCAAACTTGCTATAGCCATATGCATCTTCATGCGTTGCACGGCCACCAACTAGTACTGCAGCCTTAGATGCTTTCAATCCCTTTGCTGCAGCAGCTAACGCCTCTGGCCAAGAAGCTGCAACTAATTCTCCTGAAGAATTTCGAACCATCGGTGTTGTGAGGCGTTCAACGGAAGTGACATATTTAAATGCCCAACGTCCCTTATCGCAGTTCCACTCTTCATTAACAGTTGAATCATCACCAGCAAGGCGGCGCAGAGTCTTTCCACGACGAACATCGGTGCGCATATCGCAACCAGATGCACAGTGCTCACAAGCAGATGGTGTTGAAACTAAATCAAAGGGACGTGCACGGAATCGATATGCAGCACCTGTCAGTGCGCCCACCGGACAGATTTGAACTGTGTTACCTGAGAAATAAGATTCGAAAGGCTTGTTTTCATAAATACCAACTTGTTGCAAAGCACCACGTTCATTCAAAGTAATGAATGGGTCAGATGCGATCTGCTCAGAGAAACGAGTACAGCGAGCACAGAGAACACAGCGTTCACGATCAAGTAAAACCTGTGAAGAGATATTGATTGGCTTTTGGAATGTGCGCTTCACGCCTTCAAAGCGGGTTTCGCCCTGTCCATTACTCATTGCCTGGTTTTGCAGAGGACACTCGCCACCCTTGTCACACACTGGGCAATCAAGTGGGTGGTTAATAAGTAGTAGCTCCATAACACCGCGCTGCGCTTTTTCAGCAACAGGTGAAGTGAGTTGAGTTTTAACAATCATGCCTGGCTCAACTGGAATGGTGCAAGAAGCTTGTGGCTTTGGAAACGCACGGCCATTAATTTCAATATCAACTAAACATTGACGACATGCACCAACTGGATCGAGAAGTGGGTGATCACAAAAACGTGGAATCTGAATTCCAAGCTTTTCTGCCGCGCGAATTACTAATGTTCCCTTTGGAACGCTGACTTCAAATCCATCAACAACGACAGTGATCATGTCTACAACTTCAGTAGTCATTTATGCACCTGCCCCTGCAAATAGAGTTGATGCAACTGGATCAAATGGGCATCCACCGTGAGTGATGTGTGCGATGTATTCATCGCGGAAATACTTAATAGATGAAGTTATTGGACTTGTTGCACCATCACCTAGAGCGCAGAAAGAGCGGCCCATGATGTTGTCACAAAGATCAAGCAACTTAGCAAGATCTGCTTCAGTACCTTTACCTGCTTCAAGATCGCGTAGAAGTTGTACTAACCACCATGTGCCTTCA
>Ga0214923_10008951_pt1 | contig 10512 bp, 8 predicted proteins | sample LL1510_MetaG_FD_177993 | JGI IMG/M metagenome (GOLD analysis project Ga0214923, IMG submission 177993) | Freshwater microbial communities from Lake Lanier, Atlanta, Georgia, United States - LL-1510 | ecosystem: Environmental > Aquatic > Freshwater > Lake | place: USA: Georgia | collected 2015-10-15
TATTGATCGATGGAAACGCGAGCGAGCGCTATGAAAAAACTAGCGACACTTATTCTCATCGCCATTCCATTCCTTGCACTTCCTCAAACTTCTTTCAGTGCCGACTATCCACCAGTTCCTGCCTCAAGCCTTGATCCGCTTCCATCTGCTGCGCCTTCAACAAATGCATCCGCAGCTACTGCCGCATCAGCATCCGCCCAAGCCGCACAAGATGCACTCAAAGCGGCGCAAGATAAAGCGGCCGCAGATGCAAAAGCAGCAGCAGAAGCAAAAGCAGCAGCCGATAAGGCCGCAGCAGATGCACAAGCAAAACTTGCGCAAGAAGCTGCCGCAGCTAAAGCTGCCGCAGATAAAGCCGCCGCAGATGCTGCTAAGAAAATTGCTGATGCCAACGCCGCAGCTGCTGCAGCCGCAGCATCCGCCAACGCACAAGCACAAGCCGCCGCAGAAAAAGCCGCTGCACAAGCAAAAGCAGATGCCGCAAAAGCAGCTGCTGACGCAGCAGCCGCCGCCGAAACTGCAACAAAAGCTCAAGCAGATGCTGCTGCTAAAGCCGCCGCCGATGCAAAAGCAGCTGCAGATAAAGCTACCGCTGATGCAAAAGCAGCCGCCGATGCAAAAGCAGCCGCCGATGCAAAAGCACAAGCAGATAAAGCTGCCGCCGATAAAGCAGCCGCTGATGCAAAAGCCGCAGCAGATGCAAAAACTGCTGCTGATGCAAAAGCCGCAGCAGATGCAAAAGCCGCCGCAGATGCAGCGTTAGCTGTACAAAAAGCACAAGCAGATAAAGCCGCTGCTGATAAAGCAGCCGCTGATGCAAAAGCCGCTGCAGATGCAAAGGCAGCAGAAGAAGCGAAAGCCTCAGCTGCTGCAGCACAAGCAGCGCAGGCTGCACAACAAGCAACTGCAAAAGCATCAGAAGCCCAAGCAACCGCATCTGCTTCAGCAAATAAAGCTGCTGATGCTGAAGCTGCAGCAATCGCTGCTGGTGGAACTCTTTTGAAAACTCAAGAGAAATTTGTAGTTAAAGATCAAGTGCCTGGATCACATCTTGTTATGGCAGCAAGCGTTGATGAATTAGTAAAAACTGCTAAAGCACTCCGTGCACAAGCAAATGCTGATAAAGCTGCCGCAGATTCTGCAGCAAAAGCAGCAGCCGATGCTGTTGCTGCAAAAGCAAAAGCAGATGCTGACGCAAAAGCCGCGGCCGATGCAGCACAAGCTGCTCGTGATGCACAAGCGAAAGCAGAAGCTGATAAAGCCGCCGCTCAAGCAGCTGCAGATAAAGCTGCCGCTGATAAAACAGCAGCAGACGCACAAGCAAAAGCTGCCGCAGATGCAGCAATCGCGGCAGCCGCCGCACAAGCGAAAGCAGAAGCAGAAGCGAAAGCCGCTGCTGACACTCAAGCTGCATCAGCAAAAGCCGCCGCAGATGCCGCTGCCGCTCAAGCCGCAGCTGATGCAAAGGCAAAAGAACAAGCCGCTGCCGCAGCCCTTGCAGAAAAAGGAAAAGCCGCCGCCGATAAAGCAGCAGCCGCAGCTGCCGCAGCAAAAGTCGCTGCAGAAAAAGCAGCTACCGCAGCAGCTGCCACAGCAAAAAACCCAACAACCGCAAACAAAGCGGCTGCCAAGGCAGCACTGCAAGAGTCATCAGACAAAATCAATGAGGCAGGGGACAAGATCGCCGAAGCACAAGACCTCGCAAAACAATACGCAGAAGTTAGAAAGACCAGTTCAATTAATGTTTCGTTAATTGCTGTTCTAATCGGTGTAACTGCATTTTTCGGATTTTTTATTTTGTATATTTCTAGTTTTAGAAATGGGAAAATCAGGAAAGAAATATCTCAAGACTTAGTTGAAAATGAAACTTACTCAAGCATTGATTTGCAAGTGAAATCAAAACCAAAAAAGAAAGCGATAAAGAAATCCTCTAAGAAAACTACTAATAAAGTTGTGAAGAAAACAACTAAGAAGACTTCAATTTCAAAAGGGCGTTAACCCAATCTAGGTACTTCTGTCTACCTTTTTCTGCATCTAAATTCTCTTTGGCAAATATATAGCCCAAATCCGAGAGTTCTTTAAGTTTCGTTGGGTTTTCACTTAATTCCTCGATTCTCTGCGCCAAAGCCATTGGATTACCAGCTTCAACTAATTCAGCAATCCCATCGAGAAATTTCCAAGTAGCTCCATTTGGCGGCGCTGATGCGAGAACTGGTTTACCACTAAATAAATAAGAAGTTAATTTGCTTGGTAGGCTCATATCTATTTGAGTAATTCGCTCATTTATAAGAAGTAAATCTGCAGCCGACAAGAGTGCTGAATAATCCTCTTCTGAAACCGCAGGCAAAACAAAAATATTTTTCTTATCCCGGCACATAGATTTCAATTTACTTTCCTGGTTTCCGTGACCAATTAAGTAAATTTTAATCTTAGGAGAATTTTTCAAAATCTCTGCGGAACGAACTACATTTTCAAGGTCCTGCTTAGCGCCAATATTGCCAGTATGAATAACAATAAATTCATCAGTAGCCCAACCGAACTTGGCACGAGCAGAAGTTGTTTCAAGGATAGTAATTTGTTTTGCAGAATAATTCGTAACTTGATTAACACGTTCAGCGGGTATTCCGTGTGCAACAACAACTTCTCTCATCGCGGGAGAGACAACTACCATTGCATCTGCGCTTTGAAATACTTTTCCTTCAACAAATTGAGCTAACTTGGAAAAAATTGCCCCACCACGCAGACCAGATTGCTTAGCGCCAGCACCTGATAAATCTTGAACAACTAAACCGAATGGTATCCTCAGTCTTTTTGCGATTGATTTTCCAATAATTCCAGCAGCGACAGTTGGAATGAATGCTATGACAATATCAAAATCTTTTGACAAATAATTTTTTGAAATTCGTCTCAAGTTCCACCACAAGGAAAATTCAAAGCGAATGCGCTTTAGTGTATTCATTGTCGGCGGGATCCAATGTCTAGCGCGGAAAATCTGTATACCGCTGAGAAAGCTCCTTCCCTCCATAATTTTGTCGAACTCATCAGGCACTCTCCACCATGGATAATGGGGCAAACTCGTCACAACTGAAATTTGAAATCCACGAGTCTTCAGATTTTGAGCTAAGTCTGTAGTATAAATCGCAATACCAGTCGGTTCAGGCCAATAATTTGTTGTGACCAACAGTACTTTCTTGGACATTACATCTCTATTTTCTTAGCGCTGTCAGGACATCTATTTGCAAAAGATTACCTTCGCGACTTTGAATCCCTCTATAGATATCAATTACGTTGTGATTTACATTTCTCAACACTTCTAGAAGAGTTACTAAGTCTTTCTCGCCCATGTAAAATGGAGTAATCGAAATCTCAAGCAAAACCATTGGGATTTTCGGCAGGTTTGAAAGTGCCCCCATCAGCACTTCATATTCAAACCCCTGTACGTCGATTTTTAAGAGACAATTAAATGGGTTAATTTTCAAACTTGAAATTTGAATGTCTAAAGTTGAAAGTTGTATCTGTTCTGTGTGACTAGTTATCGAATTTGGAAAATAAGCTTTATGAGTATCGTTCATCTTGAGAATAGAAGAACTTAATCCGGCGTTCATGCTCACGTTTATGTTCGAAACACCTTCGTCCGCGCCTAATCCGATTTTATGCACACTCCAATTAGGATCGTTCCAGCTACGTTTTTGCAGAACATCGTAGATCTCAGTGACGGGTTCAAATGAAAATATTTTGCCAGCGAAACCACTTGAACGCATGTCGATTCCGAATTGGCCAACGTTCGCGCCTACGTCAATAATTGTTGTTATGTCGCTCGAATTCAAATGCCTCAAAATACTTGCAGGTTGAAAGAAATTAATATTCTGGAAATTCATAATCAAAGTTTTGAATTTTCGAAAGAATGGGATAGTTCTAGTTCTAGATTTGAAACTTTCTAGCATCAATGATTTAGTTAAAACGAATTTTATATTCATTGAGCTCTGTTTCTTTGCTCTCGCGCTATCTCAGAAATTAGCCAGTAGTACCAAGATTTCCCAAAAGCAAAATTAAATCCAGCTCTACCATCCAGAAATCCCATTTTCAGGAAATAGGAATAAATGAAGTACCCAAATCCTTGGAGTATAGGAATTCTTAAAGCAAATTGCCCCCGGCTTTTTCGTTCCAGAATTTCATGTCTTAAGTTTGGTCGATTAATGAAGTGTGCTTCCCAGTTCGCGTACCGTACATGTCGCTCAACCCAAGAGTCTAGGTAATCGTTGTCGTTGTGAGTTAGTCGATTTTTCAATTTGAGTGTTTTCCCGATGACCGCAGGTTGGTAGTGCCCCTCCAATTCGCCCATTCCCTTTGCTTGTAAATCATCGACTGGGGCAAAATTTACTTTTTTTGGATCCATCAACACCGTTTTCCACATGACATGCCCATGTTTTAGTTGCCGATTGGAGAAGTAGTAATCAAGTTTGACCTTTGCGGCCGAGAATTCATCGGATTTCTGTGAAACTAACTGGTTTAGCTCTTGAGCTAGATTCTCGCCGCATCGCTCATCAGCATCAATAAACAAAATGTACTTAGTTCGAAAACTTACGTTATCCAAAGTCCACTGCCGTTTTTTTGGATATTTTCCGTCCCATTTAAAGTGGACTACTCTTACGTTTAATCTTGAGCAGATAGCCAAAGTTGCATCAGAGCTTCCAGAGTCAACTACAACAATCTCCTCAAAATCAACTAAAGTACCCACACAATCCTCAATATTTTTTTCTTCATTAAGGGAAAAAATAACTGCGGTTATAGGAATTTTGCGATCTACGCCCATTTGAACCCTTTCTTAGAATATGCAATGGTGTGAAAGCTGATTTGGAAAGAAAGGCCTCTCTCTCGAGGTCTGGTCTAGGTTTATGATACCTATGTGAGGTATTCAAATTCATCCATCTGGATTCGGGTTTTTCAAAATTTAAGAACGTATGGTCTAAGAATGACGCTCCTGAAGTCCATGAGAAAACTTTGCAACAGATCAGGTGACAAGCAATCAGAGCGGGCTGATTACTCTCAAAAGCAAATTCCGGTTCTCGATAATGTCGAAAAATTTATTCGAGACGCAGTTCAGGAAGATAACAAGGAGCTTGCGAGGGAGGCTTTTGACTGGTTCGAATCATGGCGAAGTTGGAAAGATTCGCAACTTCTTGATGCGCCGGAATCCTGGAACGCTGGATCTGGTCTTTCGATAGCTCTGTATATGCTGATAAGAATAGTTGAACCCTCTCTTGTAATCGAAACTGGAACAGCAAATGGAGCTTCAGCTGCTTCGATTTCGGCAGCATTGGAGGCGAACAAGAGAGGTGTGTTGCACACCTTTGACGTTCATGAGTTTGAACTTAGCCTTGTACCTGTTCATTTGCGTCCCCGCATAATTAAGCATCAGATTAAGAGGAGAGGTGGATTGGCGGCTTGGATGAGAGAAAACCACGAGTTAATCGATTCAACTTCAATTTTCATTCACGATTCCAATCATTCCTACGAGCATCAAAAATGGGAGTACAGTCTCGCAAAGAATTTTGGATTTAAGTGGCTAGTAAGTGATGATGTAGATGATAGTCATGCCTTTATTGAAATCTTAGATGGAAAAAAGAGTGTCTTAATCGACGGAGACAAATTAGTAGGCGTTTGCATTTTTAATAATTGACTGCTTATATGTGCAAATAAGTTTGTCTGTATCCGAAAACCCAGTGTTCTCAATAGCCCATTCCTTCGCGGAATATCTCATTTTCTCGATTTTATCCGGATTTTTAATTAAAGATTCTATTACTTGAATCACCTGTTCATCGAAATTCTTGAACAATAATCCGCGTCCATTTGCAAGTGCTTCTGGAATTCCACCAACTTCAGTTGAAATAACAATCGATGATGCGCGCATTGCTTCGAGGATTACAACTGGAAGGCCGTCACAGTCAGTTTTAGTGATTACCGATGGCATTACCGTGAAATGCGCCATATTTAGAGCTTGTAGGCAGTATTCCCTACTTTTATAACCCATAAAAATAACGTGATCGGTCAGATGCATCTCGTTAGCTAGAAGTACTAGTCTCTCGAGTTCTGGGCCATCGCCAATTAAGATCCACCTAAAGTTCAACCCCGTATCCTTCATCATTTTTGCGATGTACAAGCACTTATCCCACCCCTTTTGAGGATGCATTCTTCCTATTGATAGAAAATCAATGGCGCCTTCGAAATTTCTGGAATCTACGAAAGAATCCAATGAGTTTGGCGTCCTGCAATATCGCACTGAGACGTTAGCTATTAGTGGCTCATTAAAACCGATAGATTTTTCCTTGAGATTTTCTAAGATGGCATTGGAGGCAAAAATTAAGAAATCGAATCTGTTGGCGAGCGAAATCAATCGATAGTCTTCTCTTAGCAATACCTCAGATCCATGCGCGGTGGAGACCAAAACTAATTTTGAATTTAGTCGCGCTAAGTGGGACCCTACTTCTGATGTATGGGCCAAGAAATGACAATGAAGAATGTAACTTGATTCAATAATGAAAGGCATTTTGCCAATAATTGACAAATAATGCGTCGAATTTTTAATGCCTAATTCCTTAAGCGAGTTAAATCCAATCAAGGGATTCATAAAAAGAACTTTAGATATTCCAAATAACGCAAAAAGAAACTTTTTCAACCAAAATATTTTTTTTCGCAAACCCTGTTCCGAAGTGTTGAAACCATAGACTAGAACAGAATCAAATACTGAAGCAGAAATCTCAATATCGTCTCTAACAAAAGTTTGATACTGGGTGGGCCACTGAGGAGCAAGATGGATGATTCTATTCACTTTTCTCACCCTTTTTTCCATCTATCAAATAAATTACTCGTCCAAATACCTGAAGGTAAATATAGTATCTAACGAATCCTTGAATGGAAATGAAAAAGTCTCCATCTTTAAACCAAGTGAGCACAAAACTGAAGAGAAGGAGAATTCTTAATGAAATTATGCCGCTGTTAAATGAGCTGAGTTGCATTTTTTCAATCCATGCTGAAATAAGGAATCCTGAGCATACAGCGAAAAGACATGTGAAGAAGAAACCTCCGAACAAGAAGAGTTCGGTGAAAGCACCCGTGGGCCATCCAGTGCGCCCTTTTTGCAAGCTGGTTCCGAGAGAATTCGCCACAATGGTGTCTAATCTAAGATTTTGAACAGAAGGCTTATCAGGATAAATAAATCTAGGTATATACCCAACAGCCAATTGATAAAATCTTTCAATATTTAAGTAATGAGTGAAAGACTCTCGAGATTGTAGAAGTACAACTTGGGATGCATCCAATATCGGATAAGTAATCCAATCGTACAAACCTTTTCCACCTGTGATGACTGCATTCCTGAGTTTGAGAATCATAAAAAACACTGGAAACATCAAAATTCCCGAGGTAACAAAAAATCCAGTAGGCAATTTACCATTGTGCATCAATTGAAGAATCGTAACATTTCCAAGCACTGTAAAGATGTCCAGGCGACTTCCAAGAATGAATACCAATATCAATGAAATCATTAAGATATGAGGAATAAGACGTCTACTTCGAGTTTCAATTGTGAAATGTAATGCGAAAGTAAGTGAAATCGAAGCCGTAATAGACCAAATCGACAACCCCAGAGTCGCAATTGTATTGAAATCCTGTATTTGTTTTTCATGAAATACGAGAGTGGTTAGTAATTGACTTGAATTTCCGGATTCAAAAATGAAAACTAGAAAAGAAGCTATCGATAAGAGACTTCCATATTTGGAAAAATGTTCGAACCATAGTAATTCGGTTGTGTTTTGAGATCCGAGTAATTGCCATTTACAAGCTCTCCCTTTAGGGAAATGATTCACGCAAATTCCAGAAAGGAAAGAGAAGGTAAAAACAGCGCAAACCCTCGCTGCCAAAGATAGATCTGAACTGGAAATAATTACTCGTCCGAAGTATGAGTCTGCTGCGTATACCGAATCTACCAAATAACGTGACAAGAAAAGCGTCCCATATAGCACGAGAATGTATATAGAGAGTATTGAATGTGTGCATAATCTTTTATTCTTCAAATAAAAACCTACGAATAAAAAAGGGGAGAGTAGCAAACTACCCGTTAGAAGTGGAATTTGAAGGACGATGTTCAGGCAGAGAACAACGACAACGAGAAACAAATTAGTCAATATTTGCATGTACGCGAATCTTCATTATCGTGATTAGAAGCCCAAATAAACTAGCGATGGCTACGAAGTAACTCCATGTCACTAAACTTATATCCACGAATAGGAATATATTGGCTGCAAATATCGGAATAAAGGCGGCGATTTCGATTGAAGTTGCCTTTTTGGCCTCGAATTCACCCTTTACCCTAAGGATATCCAAAAATAATCTACGTGAAGAGGAAAACGTTGCCGACAGAGTTAAGGGAATTATGGCCCAAAGATTAGACTTGTAGTGGTTGGGAAAGATTGTAGTCACTTCGAAAAGTACACATAAATTTATCAAAATAGCACTAAAAAGTATTATCGAGATTTGGAATAGAACTCGTCTGATGTGATCACTTTTTCTGAATGTATCGGTCTTAAGTATCGTATTGAAATTCGAGATTGCGACGGAATCACAAATAGCCTTAGGCCAAGACGAAATTCCGACTATTGCAAAGTATGAAGCCGAGAACAATGGACTCTTCACGAGCGGGATAAGGAGATACTCAATTTTCAAAATTTCTTGAATTGAAATGTGTGGGATAAACCCTGCATACCCATTTTTGAGTAGTTTCTTGAATACACTTCTATCAGGACTCACAGAAAAAACCTGCATTTGTATTTGGCAAACTCTTATTGAAACCAATAAAAAAATAATATTACTTAGTACCCAGCTTATTAAAAAATTTTTTAAATTTTGAATTTTCAGGCTGTGTATAGCTAGTACAATTGACAATTGAGTTACAGAAGGAACTAAACGAAGTAGAAAGAAATTGTTTCGACTTACGTATTGTTGGAGAGAGTTAAATATCCACTGTGCTGGAATCAGAATTGCACAATTTAGTAAAACTAAAACCGCGACAAAGTAATCGAAAGCCTGAGAGTTCAAGTAGAATCCAACCGCTATTCCTATGAACGATAATTTAGAGAGCCATAATCGCAATAGCCAAGTCAACTTTATTTTCTTAAAAATATGGAATCCAAAAATCGAAAAAGAGCCTGGTAGTCCAAGTTGTGATATCAAAAGCACCTGCATGATTGTCACAGTTGCAATTCCATAAACTGACCGGTCGTGAATACCCAAATTCTTTGTAATCGTAACGCTAATGATAAATGCAGTGGCTAAACCCAAAAAAGTTGTGATTAAATATGGTATTTCTCTAGAAAATCTCCTTAAAATTGAAAAATTTCTATCTTGCATTCGAGTTCCACTTGCAAAGTGTTAGTAGTTGCCACAATACGTTTGAGCTACCTTGATTTAGATTCCCCCTATTATCAATTAACCTATTTAACTCGTTTTTTGAAATATCCAAATATGGAATCGAGGTTGCTGATTGAAGGTTTTCGATGACATATTCGATGTTATTTTCAATAATCTTCTTGATGTCTAAAGAGAACCCTTGCTTTGGTGCTTTTACAATTTGCATCAAACTTTCATCGTTCAATCTCTGCGCGAGACTCCTTTTTGACTTTATGCCTTCTTCCCGAAGTAAAGTTAAAATTTCAAAATCCACGATTGGCGGCCGGGCTTCAATCGAGAAAGACATTGAGAATTGATCCAAATCTAGTAGAGATAAACCCGCTAGATAGTGAAAAATCTGGCCTGAGTCCTGGTTGCTGAGTTGAAGCTTTCCCGAGAGACTGTTGAAAGCACTAGGGTTTTTAGTTTCTACAAATGAATTCGAATTCGGGGATAATCCTACGGAGCGTGACTGCGCATAGTATCTTGGGAACCTGTTTAGTATTCCACCCGGTTTGGTTTTATAGAGATCTCCTCTTCCTTGAGCGCCTATGCCATCCAATATCAGCTTGCGAGTTCTCGCTGGGGTATTCCCGATCATCTCTTGGAGCACTGCATTTTTGCTTTGAGCAAATTTATATCCTCGCAGAAACTCATCTCCTCCATGACCCGTAAGAAATGTCTTAATATGTTGGCGTGAAATGGTTCTCGAAAGCAAATAACTATTCAATCCATCAAATGTCAATCTATCCATTCTGGAGAAGTAATCTTCCAGAGATACATCATTTTCATTAATTTCGACTATAGTCAAATTCAGATTGAGTTTTGAAGCATATTTTTCGACAAGCTCATTTTCATGATGCTCAGTTATTGAAGCAATATGTAGCAATTCAACTTTCATTCCGCGCTCTGCCAAAAGTGTTGCTATTAGATTACTATCAAACCCTGAACTGTATGCCAACGCAGTTGTAACTTCGGTTTCAGAGTTTTTGAAAATAATTTCACTTAAGGACTCTCTTAAATTCTTTTTGTGTGAAACCTGTTTCCTTACTTTTTGAAGATTACAAT
>Ga0214923_10008952_pt1 | contig 10511 bp, 7 predicted proteins | sample LL1510_MetaG_FD_177993 | JGI IMG/M metagenome (GOLD analysis project Ga0214923, IMG submission 177993) | Freshwater microbial communities from Lake Lanier, Atlanta, Georgia, United States - LL-1510 | ecosystem: Environmental > Aquatic > Freshwater > Lake | place: USA: Georgia | collected 2015-10-15
TCCGGTGCTGACCCAGCAAGTGACCACGGGCAGTCTGGAGAGCGGGGATAGCTTCACCGGATCCTTGGACCGCGCCACGGGGGAGACTGTCGGAACCTACGCGATTGGCCAGGGGACCCTGAGCGCGGGAGGGAACTACACGATCACCTTTGTTTCCAAGGACCTGACGATTACGAAGAAGAACCTGACGGTCTCCGGCGCGCTGGCCCAGAACAAGTCGTATGACGGCAACACCACGGCGACCATCAGCGGGGCTACCTTGGTTGGGGTGGTCGGGGCGGATGATGTGACGCTGGCCAACAGCACGGCGGGAACCTTCCCGCAGGCGACGCCGGGCACAGGTCTGGCCGTGACCCCGGCGATGACCTTGGCGGGCACGGATGTCGGCAACTACACATTGAGTCAACCTGCGGGGCTGGCGGCGGATATCGGCAAGATGGCCCTGACGGTGACGGCCGATCCGAAGAGCAAGGTGTACGGGGCGGCGGATCCCGCCTTCACCTATCAAATCACGACCGGGACCCTCGCCACGGGTGACAGCCTGACGGGGACGCTGAACCGCGCCACCGGAGCCAACGTGGGCACGTACGCCATCGGTCAGGGGACGTTGGCGGCGAGCACGAACTACACGATCAACTTCGTCACGGCCAACCTGACCATCCAGCCGAAGCCGTTGACGATCGCCGCGGACGCCAAGAGCAAGGTGTATGGGGATCCGGATCCCGCCTTCACTTACCAGATCACCAGCGGATCGCTGGAGAGCGGAGACAACCTGACTGGAAACCTGGATCGGGCTTTGGGTGAGGATAAAGGCACCTATGCCATCGGGCTGGGGACGGTGGATGCGGGCACCAACTATCAGATCAGTTTCAACCCTGCCAACCTCACCATCAACGCCAAGGGGCTGACCGTGACGGGGGCGGTGGCGGCCAACAAGGAGTATGACCGGACGACGACCGCCACGATCTCGGGTGCGACATTGAGCGGGGTGTTGGCGGGCGATGCCGGTCAGGTGACCCTCTCCGGGAGCACGGTGGGGACGTTCGCCCAGCGCCAGGTCGGAACCGGAATCACGGTGAGCACGACGATGAGCCTGACAGGGGCCAAGTCGGGTAACTACACCCTCACGCAGCCGGCCGGCCTGACGGCGAATATCACGGCCAAGACGCTGACGGTGACCGGGACCACGACCGGCAAAACCTATGATGGTACGACCACGGCACCGCTGACCGGAGCCACCCTACAGGGCGTAATTTCGGGCGACACGGTGACCTTGGGTAACGCCAGCTCCGGTGCGTTTGCGACGGATCATGCGGGAACGGGAATTTTGGTCACCACCAGCTTCACGCTGTTGGGTGCGGACAAGGACAACTACACGGTCACGCAACCGACCCTGACCGGTGACATCGCCCAGAAGACGCTGACGATCACCGGGGCGACGGTGACGAGCAAGCCATACGACGGCAACCAGACGGCCACGGTCAGCGGCGGATCGCTGGTCGGGGTGGTGGGCAGCGACGATGTGACGTTGGACGGCAGTTCGGCGGCAGGGACCTTCGACAACAAGAGCGTTGGCACCGGCAAGGCGGTGACGGTGAGCGGCTATACGATCACCGGCACGGACATTGGGAACTACACCCTGACCCAGCCCACGCCGACCGGCACGATCACGGCCAAGGCGTTGGCGGTGACCGGTGCGGTGGCTTCCCACAAAATCTACGATGGAACAGACGCTGCCGTGATATCGGGCGCCACCCTGGATGTCAGCGGGGTGATCGCCGGGGATACGGTGACCTTGGCCAACGCGACGGTGGGGACTTTCGCCCAAAGGACGCCGGGCAGCGCAATCGGCGTGAGTACGGCCATGACCCTGTCCGGGGCGGATGCCGGCAACTACTCGGTGATCCAGCCGACCGGTTTGACGGCCAACATCACGGGCAAGGCCGTAACGATCACGGGGGCGGTGGCCACCGACCGCGGGTATGACGGTAGCACGATCATCGCGGTTTCCGGCGGGACGCTGGTCGGGGTTTCGACCAACGATACGGTGACTCTGATCGACGCCAACGCTTCCGGCACGGTCGCCAGCAAAGTCGTTGGTACGAACAAGGCGGTCACGGTGACCGGTTATCTCTTGGGCGGGGCGGATGCGGGCAACTACTCCCTGACCCATCCAACCAACCTGACCGTCAGCATCACCAAGAAGACCCTGACGGTTACCGGAGCGGTGGCGCAGGACAAGAATTTCAACGGGACGACGGCGGCCTCGATCACCGGGGGCACGCTGGTGGGGGTGATCGCCGGGGACACGGTGAACCTGGTGGGTGGCGGCACCTTTGCCAGCGCGGCGGTGGGCACGAACAAGGTGGTGACGGCGGCGTTTACGCTGAGCGGAGTGGATGCGGGCAACTACAGCGTGACCCAGCCGACGGGCTTGACGGCCAACATCACGACGGGGCCGCTGCTGGCGGTGAACGACACGCTGACAATTCCATCCAATTTCGCGGCCTATACCAGCCAGACGGTTTCCCTGCCGAGTATCCTCTGGAACGACGGGCAGGGGCTGGGAACGCCGGCCTTTGCGATCCTGTCCACGGCCAACGGGTATTCGGCGGTAAGGCGCGGCAATGTGGTGACGGTGAGCCGGGCGGCCGGGCTGACCCCGGGTGAGGCGTTCCGGTACACGCTGACGCAGGATGTGGATCAAAACGGGTCGATTGATCCGGCCACGGAGGTGACCACGGGCATCGTGACTTTTGCAGCCGGAACAACGACGGCCGGGACGCTGAAGATGCTCGCAAGCGAGGTGAGGGGCGGCAATTTTGTGATCATCTTCTCCGCGATGCCGGGGACGAAGTGGCAGTTGCAGAAGACGGCCTCCCTGAGCTCGCCGCTGTGGGTGGATGTGGGATCGTCCGTGACGGCCGACTCCAATGGGTATGTCCAGTTCATCGATCCCACGGGGAATGCGATCTCCGGATTCTACGAGGCCTACATGGTGCCGTAAGGCAAACCCATTGGCATTAAAACCTCGATGGGTCCCGCGGGGAACGTATCCGGGAGAGAATTTTGGATTACTTGGAGCGGATTTGATTGGAGCTGCTGGCGTAGGGGTCCCGCAGAGGCCGGACATGGGAGGGTTGCGGGATGTCGTTGGGGTTGGGTTTGGGTTTCAGGGGTTTCAGGTAGTAGTCCCGGGCCTCGGAAAATTTCGGGGGGGAATCGGGGAGGAGGACGTTGCTGGAGGACCAGGCCCCGGCTCCGGCCGCCAAGGCAACGGGCGGAAGAATGAAGGAAAAGGCTTTGGTGATATCGTCGGGTTCGGTCATTTTCTTGTACCAGACGCGGACGGGAAGGTTGTCCTCCTTGCGGATGGGGATATCGAGGCCGCCGGGTCGATCCACGCCGTTGATTTTCAAGGGCACATCGGAAAGGTAACGGATGTAACCCAGGCCGATCTGTTGGGCCTTGAGGGGGGTTTCCTGGATGGCGCGACGGCCTTCGGGGTTCTCCACAATCACTTTTTGATCGTACGTGCCGGCGGGAAGAACCACGGGGATACCGCCGCAAGAGAGCGTTTGTTCCTCGCTGATGTCCAACTGGGAATTCCGGGGACGATCCGGATCCAGCCGCGGATCGAGAACTTGCACGGCGATCTGGACCGTGCCCGGATCGGGTTGCTCGGGGGCGGAAGCCTTGGGCGGAAGCGCCGCTTGCGGGCGACTGGGGGCGCTGGGCTGGGTGGCCACCGCCTGGGAGGCGATGGCGGCCTTTCCGCCGCCACCGGCCTCGGCCACGAGAAGACGCGTTTGGCTGGGGGCGATCTCAATCGCGTCAGGGACGGTGGGGGAAACGGAATCCGGCGGTGCGCCGGGCGAAAGGGAAAGACGGGTTTGGGTGGGGGCAACCGTTTCCAACATGTTTTCCCCGCGGGAACCAAGGACCAGGACCGAAAAAGAGATGAGGAAGAAGAGAGTTCGCATGGTTAGAAACGGTAAATCAGGTTCAGACCGGTACCGGCGTTGAAGGCTTCAAACGTGCCGGTTTCCTCGACTTGGGTGCTATCGCTTTTGGTCCAACTCACAAAGGCGCGCAGGGAGAGATATTCGATGGGGGACCAAGTCACCGATGCCCCGTACGTCTGCTGGATGTCCAGACGGTCGTAATTATTAAATTGTTTTTCCGATGGAGGGGTATCAGGGCTGGTGCCGGGTTGGAGGCCTGTATATTTTGCTAATCGAAAACTTGCATAGATTTGTGTGTTTAACTCGCGCATGGGGTTTGTGACCCAGGCAAAAGTAAGATTATTGTCCGTCCGTGAAAAATTGGTGGGATCCGCCAACACATAGGAGGTCCGTGCGGTGACCGAAACAGACTGAATTTCGGCAAAGTTTTTGAACCAAGTGGCCTGCCAGGCAAACGGGTATTCGCTGAGAAAATTGTCCCAGCTCGACCAATTCCTGCCGGTTCCTTCGTAGATGTTAGCCTGAACGGAAAACTCGAGGTAAAGGTCTTCGGAGAACGCCCAACCCAAGGAGCCGTAGGGGTTGGCCACTTGGAAGTTGTTATTTGAAATGCCTGCGTTGTTGAAGGGGGGAGGGCCGGGTTCTGCTTGGGCATAGGTGTAAAACTGGTAACGAAATCCTCCTCGGGGAAAAAACATGGAGTACTGCTCATCCTGAATTTTCGGGGCGAATCCGATTTCCGGGGTGGTGATGATTTGCCAGGCAGCAAACGTGGAGCTGACCGACGAGGCGTAGAGAACATTGCTGTTGTAAAAAGCTTGGGTATCCACCGTCAAAAAGAACCAGGGTTTTCCCTCTTTCTGGGTCATAATTTGGACGTCGCCCATGTCCGGTGAAAGAGGACGAGCGGTCACAGATTCCTCTTCGATCGTCTTGGGGCCTCCAAGTGATTCCGTCTGTTTCAAATCCTGACGGAGTTGCGCATCCTGCCGGGTCTGGGAGGAGACGGCTGACGCGGCAGACGGCGTCTGTCCCCAGATCTGGGCTGAATTTAAAAAGAGAATTCCACCCCCCCAAAGGAGGATCGTCCCCAAGGATTTTCGGGTTTTTGCCCATGGTGGCCCGTTGTTCCAATTCACCGCCTCTTTTTAATAAAAAGAAAAAGAAACACAACAAATAGACACTTGAAAATATGTATACTATATATAGTTTTTACTTTAAAAAATGTAATTCTTATATCGTTAATTGGAAACGCTTTTTCCCGATTAATTGATGGGGGATGTTCGCCTAATGTCAGAAAAAAATTCAGATTCGAACCTTCAAGGATCTTTTCTTTCTTTTTATTTTGCGGAATTTGGCAAAAGGCTGGGCATCAGTGGGATTCCCGCTAGTTCGAGCGGAAGATGAATTTCAACAAGGCCCTGCTGGATCCCAGCATACTGTTCTTTGTGCTCGGGGTCGGGGCCGGGTTGATTCGTTCCAATTTGGCCATTCCCTCGCAAATGGCCCGTTTTTTGGCCCTGTATTTGCTGATGGCGCTGGGTCTCAAGGGTGGTTTTTCACTGGCCCAAAGCGGGTTTCACTCCTCCGTTCTGGTGGATCTGGGGTTGGCGGTATTTCTGGCGGTCACGGTTCCCCTGGCGGCTTTTGGATTGCTGAAACGGATCATCGCACCGCTTAACGCCGCCGCGGTGGCCGCCGCTTATGGTTCCGTCAGTGCCGTCACCTTCATCACCACGATGCAGTTCCTGGAAAACCGGGGTATTGAGTTTGGCGGTCACATGTCGGCCGGGCTGGCCCTGATGGAGTCACCCGCCATCCTTTTTGCCGTTTTCATGGCCAATTTGATCCGGGCGCAATCGCCGAAACGGCGGCCCCAAGCACCCGTTGCCGATGCCTCGCCCCGGCACGTCCTGCAGGAGTCCTTTACCGAGGGAACCCAGATCCTTCTCCTCGGCAGCATGGTGGTGGGCTATTTCACCGGAGAGGGGGGCAAGTCGGTGATGCAGCCGTTCACGGGGGACATCTTCAAGGGGATGTTGGCGTTCTTTCTTTTGGATATGGGCATCGCCACCGCCGCTCATTTCAAGGATCTGAAAAAAGTTCCCAAACGGCTGGTCGTGTATGGAGTGGTGGGGCCGCTCGTTCATGCCTGTTTTGCCCTCTGGCTTTGTCAGGCCTTCGGCGTCTCCGTGGGGAACGGCGTGCTCCTGATGGTGCTCGCCGCCAGCGCCTCCTACATCGCGGTGCCGGCCGTGATCAAGCACGCCATCCCCGAAGCCTCGCCCTTGCTCTATCTGGGCATGCCGCTGGGACTGACCTTTCCGTTTAACATTCTTGTGGGGATTCCCCTTTACGTGGGGTTGGCGGAAAAGTTTTTGCGCTGAACCGACCCGCTAGCGGACTTGGCGGGCCTTCTTAATCATCTCCGAGCCGTCCTCTTTGCACTTCCCGCAATGCGCGTGAACGGAGGACCAGGAGAGACCGACTAGAATCACGACCAGGATCATCAATCTCATCGGCTTCCAGTATTCAGTTCGGGAGGGCGGTGTCAACGCCCTGCGTCAGCACCCATCCGGCGGAGTTGGTCGCCGAGCAGGTTGAAAAGCAGCAGGCAACCCACCAGCACCGCCGCAGGAAAGACGATCAGCCACCAGGGAGTTTCGACGGGGTTCAACATGGAGGCACCATCGGCAAGCAGGGTCCCCCAACTCGCGAGCGGAGCTTGTACGCCAAGACCAAGAAAACTGAGGAAGGACTCCTCAAGAATCACCGCGGGCAGGGCCAGGGTCAGGTAGGTGATTACAATGGGCAGGACCTGGGGGAGGATTTGTCGAACGAGGATCACGGGGGTGCTTTGGCCAATCAGCCTGGAGGACAAGACAAAGGGCCGCTCCTTGATGGTGAGAACCTGGGCGCGGACGATCCGGGCGAGGGTGAGCCACTCGACCAGGCCCAGACCGACAAAAAGCAGGAGGAGACGCGCATGGGTGGCGAAGGGGGCAAAAAGGGTTCCGTCCAGCATGGCTTTGAGTTTCAGGTCGAACAGGCTGATCAGGACAATGACGAGGACAATCCGGGGCAGGGCGTACAGCACGTCCACAAAACGCATCATCAGGTTGTCGACCCTTCCACCTGTGTAGCCGGCGATCAGGCCGTAGACCACTCCGACCAGAAGGCTGATCGAGGCGCCGACGAAACCCACCAGCAGGGAGATCCGGGCGCCGTACATCAGACGGGTAAGGAGGTCGCGGCCGTGTAGATCGGTTCCGAGCCAGTGATGGGAGCTGGGCGGGAGCAGGTGGTTGTCGGAAAGCTCTCCCACGTCGTAGGGGCTCCCTATCGGTCCCAGGATGGCTGCCAAGAGCAGGAGACCAAGAAGGCCAAGGAGGATGAGGGCTGAACGGGTCAACTTCATGAAGCGGCGCGGATCCTTGGATCCAGCAGGGCGGTCAGCCAGTCGGCGATGAGGTTGAAGAGAAGAAGAAGGAGGCAGTAAACCAGAACCACGCCGGAGACGAGAAAGACGTCCCGATTGATGACGCCGTTAACGAAAAACTGGCCGATCCCGGGGACGGCAAAGACCTCCTCAATCACGAGACTGCCGGTGAGAATATTGGCGGCGAGGGGGCCGGCATAGGCCACGAGCGGGAGCACCGCCGGACGGAGGGCATGCAAATAAACCAGTTTCGTTTCCGTGACACCCTTGGCGCGGGCGGTGCGGATGAAGTCGGAACCGAGGGTTTCCAGCAGGCCGCCGCGGGTGAGGCGGGCACAGACCCCGATGAAGGGAATGGCCAGACAGATGGCCGGTAGGACCAGTTGGGAGAGGGTCCCCCAACCCGCGGGGGGCAGTAGCTTCAGTCCGAATGCGAAAACCAGGACCGAGACAGGTGCGAGGACGAAAGTGGGGGTGGAAAGTGTGAGCAGGGCCACGGAGTTGAGGAACGAGTCCGTTTTCCTGCCGTAGTGAGCGGCTGCCCACGCGCCAAGCGGGACTCCCAATCCAAGGGCGAGGGAGAAGGAAATGGAGCCAAGCAGGAGTGAGCGGGGAAGGGATTGACCGATGATTTCAGCGACGGTTCGGCCGCGAAATTTCAACGAGTCGCCAAGATCGCCCCGCAGGACGTTTCCGCCATAGCGAACCAACTGCTCGGCCAAGGAACCCGATAGACCGAACTTTTCCTCCAGCATCGCCTTGGTGCGGGGATCCAGCGCCCGCTCAGTGGCAAAAGGAGAGCCGGGGGCAATCCGGACGAGAAGGAAGCAAAGAGCGAGAACGGCTAGCACCACAGGGATGGAGGAGAGCAAACGGCGGGTGACGAAGCTGAGCATCGGCTATTTTCCTTTGGGGCCGATTTCGGAAAAGGGGTGCTCATCGAGAAGGTTCGGGAGGAGACCATCCCATTTTTTGGGGTCGAACATCAGGCATCCGACGAAATGATAAAGGGGAAGGATCGGCATGGCCTGAAGGATAAGGATCTCCTCGGCCTGGCCCAGGAAGCGCAGGCGGACGGCGGCGTTGGGCTCGGCCTGCGCCTTGGCGAGAAGGTTGTCATAGGAGGGGTCCGACCAGCCGGTGCGGTTATTTCCGCGTCCGGTGGCAAAGCAGTCGAGGAACGTCAGCGGGTCATCGTAATCACCGACCCAACTGGAACGGGCGATATCAAAATCCAGCGTGTCGAGAGATCGAAGGTACGTCGCCCACTCCTGATTACGCAGCTCCACTTGGACCCCGAGGGTTCTCTTCCACTGGGCTTGCAATTCCACGGCAATCTGTTCGTTGAGTTCGGATTTGTTGTAAAGGATGGAGATGCGGGGAAATCCTTCGCCGTTGGGATAGCCAGCCTCGCGGAGAAGGGCTTTGCAGGTGAGGGTGTCCTGGACGGGGCCGGAGGGCGGAAGGTAACCGGGCACCCCGCGCGGGGTCAGGGAGAGGGCGATTGGTTCGCCCCCGCGGGTGATCTTTTCCACGACCGCCTCTTTATCGATGGCCAGACTGAAGGCGCGCCGGACCTTGGGGTTATCGAAGGGGGGACGGGTCACGTTGAAGCGATAGAAGTAGGTGGCGAAAAGCGGGGCGGGATGAAAGTCGGGGCGACCGCGGAGCTTGGGCAGAATCAGGGAAGGGATTAGCCCCTTGTCCAGGAGCACATCGGCCTGGCCGGAGGAGTAGAGGTTGAAGGCGGTGCTGGCCCGGGTGACGGCGAGGGCATCGATCCGGTTCAGGCGCACCCGGTCGGCGGAGTGGTACCGGGGGTTTTTTTGCAGGGAGACCCGGTCATTGACCTGCCAGGCTTTTAACAGATACGGGCCGTTGCCCACCCAGTGTTCCGGACGGGTCCAGCGATCGCCGTATTTTTCGACGGTTGCCCGGTGGACGGGAAGATAGGTGGTGAAGGAGATGAGGGAGGGAAAGAAAGGAACGGGATTTTTTAGGCGCACCCTCAAGGTGCGGTCATCCGGGGCGGCAATCTCCACGGATTCGGCCGATGCCCGGCCGGCCTGAAAATCCTCGGCTCCCCGGATGAAGAAAAGAATTTCGGCGTAGGGGGAGGCGCTGACAGGATCGAGGGCGCGCAACCAGCTGTAACGAAAATCTGCGGCGGTCACGGGGTCTCCGTTGGACCATTTCAGGCCGGGTCGCAGCGTGAAGGTGTAGGTTTTCCCATCCGGGGAGACGGACCAGCTTTCCGCCGCCGCGGGGATGGATTTGCCCCGGGCGTCACGGCGGGTCAGGCCCTCATACAGGGCGGCACAGATTCTTCCCTCCAGTTGCCCGGAGACGAGGGCGGGATCGAGGGTTTGGGGTTCGGCCCCATTGCAAATCACGAGGTCGGCCCGCGGGCCCGAGTTGCACCCGGAAAGGAAAGTTAGACCCCAGAGGCCCAGCCAACCGGGAAGCACCCGGCGGAAGATCATCAGGGCTTGGCAGGGGCCGGTGCGGCGGGGGGGGCAGTCTCGACCGGGGCGGGGGCGACGGCGTTGGTGACGAGGTTGTTGGTGATGGCCACCGCCACGGGCTTGGTGAGCTCCTCCTGGAGCTTGGGGCCGGCGGTCTGCCGGTGGCTGTAGAGGATGGCGAGAATGAGGGTGAGAACCATGAAGATCGAGCCGAGCCAGATGGTGCCCTTGGTCAGCACATCGGACGTTTGGGCGCCGAAGATGGAATCCGTAAAACTGCCACCAAAAGCTGCGCCGAGCCCCTCCGAACGGGGCTTCTGCATGAGAACAAGCAGGGTCAAAAGAATGCAAACGAGGATATTGACCCCCAGCAGGATGTAGATGGCGATATTAATCATTTTCGGAAGCCCGGACCGGCCGGGTAGATTCAATGATATGGAAAAAAGAGCGCGCGTCGAGACTGGCTCCGCCGACGAGGAAGCCGTCGATATCCTTCTCGGCCATGAGTTCCGCGGAGTTTTCCGGCTTCACACTACCCCCGTAGAGGATGCGGATATTTTTGCCTTCCGGGCCAAACAGGTCAGAGAGGATGGTCCTGATCTTGTGATGAACGTCATTGGCCTGCTTGGGCGTGGCCACCTT
>Ga0214923_10008954_pt1 | contig 10510 bp, 3 predicted proteins | sample LL1510_MetaG_FD_177993 | JGI IMG/M metagenome (GOLD analysis project Ga0214923, IMG submission 177993) | Freshwater microbial communities from Lake Lanier, Atlanta, Georgia, United States - LL-1510 | ecosystem: Environmental > Aquatic > Freshwater > Lake | place: USA: Georgia | collected 2015-10-15
GGGCATCGCGGGACGTCGGCGGGACGGTGATGCCGGGGTCCCAGTAGACGTTGGTCAGGTCCCAGTGGGTGTAGCCGGCACCCATGGCGTGGACGAGGCGGAGGGCATCGAGGATGGGGATGGCCACCGCAAGCGCGAGGGGTTCCGCGAGGCGGTAGGAGGGGATGGTGGTGCGCAGGGTGCGCAGGGTCTCGCCGGGGGCGAGTTCCATGGCGAGGAAGGGAAGGCTGCCGTCAGCGGGGGACTGATCGAGGTGGATTGCCCGGGGAACGCGGGCGCCCTTGGCGTGAAGGTCGCGGAGGATGCTGAACTCGTCCCGGATGCGGGCGACCTGGGACGGCTCGGTGCGGTGTTCGGGACGGAGCACCTTGAGGACGATGGAGGTGGCACCGGGCTGACCGCCGGCAACGGGGGATGCAAGATAGACGTTGGCGATGCGCCCGCTGCCGAGGTCCCGGTCGACACGGTAGTCCCGACCACCAATGAGGACCACACTGCCGACTGGGTTCTCCTGCATCCACACAACCTTCCGCTAACGTCCAATTGACGAGTGCCAGATCCTTTGCCAGCGCGGGGCGGGGTTACCGGAAACGAGAAGGTGTCACCGCCGATGCCCCACGCGATCTGTGTTGCGGGGTCTAGGATTGACCCCGCTGCGTCTGGCTCAGCTGGTGCTGGGCGATCCGTTGGGTCAGGGACCGGCGCTCGTCCTGCAGCATGACCCGGGTGATGGCCTCCACATCCCCCGCGAGGCGACCGGGGTTCTGTTCCGGAGCTTGGCCGAGGGCCCGGTGTTCCCTAATGGCCGTGACCTCGAGACCGAGCTCGTTGGCCAAGTACGACTCGATCCTGGCGTGCATCGCTTCCAGGCGGGTCACCTCCGCGGACTTTCCATCCTCCCGGGGACTTGCCTCGAGAATGCTGGCGATCCTCGCCTCGACCAACCCGCTGTCAATCGGCCTGATCATTCCTCCAACCTCGCGGACACCCTCCCGGCCCTTGACGAACTGGCTCATTGCCGCATAGAGGCTCGCACTTTCAATCGCATCAAGCGTCAGGTGGATGAACTGGTCGGCGAGCTCGCTGTCCTGCGCCAGCACGTACTTGTGCGCCGTCCCGTTGAAGAACGGGAAGATGACGCCAACGGCACGGGCGCGCAGGAAGAGCCGGAGCTGGTCCGGGTTCTCCAGCAGCCGCGTGACCCGGTCATCGAAGACCCGCTCCTCCTGCCTCAATGCTCCGGGAACCGCACGCTCGTAGTCCGTTGCCCGGATCTCCGAGGCAAAGCAGTGGAGGATCCGGCGGTCGCTTCCCATCTCGGCACCGGCCACCCTCGCCCCGGCATATTCGACGTAGTTCCGCAGGTTTTCCTTCCATTCGGCGACCTCGGTCTCCAGCTGGATGATGTCGTGGGTGAAGACGAGAGAGCAGGAATGCGGATCAGCCGACTGGACCGTCTCGGCCGTGGCACCGGGAATGTTTGATGACAGGACATCCCCGACTTCCCGCAACCAGAGGACTTCCTCAGCTTCCTGACCGTGGGCGATTCGCAGGAAGTTGTATTGGCTGCGTTGCGGGAGCTGCTGCGCGACGGTGAGTGTGAGCTTCACACCCTGCCCGATCTGCTCCCAGAGCATCGTCGCAAAGGTCGTCGCCTGATGGCGATCCTTCAGGTACTTGATGATGCTGATGTTCTCGCCCAAGGTCCGGAAGTACGCATCCGCCCGGTCACGCAGCGCCTTCGACAGCGGTGAACGGTCGAACTCGCGGTCCTGGGGAAGGTCGAAGCTGGCAGTCCGTGCCACGCCATCCTCGGTAGTTGGCGTCACCAGTTGGAGGGTCCGTAACGGAAGGGTTCCGACATCCCAGACCAGCTTCGGCCACCGGAACGATGTCGCCAGTTCCGTCACCGCGCCGCGCTGGCGGGTCTGCGAGTTGTACTCCGTCGCCCGGTTGTAGAGTTCCTCCTCATACGTCTGGTCGCGGACATACGTCCGCACCTTTGACTCCTCGAGTTGGATCCGGTCGGCCTTGACCGCTTGAAGTGAGCCATCCAGTTCACGGTACACCGACGATGGCGTACGACCCGTGCGAAGGATCTCGGCCCACTTGTCGACCGATCCCTTGAGCGCCACCACGTCCTCGCGCATGCTCCGCGCCGTCGCGCGCATTGCCTGCAGCAGAAGGTTCGCCTGCACGGCGTCCACGTACGCCTGCGAGGCGGCGATGAACTCATCCTGGCTCGAATATTGCGCGCCCTTGATGAACGAAAGTGAGACGGCGACAACGACCCCGAACACGGTACCCGCGATGATCGACCAGAGCATCGAGAACTGAGAACCGAAATACAGGACGCTCGAAAGTGCGCTTGAAAGCAGCAGGGCGATCAGGACCAGCCATCCGAGCGGGATACGCCGGACAGCCTCCGCACTGTCAACCATCACCTGCCTGGCAACCCGCTGCTGCTGATCGGCTTCACGCTCGGCATTCGCCTTGTCGGGCAGTAGGGCTTCCATGAGGTTGTCGTACTGGTCAAATTGCCGGGTCATGCTCAAGCAGAAATCCTGCACGTATCCAAGCCTCCCGCGCCGGACCGCAACCTCGTCCTCACCACCCGCCGGCGGGTTCAGCAGCGCGTCCACGTGCAGCGTCAGTGTCTCCCGGAACCTGCTGCGATGATGCTCCCGGTACTTGTCGAGGGCCGCCCGGAATGTTCCACCTACCCGCTGTCCATCTTGGTCGCGACCGACGTGTTGCTGGATCAGCCTCGGCACGTCACCTTGAAGGTTATTGCCAATCGTCCTAGGCAGCACGTGTCCGCGTCCGGTCTCGAGATTCTCGGTCAGGTTCAGGTCAAGCTGTGCCCGCACGGTCCTGAGCTGCTGGCCCGTGTCCGATCCCTCCAGTGGGGTGAATGCCGTCCGGAACCGGTCAAGTCCTTGCTGCCCGATCTGGCGCACGGATTGCGGGTTCCCTGGGACATACCCCTCGAGCATCTCGAGCATCTTCACGGTGAACCCGCTTGCCGTGACCTTGGCGTCCTCCTCACCAAAGGTCGATTGCTTCATGAACCGTTCCGCACCCGCATCGCCAGTCTCATTCTGCTGTCCGGCGATCGTCGCCTCCGGCAGGAGCGGTTCCGCGCCCCCGCCTGTGCCCTGCCTGATGGGGAACAGCTTGTCCAGTGCGTCGGTCAGCAGCATCAAGCCGAACTGCCGTCGCCAGAGTTCCACAGGCAGGATGTAGGTGTACGCGCTGACTGCCGAACAGACCGGCACGTTGGGGATCCTGGCCAGCGCGCCGCGGACATTCGCCGAATGCTGGCCGAACGCCTCACCGGCCCGGGCATCGTCCACGATGCTCAGGATCGCGTCGGCGACCATCGGGAAGTGCGCCTGGTCGGGAGCCTGGCCATCGAGCGAGTTCGCCCGGCTGTTCCCGTCGATGTAGTAGAGGTGGTCGAAGATGGCCTCGTTAACGAGGCCGCCCGCCTGGGCGTCGGCTGCCGCGTAGTACATCGGATACCCGTACTGCTCGTCGAAGCCACGGTAGAAGCGGTTCGCCTCGCGCATCGCCGCGAATGCCCGCGCGCGCATCTCGGGGCTGTCGCCACCCGGGATGGACCGGAAGACCCGCGGGGTGAACAGGAAGGCCCGCACGATGGCCGTCCGCTGCGGATTGGACCGCTTCGCCTCGCGCCGGGCCAGGTGGGCGATGTCGATGAACATCCCCGCGCCGGTCCCGCCGGCAATCGAGGCGACCAGGATGATCTCGAGGGACTGGTCCTGCCGGGTGGTCGACCGTTCGGCCTCCTGGATCGCCTGCCGGATCGACGCCAGGAGTGGTGACCCTGGGTTTCGCACGTCCAGCACGACTGCCATCCGCCCGAACTGGCGGAGCTGGGACGCTCCCATGCTGAGGTCGTACGCGGCCGGAGGCAGGCGTGGCGCGTAATATTCGGCAACAAACCAGCTGGCGAGGTTGGCGACGTTGTCCGGGTCGGGAACTGCCGCAGCACCCCCGGAACGCGCGCGAGACGCCTCGGCGGCAACCCGGTACTGCGCAACTTGCACGGTGAGCGCCTGGATGTTGCCGTTCAGGCGGACCCGTTCACCCGGGCTCAGTTCCGGTGCGACGAATTGCTGCTGTCCGCCCGCCCTCGCATTCGCTGGCAGGACTGCAGCCGTGTCTATGCCGATCAGCTGGGTCGCCGACGGTACACGCCCTCCGTGCGACCGCTGCAGCGCCTCCTTCACCTGACGGAGCACCCAGTCGCCCGACCCTCCCATCCCGATGATGACCGACGGTGTGGTTCTTGCAACTTGCCCTGCCATCCTGTCCCCCGTTCAACGCGATATGTGCGGATGCGGTCAGCTTTGCATCCGATACCCGACAGCCCTCGTGCCGGTTAATGACTTGCCTGGATCCGATATTCGACCTCGACGGTCTCGATCTGATCGCTAGCCTGATCAGTCTTTCGTGACGACGCTCCACGAGCTCCAAACATCCCTCGGATGCGCGAGACCAACCCATCATCCGGGGGGCGACGCGGCGCAACGCACTGGAATGACTGCCCATCGGAAATGCGACGAACCCTTGCATCGCCGTGTCTGGGCTGCACGACTACCTCAAGTGTGGGTGCACCACTCGATTTGACCCGCCGAACATCAATCCATTTGAATGCTGAAGATTGGGCACCAATTGAAAGACGCTGATGATTGACAGTCCGAGCGAGGCGCACGACGCGTGTGCGAGGCTCACCTGACGGACGCATGGCCGAAACGGTGATGGTTCCGATCAGTAGGGGCGGGAACCGCGCGCGGACGAACCCGACGGCAGCCCATATGGCAGCCGCAGCAATGCAGATTACCAACACTACCTGTGCTGAGATTGCGAGAGGCCTATTTGGAACTGCGGTTCTCTCAACTGCAGTCGGCAAGACTGGCTGGAGTGCGACGCGTTTTCGCACGGCTCCGAGAAACGACGGTGTGACAAAGTATTGCCCGGGGACGCCCATTGGTGCCACGAGCGACCAGCTGTCACCTTCCGGATTGAGGGTGAATGCGTCGTCTCCATCTGGTCCAGAGATGCTCACTTTCGCTGAAAGATCGCCGTCGAAGACCGAGCGGATTGGAAGAAGGACGCCGTTCCCGGATTCCAAGCGCATGGTCACGCGGACCGGACGGTTCTCGACACCAGCGAGCCAGAAGGGTGTCGAATAAATCGATCCGGCCTCACCGCCGTCAACGGAGACGACTTCAACCCGAACTGTCGCCAATGTCCCTGGGACCACATCCGGCAGGACTGCACTGGAGCCAAATGCGACCGGGACGCGTCGAGGAACGCCTACTTCGTCGAACCCGTTTGTCGTCCCACACAGCTTGAGGCGAGCTGGTCCGGCCTCCGCAGGAGAAATTTCAAGTTCAAACCCATCGTCGGTCTCGATGGGTCGGACGGGGTAACTCTTAGGCCCGACGTCGAGTAAGGCACAGTTCCACTCTACCCGGGCTTGCGGATCATTCCTCGGACGCCAGACCTGACCCGACTGAGCGAGCAACTGGATCCTCAAAGTAGTCTTTGAAAACTGAACGAGTTCCGGGGGCGTCTCGACCGCAACCGTCAATGGGACAATAGTCTTCCAGACCTCGACGTCTTTGCCCCGCACAACTTCGACACGCCACATCCCGGACCGGGGAAATGGGATTGTCACGATCTCGGTCAACTCACCGGTGCCACTGCACTCGATCCCGACCTTGCCACACAAGATGAAGTCAGTGGACGCAGTTCCCGGCGGATAGAACCGCACTTCGTCATTCAAGCCGGTCTTGAAGACCCGGAAGATCACTCGATCCAGATATGCCGGTACCGCAGTCTGCTGACGCACCTTCTCGCCCCACGGGATCGCGGTGCTCAGGATGGAGGCTACTTTCTGATGCAGCTGCTGGTTGCTGGCAATGAGCCCGACACGCTCCCGGGACCCGGTGACGTCAGTCCACAACTCCTCCACGGTGTCGAACCAGCGTGGATTATCGAAATCATTCAGGCCGATGACGTGGATTGACGCAGATTTGAGCGGCCCGCATCGATCAACGATTGCTTTTACTGCCTTGAGATGCTCGCTTGGATCGATTGTCTTATAGGGATGCTGTGGCCTGCCATCTGTAATCAATATGACGAGGCGCGTTCGTGATTGCGATAAAGATGAAGCTGAAAATTGCTGGCATGCGAGTTCAAATGGTTCGATGAATGATGTGCTCCCAAGATTCCTCTTCTGGAGTGCCCACTGCTCGCCAGATATCGCTGGCTTGACCACCCGTTGAAGGGTGTCCCACTCTACGGAATTCGACGGATTGATAAGGGTGAGCGGCAGGCTTGCCTCGACGAACGTGTCTCGAGCCTGCCGTTCAGTTTCGGGCCCGCCGAAACTCACGACACCGAATCGGTACTCCGCTCCACGGCGCAACCCCAACCGGTCAAGCCCAAGAATATTCAGCGCAGCCAAAGGTGCAGCGAATCGCAGTCCGTCCGGGTCGTTGGGACGTTCCACGACGCTTGCGGGCATCCCGAATGGCGCTCCACCCATTGACCCGGACTGATCGACGAGGAGAAGCACGTCGACGGGCTGCGAAGTCTCCAGACCCTCGGCGTAGGCGACCAGCGGGTGCGCAACCACCGACGCCACCAGACTAAAAGCGAGATAGAAGATGATGATAGTGTGAGGGATCACGTGCTTCATTCGTGTCAGTACCATCATCGCTGTCAGTTTTTTCGGACGACACGGATAACCGGAGTTCCAGCCGCGCTGTCGTGAAGCTGGGCCGAGGTTCGTTCTGGATACCCGAGACTTCGCATCTGCAATCGTTCGGCATCATACGTGGCCGCGCACTGCACAAACATGTACGACGACATAGCCGGTTGGAACGTCAGCAGGATATAGGTAGTTGACGGTGTTGTAGTGTCACGACTCCATCCACCACAAGTACCAGGGTTCAGGAAGACCGGAAAATCGCCGAGCGTGTACTCGTGTCCAAATAGCACCGGATCGACCGCTTCCGGACGGACCAGAGTTCCGATCCTTCTCCACTCAAAGATCCTTGGAACGTGTGTGTGCCCGGCCAAGAGGATCAAGGGAGCAACCTTGCCAGCCGCTATTGCTACCTCCATGCCATCGCGGTAGAGATCGGCAGCGTCGTCCGGACTGTCAACGTATCGCAGCATGCGCCCGGAATTGCCATGCTCGGTGGGTGTGGTCAGTTCCTGCGCTTGATTATCTACGTCAGCCGGTCGTCGATCAGAGGTGGAACCTCCGCCATGAACCGCAAACGCAACTGGTCCGCCAGGCGTCGTTTCACGGATCGAATGGTCTGGCCAAGATCTTCTCATGAGACCTGGCATCGGCGATGTGACGAGTACGAACCTTTGACAGTCCGCCTGATGACGTCGCACGATGTTCCAGGAATTTGCGTCCATTCGTTCTCTCGGGGCGGACGGTAGGCTCAGCATGGCTGCTTCGTTGTTACCCATCAACCAGATTGGGAGCAGTATTCGTCCCAGCCGAGAGAGCACCTCGACGCATTCCGCCGCATTCGGTCCCCGTCCGACAACATCCCCGAGGCACCAGACTTCCGTAGCACCATTGGCCCATGCTGACCGAAGGACCGTCATCAGCCCGCTCAGGTTGGCATGCACATCGCTAATCACGGCGACTACCGTTGGACTCGGATCATCTCCATCAGCCTCCATGAACCGTTGTTCGGCATCACGTCGCCATGCATCAATCCACTGAAGGTGGTCGTCAGGTGAAAGCTCCGTCATCTCGGGGCGCCCATCAGTTGCGCGAGTGTGACCGCTGGGGTCACCTGAGTTCCCGCTTCAATCGTGCACCCCCCGGATAGTCAGGGCGTATTGCCAATACGCGGTCAAGACGCTGATTAAGTTCACTATTTAATAGTGATACTCGTCGACGATCCGGAAACCATTTGGCGAGCAATTGGGTGCGTTCCTCGAGAAGTTCAGTGATTTCTGCCCAAAGGGCATCAGCCTGTGCAGAATCTTCCGAATCTTTCCGTACGATCCGCTCCGCATCAGAGTGGATCCGCCGTACCTTTATGAGGATTTGTTGTGCGAGAGTTCGCAACTCTTCCGAACGCTGGCTGCCAAGCGGGCTTGGCCACTCCACTTGTGGACGCTCGAGAGCCTTCCGGCAGTTTGACACCAGTCTGTGCGCTAATGATGCAATCTGGGTGGGATGATTTCTGCGTTGAGATTCTTCAAGCTCGGCTACCAGACGGTCTAAATCGGAGGATTTGGGCTCACCGGTGTAACCTATGTCAAAATCAATATATATACCTTGTAGATATCTCCCCCAGCGATCGACATAGCCCATCTTTCCTTGAGCACGTTCGGCAATCAATTGTGGTCCGACAATTGTCTCGTTATCCTGAGTTACAGAAATCTTCTGCAGCAGTCCAAATGGATCCTCAACCGCAGCCATTCTACTTGCCGTATTTGCTTCACGTATAACTCGTGCGAAGTCTTCTCCATCCCAAGCAGACTTGACTGCTGCGACACGCTGGGACTGCTGCTCAAACTTCGACTCAAGGTCCCTGATTTCCCGCCTGAGCGCGACGACGGTGGCATTCTGGATCCCTGCAAACCTGTTAGGCAGGTTTGCAAGTTGGTTCTGGCATGTGGCAAACACGATCGCATCGGTTGCGGTCTTGATCCTGGTTCCGATCTGCTCGACCACCTGCTTCAATGTCTTCAAGTCGTCGATCAGCTCCGCAAGCCTCGTAGCTTGTTCGTTGGTTGCAAGCGTAAAATGGTCGGTTGGGAGTGCCGCCTGCAGAACTTCTTGGGTGCGGTGCAGCGCTTTCAATGCCTCTTCTGCAGCTTCCAACGTCGGATTATTGCTGTCAATGATCCGTTGGATCTCATTGAATGTCGCTGCACCACTTGCGCGAATGCGTGCTACCTGCGTCTCATACTGGGTTCGCAGATCATCACCCAGAGCCCCGACCCGTTCGAGACGCTGGAATGGCTTCAGGGTTTCAACGACAGTCGAAATGTCATCCAAGGACGTAGAAGCCGTTGCCCCTATCTTGGCGCGCTGGGCACCAATAATCTCGCTTAGCTTTTGTGTCCACCACTGTTGGATTATCTCTCGCAAGGAAGGTTCTGGAAAGCGCTCTCGTAATTCCTTGTAGTGATCAAAGAATCCCACATAGAACGAAGGCTCAGCGTCAGGGAGGTAGACGCTTGCAAAGGTCGCGATGCCTGCATGTACCTCCTTGAGCCTCACCGCAGCTTGTTCGGCCTCATTGACTTGCGCTTGCACGTCCAGATTGCCAGAGAGAACAGCCTGCTTCCGAGCAGCGTCATAGTTGCCATCCAATATGTGCAACTGTGCCCGATACTTTGCAAGCATCGCGTCGTCAGTGCCGAGTTCGCTCAACCCAAGTAGCAACTCGGTCACGCGCGCCTGGTCACGTGCACTCAGTGCGGCTTCGATTTTGGGGAAGTCGCGTCGAATCGACAGGTCGCGGAGCCCCTTGAGGGCATCTTCCCTCTCCTCACCCGGATCTGCAAGGTGCAGGGCGGCCCTGACAAGACTCTCGGCTGCGCCAGAAACGTGCGCACTGCGTGCCGCGACTTTCCATGCCTCCGTGACCACCAGGAATGCGACACTCCTGCTTGCTCTTGGGAATGAATTATCCGGACACTCCTTGGCCTGAACCGCAAGCAAACGAACGATGCCCTGGGCGTCCCTTTGCTGGCCAAGCGCTTCCAGATCACCCTGCATCGAAAGCCACCAGCCGTGCCGGATTTCGCGTACCACCCGTCTAGCTTCAGAACCTACCGGTCCCCTTGTTGTAGCAACACGCTCAGCGAAATTCAGGGCATCGGGGTACTGACCTCGCTCCAAGAATGCCTGAGCGTCTCGAAGAGCTTCCTCGCCTTCCGCCCAGATCCGATCCCGCTCGCGGCAGCCCTCGAGCCGGTCGAGTAGCGTGGCCCTGGAGAACAGGTCGATGGCGCTCTCATCCAGCGCCAGGCGATCAAGGACCTCCCGCGCCCTCTTGATCCCGTTCCTATCTAGGTCTCCATCGATGAGTGAGCATGCGGCCTTGAAGTCCTGTGCACGCCTCACCTGCCGGACCAGCCCACGAAGGTCGTGTTTCTCCGGGTACCTCTCCAAAAGGGCCGTCAGTTGCAGGCTGGCATTCTCGTACTCGCCGTCACGCATGAGGTCACGGACTGCGTTCACCTCGTTTTCGTACCCCAGCAACGCGCGAGCACGGTCGATAAGATATTGGTGCTCAGGATTAGATACCCTCCCCAGACCCCTGAGCAGGTTCTGCCCACGACCCTCATCATGTGCAGAACCTGCGATCCATTCCTCTAACTCTTGTGCCAACCGGGTGGCCTGCTCCTGCTGGGTGATGATGGACGCCACCCTGCCGCGTTCTGCCTCAACCCGGTTCCTCAGGCTTGGCAGGGTCAGTCTCCG
>Ga0214923_10008956_pt1 | contig 10508 bp, 5 predicted proteins | sample LL1510_MetaG_FD_177993 | JGI IMG/M metagenome (GOLD analysis project Ga0214923, IMG submission 177993) | Freshwater microbial communities from Lake Lanier, Atlanta, Georgia, United States - LL-1510 | ecosystem: Environmental > Aquatic > Freshwater > Lake | place: USA: Georgia | collected 2015-10-15
CTCGCGGTTTCTGACGCTCGTCGCGACCGACAGCGGCAACGGCATCGGGATGGACCAGGTCTTCTTCGGCGACGCCCGGATCGAGGGCGTGCCGCCATCGCTCGGCGACGGGCAGAAGCGGGCCCTCGCCGACGCCGAAGGCAGGCTCGCGGCGCTCGAAGAGGAACTGAAGTCGCTCGAGGCCCCGGAGAAGGTCTTCGGCCCGGTGACCGAAACGCCCCCGCCGGTGAAGGTGAACATCCGCGGCAACCCCGAGGCACTCGGCGACGAGGTGGGGCCCGGCACGATCGCCGCCGTGTCGAGCCTGCCGGCGAGCTTCGGCGACGCCGCGATGCCGGAGGGAGACCGCCGCCGCGCCATCGCCGCGTGGATCACCGACCCGCACAACCCGCTCACGCCCCGGGTGATCGTCAACCGGCTCTGGCACCACCACTTCGGCACGGGGCTCGTGGACACGCCGAGCGACCTGGGGCTCGGCGGCGGCAGGCCTTCGCATCCCGACCTGCTCGACTGGCTGGCGGCCGAACTCGTCTCCCGGAAGTGGTCGCTCAAAGAGATGCACCGGCTCATCTGCACGAGCCACGCCTACCGGCAGCGGAGCGTCGGCGTGCCCGGGGCGACCGCGTCGCTGGCGGTCGATGCCGAGAACCGCCTGCTCTGGAGACAGTCCCCCCGGCGTCTCGACGCCGAGAGTCTGCGCGACGCCACGCTCACGGTCAGCGGCTGTCTCAATCCCGTGATGCACGGCCCCGGCTACCGGGATTTCGACTACGAGGAGGCCTACGCGCCGGTCTACCGCTACGTCACGCCCGACAGGCCCGAACTCTGGCGACGGAGCATCTACCGGTTCGTCGTGCGCAGCACGCCGCACTCGTTCCTCACGACACTCGACTGCCCGAATCCCGCCAACCTGACGCCGGCGCGGCTGGAGACGACGACGGCCCTCCAGTCGCTCGCGCTGTTGAACAACGACTTCATGCTCCGACAGGCGGGCCACTGGGCGAAGCGGCTCGAGCGGGATGCGGGGGCCGACCCTGCCGCGCAGGTCCGCCGCGCCTACGCGCTGGCCCTGTGCCGCGATCCCGACGAGGTGGAACTCGCGGCCGCCGTGACGCTCGTGCAGTCGGCCGGGCTCGTGCAGTTCTGCCGGATGCTCTTCAACGCCAACGAATTCATCTACGTGGATTGACCATGCGGACCCGCGCGTTTCCCTGCGGCCTCCATCGTGCCGGCGTGTCGCGCCGCGACTTCCTCTGGGAGCTCGGGGGCGGACTCGGGGGCGTGGCCCTCGCGGCGCTGGTCGCCGACGAGGCCCGCGCCGCGAGCCGCACGTCGAATCCGCTCGCGGCCAGGCCGCCCATGTTCGCCCCCCGGGCGAAGGCCGTGATCAACATCTTCTGCCCCGGCGGCCTGTCGCACCTCGACACGTTCGACCACAAGCCGGAGCTCGTGAAGCGTGCGGGCACGCCGTTCGACACGACGGGCGACGTGCAGTTCTTCGCCTCGAAGCCGGGCAACTGCCAGCCGAGCTACTGGCCCTTCCGCCAGCACGGCGCGTGCGGCCGCTGGGTGAGCGATCTCCTGCCCGGTCTCGCGGGCCACGTCGACGAGATGGCCTTCATCCACTCGATGCAGAGCAAGACCGCGCTCCATGGACCGGCGATGTTCATGGCCAACTCGGGGTTCATCCTGCCCGGCTTCCCGGCGATGGGGGCGTGGGTGACCTACGGCCTCGGCAGCGCGTCGGAGGACCTGCCGGCGTTCGTCGTCCTTCCCGACCACCGCGGTCTGCCCCCCGGGGGGCCCGTGAACTGGGGCGCCGGCTTCCTGCCCGCCATCCACCAGGGCACCGTGATCGAGACGGCCGAGGGCCGTCCGCCGATCGCCGATCTCTTCGCGCCGCGGGATCACGCGTCACTCGTCGACGGGGAGAGGGCGGGCCGCGAGTTCCTCGCGGCCGTCAACGCCCGACATCTCGCCCCGCGCGACGACACGAGCGAACTGGCCGCCCGCATCGCCGCCTACGAACTCGCCGCGAGGCTGCAGCTCTCGGCGCCCGAGGTGACCGACCTTTCCGGCGAGCCGACGAGCGTCGAGTCGCTCTACCGGCTCGACCATCCCGAGATCGGCCCCTTCGGCCGGCAGTGCCTGCTCGCCCGCCGGCTCGTCGAACGGGGCGTGCGGTTCGTGCAGATCTACTGCGGCGCCGAGAACACCGCGGTCAAGAAGATCCGGCCCAACTGGGACAGCCACGAGGATCTCGTCCGCGACCACGGCTACTGGGGGCCGATCCTCGATGGCGGCGCAAGCGCCCTCCTCACGGATCTCAAGGCCCACGGCCTGCTCGACACGACGCTCGTCATGTGCCAGACCGAATTCGGCCGCCAGCCGGCGGCGCAGGGGAAGGGGCGCGACCACAACGCGGGAGCCTTCACGGTGTGGATGGCCGGCGGCGGCATCAGGGGGGGCACGGCCTACGGCTCGAGCGACCCGCTCGGCTTCAAGGCCGAGGAGCATCCGACCTTCTGCTATGACCTCCACGCGACCGCGCTGCACCTGCTCGGCATCGATCACACGAGGCTCTCGGTCTACAACAACGGCATCCAGCGCCGCCTCACCGACGTGCATGGCCACGTGCTCACCGACCTCGTGGCATGATCCCGCTCCGGAAATCCGAACACGTGCAGCGCTCTCGACGGCGGCGGCGCGTCGAAGGTGAGCGTCAAGGCGTAGCCGCCCGTGGAGCCGGGTCCGCGCCGGCCGCCCCGCGCGATGCCGTAGGCGGCGTTGCCGAATCCGGAGAGGCCGACGTAGTGGACACCGCTTCTCCGCGCCTCGAAGACGAGGTGGCTGTCGGGCGCCCCGGCGTGATCGTCGTTGACGGCGAGCCGACGCCCGTGTCGCGAGAACACCCGCACCACGCTGTCGAGTCGTGATCCGCCCGAGCGGGCATCCACGTCGATCACGAGCCGCTGGCCGGCCGCGAGGTGCACGCGGAACAGGTCGACGTCACTGGCACCGAAGCGGCCGTCGCCGATCTCGCCGTCGAGCGTGATCGCCCCGGATCGGATCCGGACGGCGTGGGCCGTGTCGCGCACGTCGCCGAAATCCGCCGCGGGCGGCAGCGAAGGGGTGGGCGATTCCGCGGGCGGACTCGGCGCGGGCTCGCCTTCCGCGGGCGCCGCAGCGGCCGCCTCGGCAGCCGCCAGCGCGTCGAGATCGAGAATCGCGCGCACGGCGGCCCCCGCGTCGACGACGCCACCGGTGCGCACGACACCGGCGAGGGCCGCGACGGGCCGCGCCGTGGCGAGGATCGCGGCGCGCCTCTGCGCCGCCGTCGCCGTGGGATTGGCCGCGGCCACGAGCGCGATCGTGCCGGTCACGTGCGGCACGGCCATCGACGTGCCGCTGAAGGTGGCCGACCGTCCGTCCGGCGCGGTGGAGCGGATCCGGACGCCGGGCGCGGCCAGGTCGACGCTCGTCGCTCCCGTGTTCGAGAAGGTCGCGGGCCTGTCGATCCGGTCGATGGCGGCGACGGCGATCACGGAGTCGTCGCGGTCGCTCGCCGGATAGGTCGGCATGCGGTCGTTGTCCTCGCCGTCGTTGCCCGCCGCGGCCACGAAGAGGATGCCGGCAGCACCGCCCGCCGCGATGGCCACCCGCAACGACGCCGACGGCCCCGACCCGCCCCAGCTGTTGTTCGTCGCCACCACGTTGATGCCGAAGTCGCGACGCATGCGCGTCGCGTAGTTGATGGCGGCCACCGCGCCGCTGGTGGCGCCGGAGCCCCGCCGGTCGAGGAACTTGAGCGGCATGATCGACACCTGCCACGCGACCCCGGTCCCACCGATGCCGTTGTCGCCCACCGCGCCGATCGTGCCCGCGACGTGCGTGCCGTGGCCGTTGTCGTCACGCGGATTCGCCGTGTCGTGGACGAAGTTCCAGCCGTGCACGTCGTCGACGAATCCGTTGGCGTCGTTGTCGACCCCGTCGCCGGGGATCTCGCCGGGATTTCGCCAGATGTTCGCCGCGAGGTCGGGATGGCGGATGTCCACGCCGGTGTCGATCACCGCCACGACCACGTCGCGCGATCCCGTGGTGACGTCCCACGCGGCCGGTGCGCCGATGCCCGCCGCGGTCGCAGCGGCGGCCGGTCCGGTCGGGGAGAGCCCCCAGAGCCGGTCGAACGCCGGGTCGTTCGGCAGGCGTGACGGCGCGACGACGAAGTCCGGTTCGACGAAGGAGACCCCGCGCGTCAGAGCGGCCCACCCGAGCACCTCGTCGACACCGGCCTCCGGAGCGATGAGCGCATGCAGTCCCTCGCCGAGCGGCTCCGTCGTCCACCGCGGTGGCAACGAGAGGGTGCCCTCGGTCGCAGGCGGCGCGAGCCCGAGGATCCATGCATCGGCGACGACGTCGACGAGCGCTCCCTGCCAGCGGATGCGCGAGTCGCGCCTCGCTGCCGCATCGGCTGCACCATCCGCAGTCGCGGCCGCAGGCGCGAGGACCGCGTGCAGTGGCTCGACCGACAGGCAGCGGCGTGGTTCGAGCCGTTCGTGCGCGAGCACCGTGCCTGCGGGTGCCCGGCACGACGTTCCGACACGCTTTGGCCGCCGCCGGACCACGATGCCCGCTCCCGAGGACGCGTCCCCGACGGCAACGGCGTGGCGGCCGGGGAACTCCCTCGATTGTCATGTGCGTCCGGCCCGTGTCCACGAGCCCTCGCAGCGGGGCACGCGGTTCGAGGACGGCCCGACGGCGGCTGGTATCCTGCCCCGGTGCCGCCCGGCGCAGGGCCGGCTCGGTCTTTTCCTCGCCTGCGGAGCCATTCCCGTGGTCTTTCCCGTCGCCGACGACAACAGTGACCGGCGGATCGTGCCGATCGTGACGGTCGCGCTGATCGCCGCGAATGTGTTCGTCTTCGTGGTCCTGCAGGGCATGGGCGCGAACGACGCGTTCACCATGGCCTACGTGCAGGTGCCGGCGGAGATCATCTCGGGGCGTGACGTGGTCACCGACGATGCCGTGCGGGCGATCCCGACGCCCGAGGGCGTCGTGCAGGTGCCCGTGCCCGGCCTGCGCGAGACGCCGATCCCCGTCTGGCTCACGCTGCTCACGGCGATCTTCATGCACGGCAGCATCATGCACCTCGCGGGCAACATGTGGTTCCTCTGGATCTTCGGGGACAACATCGAGGACGACATGGGCCACGTGCGCTACCTCCTCTTCTATGTCGCGACGGGGGTGCTCGCGTCGCTCGCGTTCGTGGCGCTCAATGCGAAGGGGGAGGCCGCGCTCACGCCCTGCCTCGGTGCGTCGGGCGCGATCTCGGGCGTGCTCGGCGCCTACCTCGTGCTGCACCCCCAGCGGCGGGTGAGCGTGATCATGATCCGCATGATCGTCGACGTGCCGGCCTACGTGGCGGTCGGCATCTGGTTCCTTTTCCAGGTGATCAGCGGCGTGTTCGACTCCGCCGGCGGAGGCGGTGGCGTCGCCTACTCGGCCCACGTGGCCGGCTTCATCGCCGGCATGCTGCTCGCGAAGCCGATGAGCTCTCGCGAGGTGCGGTCGGAGGCCGACCCGCTCGTGGTGCTGCGCCGCAGGATTCCCTGACGCCGGCCGCAGCGACGGTCGGGTGGGTCATGACGCCCGGACCGGAGGCAGCAGTTCGCCGATGCGCGGGTCGGCCAGCGACTCGGCGACGAAGCGGACCCCGCTGAAGTCATGGCGGCGGCTGTGGCCGCCGGGCACGGCGACGGTCACGGCCCCGGCGGCGACGGCCGCCCGACAGCCCGCTGCGGAGTCCTCGAGCACGAGCATCCGGGCCGGATGCACGCCGAGACGTGCTGCCGCCGTCTCGTAGATCTCGGGATGCGGCTTGCCGTGCGTCACGTCGGCGCTCGTCAGCACGAAGTCGAACCGCTCGAGAAGCCCCACGCGGCCGAGCACGTCGTGGGCGAAGTCGGGACCGCTGCTCGTGGCGACGACGCGGGGCAGGCCGCCGGCGACGAGACGGCTCACGAGCGCGATGGCACCGGGCATCGGCCGCAGCCCCTCGTCGAGCAGGCCCTCGAAGATCTGCTTCGTCTCGACGGCGAGGTCGTCGATCGTGTCCTCGAGGCCGTGCCATTCGATCATGACGCCGAGCGCCACCCGCTGCGGCCTGCCCATCATCGCGTCGAGCAGATCGAGGTCGAACGTGCGGCCGCGGCGGCGGAGCATCTCGCTGCCGACGTGCTGGTAGAGGTCCTCGGTGTTGACGAGCAGGCCATCGAGGTCGAACGCCACCGCTTCGACCGGGGGGCCAATGTCGGGAACGGTCATCGAAAAAATCCTGTCTTCACGCTCGCCAACGGCACGCCGCCCGTCTGGCGACGCCGCTCGTATGATGCCATGCGGCCCCCGTTTGCGTGTCTCGACCGCCCCCGAGCACGTCGCGAGAACCAGCAGCCATGCGCGCACCCGCGGTGACCGCCGACTCCGGGGAAGTCCCGGTCGCGTGGCACGCCCTGCCGCCGGCGGACGTGGCCGCCCGGCTGGACACCGACGCCGACCGGGGCCTGTCCGCGGCCGAGGCGGCCCGACGGCTCGACGCGCTCGGCCCGAACGTGCTCCGCGAGTCGGCTCCGGAGGCGTGGTGGTGGCGGCTGCAGCGACAGTTCCGGGAGCTCGTCATCTGGATTCTCCTCGCGGCGGCCGTGATCGCCGGCCTCATGGGAGACTGGGCCGACACGGCGGCCATCGCGGCGATCGTGCTCGTGAACGCGATCATCGGCTTTCTGCAGGAGGAGCGGGCCGCGCACGCCCTCGCCGCGCTCGAGCGGATGAGCGCGCCCGTGGCGAAGGTGGTCCGGGGAGGGGAGCGGCGCGCCTGTCCGGCACGTGAGCTCGTGCCGGGTGACCGGATCGAACTCGAGGCCGGGGACAGCGTTCCGGCCGACGCGCGGCTCCTCGGCGGCTTCGGGCTCCGGCTGCAGGAGTCGGCCCTCACCGGTGAGAGCGTGCCTGTCGAGAAGGATGCGGCCGCGACACTCCCGCCCGGCACGCCGCTCGGCGATCGTCGCACGATCGTGCATGCCGGGACGGTGACGGCGGCAGGCCGGGGCGAGGCCCTCGTCGTGGCCACCGGCATGAACACCGAACTCGGCCGGATCGCCGGACTCCTCGACCGCGCCGCGCCCCAGGCCACGCCGTTGCAGCGGCGGCTCGGCGAACTCGGCCGCGTGCTCGTCATCGCCTGCCTCGTCGTGGTTGGCATCGTCTTCCTCCTCGAGGTCGCACGCGGGAGGCCCGTGGCCGAGGTGCTCATGCGGGCGGTGAGCCTCGCGGTGGCCGCGGTGCCCGAGGGTCTCCCCGCGGTCGTGACGGTCGTGCTCGCGATCGGCCTGCAGCGGATGGTCGCCCGCAACGCGCTCGTCCGCCGGCTGCCCGGCGTGGAGACGCTCGGCAGCGTCACCGTGATCTGCTCCGACAAGACCGGCACGCTCACCCGCAACGAGATGACGGTGCGCGAGATCGTCACGGCCGCGGGTCGGTACCGGGTGACAGGCGGCGGCTACGCGCCCCACGGGGATTTTTTCCGCGTGGCGGATGAGGGGACCACGACGGCTCCGGACGTCTTCGTCGCGGCGCCCCGCGACGATCCCGACCTCGACCGCCTCCTGACGATCGCGGCGCGGTGCAACCATGCGACGGTGCAGCCGAGTCGGGGAGCGGGATGGGAGGTGGTCGGCGACCCCACGGAGGGCGCGCTCGTCGTGGCGGCGCTCAAGGCGGGCGTGCCACGCGAGAACCCGTCCGAGCCGGTCGTCTTCGAGCTCCCCTTCGACTCGGATCGCAAACGTATGAGCGTCATCGTGCAGCGAGCGGACGGCTCGCGTTCCCTCGACACGAAGGGCGCCACGGAGACGGTGCTGCCGCACTGCGTGGCGGAACGCGTTCAGGGCCGGTCCGTGCCGCTTTCCGACGACCGACGACGCGAGATCCTCCGCGTGGCCGAGGATCTCGCGCACCGGGCGCTGCGGGTGCTGTCGCTGGCCTGCCGTGACCTCGCCGCCGCCGAGCCGTTCGAAGCCGACGCACATCGGGTCGAGCGCGACCTCGTACACGTCGGCCTCGTCGGCATGATCGACCCGCCACGCGACGAGGCCGAGCGGGCCGTCGCGCGGTGCCGCACCGCCGGCATCCGCCCGGTGATGATCACGGGCGACCACCCCGCCACGGCCCTGGCGATCGCCCGTGAGCTCGGGCTGGCGGAGGACGGCGATCGGGCCGTCTCGGGCGCGGACCTGGACGGCCTGTCAGACGAGCGACTGGCCGCGGAGGCGAAGGAGATCGCCGTCTACGCGCGGGTCTCGGCGGAGCACAAACTCCGCGTGGTGAATGCCTGGCGGAACGCCGGGCAGGTGGTGGCGATGACGGGAGACGGCGTGAACGACGCGCCGGCGGTCCAGGCCGCCGACATCGGCATCGCGATGGGGATCACGGGCACCGACGTCACGAAGGAGGCGTCCGACATGGTGCTCACCGACGACAACTTCGCCTCGATCGTGGCGGCCGTCGAGGAGGGACGCGGCATCTACGACAACATCCAGAAGTTCATCCACTACCTCCTGTCGTGCAACGCCGGCGAGGTGATGGTCATGTTCGTCGCGGCCCTCGCCGGCTGGCCGGCGCCGCTGGAGGCGATCCATATCCTCTGGCTCAACCTCGTCACCGACGGGCTGCCCGCGCTGGCGCTGGGACTCGAGCCGCCCGAGGACGACATCATGGATCGGCCACCCCGGCCGCCACGCGACCCGATCATCACGTGGCGTCGCGGTGCCCTCATCCTCACCCATGGGGCACTCGTCGCCGCCGCCGTCCTGACGGCCTTCTGGCTCACATGGCGTGGGTCGGAGGACGAGCACGCCATCGCGCACGCGCAGACCGTCACCTTCTGCACGGCCGCCTTCGCCCAGCTCTTCTTCGCGATCGGCTGCCGCAGCGACCGCGTCACCGCGTTTCGGCTCGGGTTCCTCGCCAATCCGGCCCTGCTCGCGGCCATCCTCGTCTCGTCCCTGCTTCAGGTCGCCGTGGTCACGCTGCCGTTCGCGCGCCCCGTCTTCGAGGTGGGCACCGAGGTGCGGCACGAGTGGCTGGTCGTGCTCGCCCTCGCGCTCGTGCCCGTCACGGTCGTCGAGGCCGCGAAGTGGGCGTGCGGGCTCCGCCGCGCGGCCGGGCCCGTGCCCGCCGAAGACCAGGCCCGCCTTCTCGTCGTCACGGATCGTGTTGCCCGTCACCGTGACGCGGACGGGTGGCTCACGCATCGATGATCGCGTTCAGCCGTTCCAGGAGTGGGGCGGGAAGCATCACAATCCGACGCTTGAAGCGGGAGCCCGGTGCGACAATCTCGGTGATCCCGTACGCCGCGAAACTGACGATGACTCCAAGCGGCTGGTCGTATTCGTGCAGGTAATCGGCAATGCCTCGGAACGAGCGGCCGTCGAGCGTCAGGCTGGCCTTGCACTCCACCGGCACGGTCTTCCGCTTGCGGGTGACGAGAAAATCGATCTCTCCACCGGAAGGCGTTTTCTTCCAGCCGCAGAGCGGGGCGCCGCCTCGGGCAAGTTCAACCGCCACCTGATTCTCGAGGCCGCCACCGAGCGGCCCCCGTGCCGCTGCCGACCGCGTTCGGAGCACGTTGATCGACGGCATGCCGAGCTCCCGAAAATGCCGCAGCAGTCCTGTGTCGAACAGATACCGCTTGGGCAGATAGGCGTGGCTCGAATCAGGGGACGGGCCTTTTTGATCGGACCGCAGCACGAGATGCCAGGCCTGCAGCCTGGCAAACACCTCGTTGATCCGTGCATTGATCGTGGTGCCGGGCGCGGGAATCACCGTCGTATTCTTCGACGGACTCCCGACGAAGTTGGCGACGCTGCGGAAGCAGGCGGTCACGATGTCGGCATCCCGCTCGCCGAAAATGCGGATGAAGTCCCGCTCGTAATCAGCGGCGATCTGGGCGAGCAACTCTCGGTGGTCGTGGCCGGCGGTATGGGCGAGAACCGCGGCGGGAAGACCGCCTGTCCCGAGAAAACCATCGAAGAGTTCCAGCAGACGCTCGTGCCTCGCAGGGGTCACCGGCAATTCATCGCCGCGCACGAACGCCGCCAGTGGGCTTTCCCCCACGGCCACGAGATACTCGGAGAAACTGAAGGGGGAAACCACCAGCTGCTGAACGCGGCCTACCGGATACCGAACGTCGTCGCGAAACAGCCGGCTCAGCGTCGAGCCGGAAAGAATGACGGTGGCATCCCGCCAGTCTTCTTTCATGAACCGGACGAATCGGCCGAGTTGGCGGCTTTCCTGCGATTCGTCGATGAACAGGAGCGCGTCGCGGCCGGGGCTGAATTTCAGGCGATCGGCGAGCACCTGTTCGAACTCGGCGAAGTCGCGGCAGCCATCGATGAGCGACCGGAGCCTCGGATCGCGTTCGAGGTTGGCACTGCATGTCTTCTTGCCGGAGG
>Ga0214923_10008958_pt1 | contig 10506 bp, 7 predicted proteins | sample LL1510_MetaG_FD_177993 | JGI IMG/M metagenome (GOLD analysis project Ga0214923, IMG submission 177993) | Freshwater microbial communities from Lake Lanier, Atlanta, Georgia, United States - LL-1510 | ecosystem: Environmental > Aquatic > Freshwater > Lake | place: USA: Georgia | collected 2015-10-15
AACAGCAGTACTAAAAGTGGCGATATAGTTTTTGTCTAACAGGTTGCGACCATCAAGAAAAATGCTGACATTTTGGTTTAGATTATATCCAGCGCTAAAGCCCAAGATTGTGTAACCAGGTGACTTTACAGTATTGGAAAAATCAACTTGTGCGCTGCTTGCAACTTCAACATTTGGAGCAAAAAACCAACTAGGTTGATCGTAACGTAATTCCGAGCGCAAGAAATGTCTTGGTTGTCCGGCGATGATATTGTTGCCATATTGACGGTCTTTATCAAAGCGGTAATCGCTTAATGTATAAGCATTGTTGAATTTTAACTTGTCGCTACGTGAAAAAATATTTTCTGCGATTCTCAAATTTAATCCCATCTCAATTCCTTGATGAATTGTATCCTGTGCATTGAAAGTGGAAGCGGGAATTCCCGAGCCTGTAGTATATTGCAGCATTTCATTTTTAATCCATGAACGATAAAGGCTGACATCCCAATCAACAATGCCGCGATTGCCACGAGTTCCTAATTCCGCAGTCCAAGCTTTTTGCATATTAAGTGGAGTAAAACCAACCGTACCGCTTTGGGTTAATTCCGAGAAAGTTGGTGGTTCATGGCTTTTACTAACATTGGCAAAAAATTGCACATCCTTAACCGCTTCATACAACATGCCGATTTTTGGATTGAAAGATTGGTAAGTTTTTTCATCACTTTCTTGTGGAGACAAATAATTATCTTCCTCGCGCTTAGACCAAGCTAATTGCAAACCAGTAACTAAAGATAATTTTTTAGTCAGGAAAAAGTGGTTCTCTCCATAAATAGTGGCGTTTTTTGAAATTTGATCAGAGTTCGAGGTCAGAGCACCTTTGTTACCTCCAACATTTTGAAAAACTTTCGCATCAGTTTTTCCAAAATGCGTTCGAACGCCAAGCAAGAATGTGTTATGGTGATTGGCTAAATCATATTCTCCCGATCTTTGGGTAAATATTCCGTAATCAACAGTTTTTTGGTCAATGAAAGTCGATATAGGATGAGATAAATCTTTAACATTCAGAAATGCGCCAAGATCAATTTTATCACCATCGTCCGCAACAAAAGTGGTTTTGTTAGAAACCCGAACTGACTGAATATCACGCTTTTGATTTCCTGAAATTGCCGTCGCGTTTGCCATTGTCGGATTGTTGAGCGCGTCAGATCTGCTGAGACTTCCCGGCAATTCTTGTTCAATTGAATTTGCACTTAAGTAAAAACGCGTTTCTGCAGCCTCACCAATTTTTTTACCAAAATTACCATTCAGTTTAAGATTTTCTTGGTTGCTATGTTGACGATAACCACCACTGCTTGTTCCGGTTAAACTGATAAACATATCAGAATCACCGAAAGCGCGACCAGATTGAACATTAAAACGTTTAGTATCAAAAGAGCCCACTTCTAAACGAACTTGATCACCGGGATTGGTTCTTCCGGTTTTGCTAATCATATTAACTGCACCGCCCAAAGTTGAGCCGCCGAATTTTAAAGCATTTGAACCTTTAAAAACTTCAAGGCGCTGAAATGCTAAAGTATCAGCCTCCTGAAAATCTGCTGACCCGTCAGCAAGATTAAAAGGCACACCATCTTGCAATAATTCCAAACCACGCATGTGAAAACCGCGTGAAAGTCCTGAACCACGAATTGAAATACGAACTTCTTCACCGAAACGCTTTTGCGTATAAACACCAGGAACATAAGCCAGAGTGTCTTGCAGATTTAAACTATATTTATTTTCAAATGTTTTGGAATCCACAACAGCAACGCCACCAGGAGTTTGATTAATTTCTTCTCTAGCTTGTGAGTTAGTAGGAACTGTCAAAGAATTTTCTGCATTTGCTAATACGGTGACAACTGGAAGTTGCGCCACGGATTTTTTATTTTTTAAATCAGCAGAAAATGCCAGAGATGGGATTGTACAAAGCGTTAAAACCAAAAGTGATTGCTTCATGATTTGATTCAAAATTGTTGTATAAATTTTGAATTTTTTTACCTATTTCCTCAGATGATCACAAATCAAATTGAGCGAGTGAGACAATTTGTCCATGAGCAAAAGAATTGTTAAAACTTAAGAAAGAAAACAAAGAAGATGGCCAGATATTTTTTCATAAATTCTTTCTTAAGTTTTGGTCGTTTAACGCCGTCAAGATTGATAAGACATAATTAAAAAGCCGACAACTTAGCCGAAACATAATGATTCAAACTAACGCCCTGCTCTAAAGCCTTAAGAGAAATATCCCGATGTCTGTCCGGCGAAATACGCACTACAAATTTGCCGCTATATTTTTTTACAGAAAGCGGCTCAGGAATTTCTTCATTATTTTTCTTCATATCCTTCACCACCTCAGACACCAATTTGATTATCCCTTTCAAAGCCTTATCAATATCTTTATCAAGATAAGAAAGGCTTGGGAATTCAGCGCATAATCCAACATGCTCTTTATCTTCTTGCGACCACGTGATTCTGTATGTGTAAAATTCACTATTATTATTTTTCATTTTCTTCCTCTTTTAATTTATTAATCGCCATTAACACCTGCTTCACCTGATAAAATTTCGCCTCTTTACCACTTTTCTGAATATTAATTCTAGGATCACCCTGCCAAGGAGTTTTGTATATCACGTGGCTAGTTCCGTTCTGCCTCAGCTTACCAAAATAATGATCACAAACCTTCACTAAATCTGTAAATTTTATCCCTTTTTGCTTTTGTTGCATCAGCGCAACCAATTCTTCTATTTGCTTCATGAAACTGTGGTGTGTTGAGAGTTATTTATTTCATTACAAAACAAAATCTAGTATCATTAGTAGTACTATGTCAAGCAACAAAAAAAAGCCTGCCACAAAATTTGTGTCAGGCTTTTTTTTGTGAGATTTATCTAATTTGATTACCAAACCTACAAATTTCCAGAATCGTCTTTGCTGCTATCGTAAGCGCGAATTTAAAAACTGATCCTGCACTTTATATATTTCGCTAAGTGGTGGCTCAAAACTGTTGGCGATTATGGCGAATGTCTTGATCGAATCGTGATCAATATCATAACCACACAAACAGCTAATTCCCGACATCGAGCCGGTTTTCGCGTGAATGCTTGGTAACAAAGAATTTCTTTTTTCGAGAGTAGTATTTATTTCTCCGGGAGTTGGCAACGCCGCGACAAATTCTTTCACATCGTAACCACGTTTTAACAACTCAAATAACGTTTGGGTTTGAATACGATTATATCTTGAAACTCCTGAACCATCAACAATCAAGGCGTTACCCAAATCAACCTCGAAATATTTTTTGACCAATAATTTTATAATCGCGTCACCCTCTTTCCATTCTGTAATTTTGCCCAGCTTATTGACGCGATTGTATTTGTTGATGATGGTTAAATACAAAATATCAAAAACCATATTATCCGATTTTTTTAGCGCCGGCGGTAGAATTTTTTTCAAAGGCTCAGAGGAAGATTCCGTAAGCAATTCTTCATCAGCAGCAATATCCGAGCTTTCTTTTTTGATGACTAATTTTCCTTTCACATCTGCAACTTTCAGAATTTCTTTGATCTTGTTAAGAAGATAAAATTCAACCTCTGGTGGTGAAACTTTGAATGTCAAAGAAGCTTGATTGGGATTAATATTTCCTGTCGCTTTAATGACATTTCCTTGCCAGTTCAGCTTAATTGAAGAAGGGTTTTGCGAGATTTTTATATCTTGTTCCACCACATAATTCGCATCATTTTTAATCAAAATTTTCTTGGCAATTTTATCAAAAGTCATTGTGACGGTGATTAAATTTCCATCCAAATTTGCCGAATAAGTTGGCGCAGAATATGATCGACCAATGTCATCAATTATATTATTATTTGAAAAAGCTGGGGCCTGAAAATAAGAAGCATCGATAATAATCTTACCCTTGATATTATGCCCTTTCAAAGGCTCTAGCATGTTTGATAATTTTTCTGAAGTTAGGGTTGGATCTCCAGAAAATTTGATTCTTACATCTTCAATCTCACCTTTATTTTTGGATAAATAAACTTGCGTTGGATAAGTGTAATCCTCGCCCAAATCTTTGTAGGCAACTAAAGCTGTAATTGTTTTTTGGCAGCTCGATGGAGTTATAAAAACATTTTCATTATAGGCTGCAGTCTTGTTTTTGCTGCTTACATCGCCAATAACATAAGAATAAAAAGCCGGCTTTTTTAGATAAAGATTCTGCTCTTTAGCTACGCATCCCATTAAAATAAAACAAATGAAAGGTATCAGGTATTTCATTTTTGTGCGCATATTTTGGACTCATTATTCATTATCAAAAAAAGGGATTCATCTATTTAGCTAGCCATCACTCGCAAGCTACGCGCGGCAAACCAATAAAACCAGACACTACTACTGGTTTGCCGCGCTGCGCTTGCAATGACGGTGTTGGAAATTTGTAGGTTGGCTAATCAAATATAAATCCAAAAAAACGTCACTCGCGAGTGACGGATTCCTTTTTTTTCAAGTTCTCGCTCAATTATTTCTTCTCGTAAGTTCCGATATCGCCAGATTTTCTGAGCATTTTATCAACTTCACCAATATGCATTTCTTCTTCTGAAATCAATCTTCTGGCATATTCTTCCAGCAAGATCGAATTGCCTTCAGCAACTTTCAAAAGCTCTTTGTACAACAACAAAGAATTGTGTTCATGCGCCAAAGATTCACGCAAAATATCGCCAACATCGTGATTTTCAGTTTCAAGCAAAGGCCCAATTCCCAAAGATGGATGACCACCAAAATGTGTAGTTAATTCGCCAGCTTCTTGCGCATGTTTTAAAGATTCTAACGCTTGTTCTCTTAACCAGCCAACAATCGGAATACGATTATATCCAAAAACCATCAGCGAATAATGAGTGTATCTAACCACGCCCGCCAACTCAACTTCGAGAATTTTGTTTAAAATTTTTAGCGCGTTATTTTGGTAATCTTTCATAAATTATTTATTTAATTGAAGGGTTGAAAACTCACAAAAACTTAGGCTAACGCCTAAACATAACAATATTTTTGTCATCTTCTGGTCGACCATTAAAATATCTATGGAAGCTAAACAAAAACAGCTTTTGATTTGCGTAAATTTATATCGCGCGCTTGTTGGCGGCTGGAGAAGTGAAGAACCACAATCTGCAAAATAATTCCTCATTAGGCACTTTTTTATTTCAGCTTAATTACGCCTACTCCAACATCACATCTCAATTTGTAACTCCGCATTTTTCCTCATCGTCATTGGAACTAAGTCACCCCAAAATTCAAATTCTTAGAATCCTCAATCGAAACCATCGGAAAGCCGCTATTCTTTAATTTGGTAATAACTTTCTGTTCAATCTGACGAGCGGCACTTTTTCCTTCCTTAATCGTCACATAAAAAAATTCACACTTACTATCCGCAAGCCTGTTTTTGTGTGCTATCACGCGCTGTGAAAAATTATCAGTTTCACCCGCGTAGAAAAAATTATTAGAGGTTTTAAGAACGTAAATAATGCTATAACCCACATTATTTAGTGGCGGCATTTCATTTTCTTTTAAGTGTTGAATCTGCGCCAAATCTACTTTCGCAGCCGCAGCTAGAATTTCTTTTACCGCATCAATTTTTGGCATGTTATAAACAAAATCCGCAACAGCATTTTCCGCTAAAGACAAGCCAGCAAAGCTTTGAGAAATTTCCTGCGCTCTTGCAACAATACTGGCATCGACACCAATTTTGAGCGCCGTGTAAAAAGCCGAAGAATTTAAATCCACTCCCTCAACCACTTTATAAGTTGGAATATCGCCATCGCAGTGCATTTTAATCAGCTTAATATTTTGCAATTGCACCGATTTATTTTCGAAAATTTCATGCCAATGAGTAGCAAAAATTGAACGGATATTTCTTTGAGCTAAATGCTCCAAAACACTTGCAGCAATTGCGTGTCCCGCTTTTGATTCTGTGCCTTTTCCGAGTTCATCAATTAATAAAAAGCTACTTGAGGTTGCATCGCGAAGTGCAACTTTGATGTCATTCATTTCTAAAGCGAAAGCCGAAAGACCAGCTTCGGGGTCATCGCCAGCGCCGGTTCTGACATACCAACCATCAATTTCTTGTGCGATTTTAAGTTGTTTCGCCGGAAACATAAATCCGCTGGAACCAAGTAAAGTCGTGGCTGCAAGCGATCTGATCAAAGTTGATTTTCCTGCCATATTGTGACCTGTCAGCAAACAAGTGCCCTCAAAAATAAGTGAGTTTGGAACTGCTTGCGCCGTGTTCATCCAATAAGGAAAAAAATCTGTGAGTGAGATTTTATTTTCATCAACGCCATGCACAAAATTAGTCGTCCAATTTTTTGGGCTACATTCTTGGATGTGCAAATAAATCGTCTTCACAAAATTCGAAAAAGTCGCCAGATGAATGATCGCTAAATAATGTGGCGAAAGATCTTTTGATGCCTGTTGCAGAATTTTTTTAATTGCATTGTAAGTGTCAGAAGCAGCGTTTTTATAGGCTTCCAAAGCATCTTCCGCTTCTTTTGTTGTCCAGCGATCTTTCACTTCTTTTCCAAAACGATCTTTGGGATGAATTAATTTTTGTTTGGAATGCCCAGCACCCAAAATCCAAATTGCGTGATTGTGAATATCGTAAGAAAGCGCCGGTTTTCTGGCTCGTTTAATTTTTTCTTCGTCGCCAGATTCATTCACTGTGAGCAAATTTTTTTGCAAAATTTCTGCATATTTCTTCGCCGCTTTTTCGGTTTTTTTATAAAAATCAGAGATTTCTTTATTGGAATTTCGCGAAATTCTGCCACGAAATTCTTCTTCGACACGTTCAAACAAACTAGTCGGGATCAGCTCGCTGTCTGGCACAAAAGCCACATCTTCTTCTTTAGGCAAAATTGGTGAGAGCATCGCAATTATTTTTTTGCTGGTATCACGCAAAATATTTTCATCGGCTTTGATTGCAGAAATATAGGAGACAATTTCTAAACTATTTTTGATAAAATTTTTGGGCAGATTTTTTTGGCAGTTGAGAAAAATTTCTGCCAAACAAAATAAATCTTTAAGAATTTCTGGATGCGCTTCGTTTTTATTAAGAGTTTTTATGTAACGCACCGGATTGGATACAATCAGTATTGGCAACTGTTGCGAGCTGTTTTTTAATTCAACAATCGCACTTCTTAAACTATCGGAATATTTTTTTGACGGCGGATTTAAGAGCAAATTTCGCACAATATATTTGCACGTCGATGGACTTCCTTTTGGCAACATTAAATCAATCAGATCGGGAATTCCTCTTTTTGGCAAAATTCCTATTTGCTCGGCAGTTTGCTGATAGAGAGGATTTGGAGCATCTTTGCTGTTAGAATTTTCAGTTTTTAAAAATGGAATATTCGCATCCAAACCCAAATCAATTTTGACTAATTCTTCAACTCGCGCACAAAAATCTCGCGAAGAATATCCTTCAATTTTTACTAAATTTTGAAATTTTAAATTCGCTGCATCGATCAAAGATTTGGGAGTTTTTTCATGCAAAAAAATCCGATTCATGCGTCCGCTATATTTATTCAGACGAATGATTGCAGCCTCTTGTGTCAATCCTTCCAAGACTAAAGAAGTTCTTAAATCAGGATTAATTTCCACCATCTTAATTCCTTTACTGGCAACTGCGATACCAAATTCTGGAGGCGCTTCGGGAAAGCAAATATTGGCGCGATGACTCATCGCCAAACCGTAAGTATAAGTGGGCGATGAAGGAGTTATAATTTCGGAAATAAATCTAATTTTGCGTCCTTTTTTATGTGTATCATCAGTCTGTTCACAAACCACCACTGAAAATCCTGCATCAGTTAAATCTGCTAAAACACTTTGAATATTTGCCAGCGGCATTCCAGCTCTGGGGCCTTTCCGGCCCATGCGGTTGATGCCGCAATGTTCAACTAAAAAAATCGAATCGATGCCCCAAGTTTCATAAAATTCGCCGATTTGAATCAGCACAATTTTTTGCGGATGCTGTTTTTTTATGCGAAAAAGAAAATCAACGCTGGAATCTTTTTTGCCCAAATCATGTTTAAAACCTTTCCAAAAAGTTTTATTGCCATCACCAATTCCAAGCGGCATGGAAGAATCTAAATCTTGCGCCATTCTTACCGCAACTGGGTGCGACAGGCTTTCCAACCTTAAATTCCAAAAAGGCGAGTGGATAAATAAATCGTTTGAGAGCGCTTTTTCCATCACCAATAAATTACAAATCTAAATTAATTTAAGCTTTAAACAAAGCTTTGTTGTCTTTGATATTTTGTGATGTGATTTTAAGCGAAACGTGGTGGGAAACTGCGGTGATAGATGTGATTTGCAAGAGCAGAGAAATAAGATTTTTTTGATCCGATTGTCAATAAAACACAAATTTCTAATTATGCTAAAAAATATTCTGGTGACTGGAGGATGCGGTTTTGTTGGCTCTCATTTAGTCGAGAATTTAATGAGGCTTGGTCACAATGTTACAATTTTAGATCGCTGTTCTTCTGAAAAAAAAACTAATCTACCTGCAAAATTAAATCTAGTTAAGGGCGATATTAGAGATGATAAATTGCTCAGAAAATTATTAAAAAATTCTGATGTTTGTTTTCATTTAGCAGCAGTTTTGTCGCCGGAATCGTACGATAATAATCTGGACGAAACTCGCCAAGTTAATTTTCTGGCAACCAATTCATTATTTGAAATCGCCGCTTCATTGCAGAATCCTCCTACAATAATTTATGCTTCTTCATCTGCGGTTTATGGTAATAATGACAATTTACCACTTTGCGAAACTGAAATTGGCAAACCCTTATCTGCTTACGGAATCGATAAATTAAACTGTGAATCTAGCGCTGCGACAGCTGAAAGAAATTACGGCTTAAAGACAATCGGCCTGCGCTTTTTTAATATTTATGGACCACAAAATTGGTCGAAAACTTGCTTTGGAATAACTCCGAAAATTATCGAAGCGGCAAAAAATAAAGAGCCAATTGTGATTTATGGCGATGGCACGCAAATACGAGATTTCCTCTATATTCAAGACGCTGTAGATGCGCTGATTGCGGCAATGAATTTTGAAAATGATACATCTGAGATCATCAATATTTGTTCTGGCGTTCCAACTTCGATAAATGATCTGGTGAAGGAAATTCAAAAACTCACAAATGCGTCGGATATGAATTACGTTAACAAACATCATAATGGTGATGTGCGTCTGAGTTTCGGCGATACCGCAAAAGCGCAGAAATTGTTAAATTGGAAAGCAAAAATAGATTTGTCGGAAGGGCTTTTGAGGACTATTTTGAACTAGGCACTGTTAGCTAATTCATTCTTCCCCTTCTGTCATCTCTTATAAGCCGTCATTGCGAGGTTTAACACTTAATCTTGACACGCAACAGCGCCGCGTAATCTTTTGATTTTGATTCTTTGTCGATTCTTCCCAAATTAGTGCTGTGAACTCTTTTGTTAGTTGCGACGAAATTGAGCTTCTTGATCGCCAAATTATTTTTATTCATCTGATCCTGCCACTGGATAATTTCTCCGGTTTTTATCGCCGCATCAAATAATCCTATTTTATCGAACACTGCTTTTTTCATCAAAATCGCGCCAGAAAATAAACCAAAATAAGGACCCGATCTGATGGTAATTTTTTGTCTTTCGGACTCGGATAATTCAGGAGAGAAAAAATCCTGCACTTGCATCATCACCGCCGATAATTCTGCATTTTCTTGAAGTTCTTGCAGCATTTGCGGCAAAGCATCGCGGTTCATAATATCGTCATGATCGTGGAACATCACATATTTTCCTTTGGCAATTCCTAAACCCATATTTTTCGCGGCGACGTAACCTTTGGAAATTGGATTTCGCAATATCACGCAACCGAAACTTTCCGCAATTTGCGCTGAATTATCATCTGAGCCATCATCAATAAGAATAATTTCCAGATCATCGAAATTCTGCGATTTGATACCGCGCAAAACTTCTTCCAAATAATTCCCACCATTTTTAGTAGTTATAATAATCGAGACCAAGCAGTTGTTCATAAGTTATTTTGACAATGTTAGACTAGATTGCTTCTCTTTACTCACATTGACGATTTTAGAACGCAAAATCGCCGCATAATCTTTAAATTCTGTTTTTTTATTAGTTCTGCCAAAACTGGCATTGTGAATTCTTCTATTTGCTGCAATGAAATTGAGTTTTTTTATTCCCAAATTATTGGCTTTCATTTTGCTATTCCAATACATCGCATCGCCAGCTTTCAAGGTTTCGTCGAATAATCCTATTTTATCGAACACCTCTTTCTTCATCAAAATTGCACCCGACAATAAACCAGAATAAGACTCGGTTCGAAGCGCAATTTTTTTTCTTTCATCCTCCGATAATTCAGGAGAGAAAAAATCCTGCATTTGCGCCATCACAGCAAATATCCCTTCATTTTCCTGAAGCTCTTTGAGCATTTGCGGCAAAGCATTAAAGGTC
>Ga0214923_10008959_pt1 | contig 10503 bp, 9 predicted proteins | sample LL1510_MetaG_FD_177993 | JGI IMG/M metagenome (GOLD analysis project Ga0214923, IMG submission 177993) | Freshwater microbial communities from Lake Lanier, Atlanta, Georgia, United States - LL-1510 | ecosystem: Environmental > Aquatic > Freshwater > Lake | place: USA: Georgia | collected 2015-10-15
TACTACTACTACTACTACTACTACTACTACTACTACTACTACTACTAATACTACTACTACTACTACTTACAGCACTATGTCTTTCATATTGGGATTTTTATTACTCATTTTATCTTCATCTTTTTTTCTCGTCATCGTGCTCAAGAACAATCTGAACTACCTGATCTGCGAACATACGATGCACGAAGGCGTGCAAATGTGAATATGATAGTGAGCAGAACACCGATGCTTACATATCAAGAAAATTCTTCCATTTCGCGATTAGTGATGAGACAGTTTGATCTTGAGAACAGAAGGAGGGAAAGAGAGTTGGTTCGTGAGAACCAAAGGAGGCAGAGTGAGAGAGGGATAGAGATACAGAGAATGAGAGATCGTGACTTAGAGCCACTACCTATTTTAGAGGTAGATGCTCTTGTCGAGATGCCAGACGGGAGGATGTATATAGCAATTCAAGACAGACCAATCAGACCTCGCAGATTCTAATTCTGTGTTACTTACTTCTCCCTCTGTGTTTGTTCTTTTCCTGCCTTTCCCTGTCCTACCGTTCCGTGTCCTCCCTGTCTTGCCTTTCCCTGTCTTGCCTTTCCCTGTCTTGCCCTTCCCTGTCCTTTCCTGTCCTGCGCTTTTCTGCCCTTCTATGCGGTTTCTTGGTGAGTTTTAATTACTCACTTCTCTTTCTCCTTTAATGTTGATTTTTTTTTCTTGTTAGATCTTATAAAATTGAACCTACTACATTTTATATTGTTATTTTATAACAACTGGAGAAGGGAGGAGCGATATTGCTGTTTCTCCCATTCTTCACACTCGCGATTTCTCCTATTCTTCACACTCGAGAAGCGATGATTTACGCTCTTGAAGCGATGGTCTACAAACGACGAGCGGTTGAGCGGTATCTCCCCCATCCTGCCACTCGTGAAGTGATGTTGGAGTGTCTCCCCACTCTTTATCGCCCTACTTTTCATTACGCGGCGAACGGAAAGCTCGATGTTTTGACAGTAGATGGCTTGTTTCTTCCGATTAATTCGGAAAGAAACGTTTTCGGATCGTTAAGAAGGCTCAGAGCTCGTCGGACAGAGTTGTCCGACCTCAGTGAGCAAATTCAAAGGACACTTGAGGAGAATTTGTTGCACGGGAATGATATGCTTGTGGATGAGGATAAATACCTCCCATTCCCCGTAGAGAGGTGGTTCCTACAAGCAAGGATGTATGAATATGAGCTTCGGCTCAGGGGAATTTATTTAGCTTATGAGGATGTTAGCGATTTGGTGATGAGATATGTGATAAGACCTGTGGAATGAAGTTCTTCACAATTGCCCTTGCCCTTGCCCTTGCCCTTGATCTTGCCCTTGCCCTAGCCCTTACCCTTGCCCCTGTCCTCGTTTTCCTTTGCCCTCGTTTTCCTTTGTCCTCGTTTTCCTTGCCCTCGTTTTCCCTGTCCTCGTTTTCCTTTGCCCTCGTTTTCCTTTGCCCTCGTTTTCCTTTGCAGTTTATTGTTCTTAGTGAGTTTTAATTACTCACTTCTCTTTCTCCTTTAATGTTGATTTTTTTTTTGTTAGATTTAATAAAATTGAACCTACTACATTTATATTGTTATTTTATAACAACTGGAGAAGGGAGGAGCGATATTGCTGTTTCTCCCATTCTTCACACTCGCGATTTCTCCTATTCTTCACACTCGAGAAGCGATGATTTACGCTCTTGAAGTGATGGTCCACAAAGTAGGAGGGGTTGAGCAGTATCTCCCCGATTATCTCAATGTCCCCGATAATGTCACTCAAGAAAGGATGTTTCAGTGTCTCCCCACTCTTTATCGCCCTACTTTTCATTACGCGCCGAACGGAAAGCTCGATGTTTTGACAGTAGATGGCTTGTTTCTTCCGATTAATTCGGAAAGAAAACTTGACATAGCGTACAGAAGGCTCCATGCTCATAGGAGAGAGTTGTTGGAACTATCAGACCAAATTAGAAGCAGACTTCACGAGAATAGATTGCACAGGTATAAATTACTTGCGGATGAGGATATACGATACCTCCCATTCCTCACACAGAAGGACTTTTTAATTGCAAGGATGTATGAATATGATCTTCGGCGCAGGGGAGTTTATTTAGCTCTTCTGTCGATTAGGGAGGTGTGGATGACATAAGTTCTTCACAATTGCCCTTGCCCTTGCCCTTGCCCTTGCCCTTGCCCTTGCCCTTGCCCTTGCCCTCGTTTTTCCTGTCCTCGTTTTCCTTTGCAGTTTATTGTTCTTAGTGAGTTTTAATTACTCACTTCTCTTTCTCCTTTAATGTTGATTTTTTTTTGTATTTTTATTAAATTATAAAATTAATTTAAAACTCTAAAAAACATATTTTTAAAAATGTAAATATTATTATATTTAATAATATTATAAAAAAAAATGGATATTTATATTCATCTAATAATTTTATAATACAATTTTTTCTATTTTCTTTTATTATATTTTCTGTTAATATATTTTCTTTTATTATATTTTCTTTTATTATATTTTCTTTTATTATATTTTCTTTTATTATATTTTCTTTTATTATATTTTCTTTTATTATATTTTCTTTTATTATATTTTTTTTTATTATATTTTCTTTTATAATTTCATTATTTTTTATATATTTTATTTTTTCTATTTCTTCTATATCTTTTATATTTTCTTTTATATCTTTAATTTTATTATTTTTTTTTAAATTTAATAATATATATATATTATTATCAAAATTATTATTATTAAAATTATTATTATCAAAATTATTATTATCAAAATTATTATTATTGTTGTATAATATAATTTTATTTTTTAACATTTCAAACAATATAATTTATTTTATAATAATAAAATTAAAAATAGAAAAAAATTATCATAATTATATTTTTCTATATATTTTTATTTAATAATATTAAATTGATATAGTATCTATATTATTATTATTTAATATACCAATAATATCATAAGTTTTTTCATCTAATAATACATTTTCTTTAGTTTTAAGATAAAATTTATCATTTAATTTTATTCTAATAACTTCTATTTCTTCAAATATATCATCATCATTTTCTATGTTATTAGATGTTAATGAATTAGTAGTAGTTTTATTATTATTAAGAGTATCGGGAATATGAAGATTTGAAATAGGATTATTTATAATTATAGAATTCTCTTCTTTATTTTTTTTCGGTCTTCCTTTATTTTTTTTTTCATTTTCATATAATAAATGATTTAAATCATAATCTATATTATTATTTTTTAATTCTCTTATAACATCTTCAATATTATAATTCATTTTTTTTATAAATTTATCATAAGGTACTTCATTTTTTCCTTCATTAGAAATAAATGTACCTTTAGGTGAAAGTATTCGTTTTTCAATAGATCCATATTTTTCTTTTTCACATACTTTACATAATTTATTTTTACTTTGTTTAGTGCATTGTGTATATAATCCGTGATTAAAAACAATACCTTTGCAACATTTTTCATTAATTTTATAATTGAATGGTAATATAATATTGGTCATTTAAATATTATTATTTATAATATGATATAGTTTATAAAAATAATTATTTATATATAAAAATCAATTTTTTTTATATTAAACGAAATAATTTCTAAATAAATTTAAATAATAATAAAAATATATTTAGAAATATATTATTTATAAATATAAATGTCTGTAAATTTAAATGAGAATGATTTATTAAATTTAATAAAAAATTTAGATAAAAAACAAATAATTATTATAAAATTTACAGCATCTTGGTGTATGCCTTGTAAAACAATAGAACAAATTTGTAATAAATATATAAAAGATTTACCAAAATCAATATTATATTATGAGATAGATATAGATAATTCAATAGAATTATATTTAAAATTTAAAAAAAATAGAATGTTAAATGGAATACCTTCTATATTTGCATTTTATCCAATAGAAAAAGATATCTGGTATATACCGGATGATTCAGTTTTAGGTAGTGATATAAATAAAGTAGAGGAATTTTTTAATAGATGTTTAAATTATGTAAAATAATAATATAAATGGATGTATAGTAAAAAATTATAATATAAAATAATAATATAAAATAATAATATAAATGGATGTATAGTAAAAAATTATAATAAATAATTATATTTATTTATTATAATTGTATATGAAAAAATTAATAATAGGAGTTGTAACAGCTCCAATTTTATATAATAATATAAAAGGTGATATAAATAATGATGATTGTGGAGAAGTTCATATAAGATACGGACATATTAAATGGTTAAAATCGGAGAATTTAGAAATAATAACGATACCATATTATGCGGATAATTTGAAAGAATATATAAAAAATATAAATGGATTATATTTTCCAAGTGGTAAATTAGGAAAAAAATTATCAAAAGAATATTATGAATGTTGTAAAAAATTATTTTATATGGCGATAGAAGAGAATGACAAAGGTAATTATTTTCCAATATGGGGGTGTTGTTTAGGTTTTGAATTATTAATAATTATAGTAGATGGTAATGATAATATGGATAATTTATTGACAAGATTTAATTCATATATAAAAAATAAAAATAAAAATAAAAGTATATTATGTAAGATAAAATTATATCAAGATGCAAATAAATCACGATTAATAAATGGAATACATAAAACAGCGATAAAGAATATGACAAAGAAAAAATTAACCAAAAATATACATGCTTTGGGTATATCTCCAAAAAAATTTGTAAATAATAAAAATTTAAATGATTTTTTTAATATAATAGGAACAAGTAAAGATTTAAATAATAAAGAATTTATAGCAATAATAGAAGGAAAAAAATATCCATTTTATGGAGTTCAATGGCATCCAGAAGTAAATATAAAATTTAAATCATTATTAAAATTTTATATAAATGAATTAAAAAAAAATAAAACAAAAATAGAATTAAAAAATTTAAAAAAATTTAAAGAAAAACATACAAGAAAAATTAATTGTAATAAATATAATAAATCCAAATGTATGATATATTGGTATAAAGATAATTATAAAAAATGTAGTAATTATGATATATAATCTAAATTAGGATGAAATATAATCTAAATTAGGATAAATATAATCTAAATTAGGATGAAATATAATCTAAATTAGGATGAAATATAATCTAAATTAGGATGAAATATAATCTAAATTAGGATGATATATAATCTAAATTAGGATGAAATATAATCTAAATTAGGATGATATATAATCTAAATTAGGATGAAATATAATAAATAAAATTTATAATAATAAATTAATATTTTTAAAGAAGGAATCTAAATCCAAATTAGGAAATAATACATGTCCTTCCCAAAAATATTTACAAAAAGCATAAATAATTGGAAAATCATTTCTATATTGTTCTTTATAATTTTCTAGTAAATATTTCTCTATATTATTAGGTAACAAATTTAAACTATTTTGTGGTAATACATATGATAATAATGTAATTGGTTTTAAAATAGTTTTATCTTCATTTAAAATTATTTCACTTTCAAAATATGGAATATTTTTATATAAATCTATTAATAAAGGTGGATACTCATATTTATAATAATGGATCCAATTATTACAATCTTCATTATAATATTTAAAAGTCCATAATAATGTTTCAATATAATTTTTACAAATATTAGAAATTTCTTCTTTATTTTTATCTATATCAACATTAAATAATGAATAATAATATCTATATTCCCAATATTTTTCATATGGATTTATATAATTTTCAATATTTCTCTCCCAAGTTGGAATAGAAATTAATTTTAATTCTTTCTCTTCTAATGTATTATCTGGATAATATTTTTTACTATATTTTTCTTTTAAAATATAATTATCTTTTATAAATTGTTCTTCATTTTCCGCTATTTTTTGAATAAATAATTTGAAATTATTCCAAATTATTTTATTATTTTTTATTAATTCTTTATTACTTCCAAATAATTTTTTATATAATTCTAATAATATAATAAAACCATTATTTCTAATATTTAATGCTGGAAAATGTGGTAAGAAATCATTACCTAATAAGAAACAAATAAATATATAATCTGTTATTTTACAATAAAATTTATCATTTTTTAAATTCAGTTCATTTAAAGAACTATCTAAAATTATGGAAGCTTCTTTTAACCAATCGGGTGTATCATTTTGTATACTTATATCATTAGTTAATTCTCTATATATTTGATTTGCAAATTCATTAATATTAATAATATATTTTTCATTAGGTTGTAAATTTTTATTAATAGAATTAATAAAATGAGGAGTTTCTCTATATAAAAATAATGAATTAGTATATTTTAAATGATTTAAAGATAACATTATTAAATCAGCATCCATACCATATATAATTGTATTATAACCAAAATGTAAATGATTGCGTATATAATGAAATATTTTTTGTTCTCCTTCACCTTCTATATCTGATAAATTTAAAATAATATTAATATTATTAATATTATTATTAAAATATTTAGTAATATGCATATTTAATTTATTCATAAAATTAGTTCCGGGTGTAATAGATGAAGAATCCCATAATATATTTTTATGAAGTATTAGATTTTGAATATAATTTTTATATCTTCTATTTTTTTGTTGTTTTATTTTTGCAAAAGGTGGTACTCCATCTATAGCAATATAAACATTATTCAAAGGTTTAACATCATTAATAATATTATGAATATTATTAATAACATTTTTTATAATTAAATCTTCAAATTGTGTATTATTTTCATATTTTTTAAAATCTATAGAATCATATATAATAGAATTACAATCTAAATATAAATTATGTATATTATTAATATTTTTTAATTTTTCAATAATATATTTATGATTTTGAATTAGATATGTAAAATAATATGGAATACCCATTTATATTATTTTATATTTATGTATTTATTTTATATTTTATGTATATATATTTATTTATATTATATAAAATTTCAATTTTTAATTTATATATTTTAAATAAAAAAAGAGAAATAAATATATAAAAAATAATATAAAGAAAAATTTTCTATATAAAAATTAAAAAATATATTAGAATATAAATATATATTAAATATTAATGATACAAAATACATATAGAGAGAAAATACAATTTTATAAAGATATAATTGATAATATACAAATTACAACACAAAAATATAAATTATTAAAAATTATTAATATTAATGATTATAATAATTGTATTGAAGAAATAGAAAAATTAATTTCTTTATTAAATAAAATATATGAAGAAATAAATAATCATATAGATAATGATATAATATTAAATAATTTAAATATAATAAATACAGAATTATTAAATATTATAAAAAAAAATGGAATATATAATTTTGATTTATTTTTGAAATTATCTTTAAATTCTAATTTTATTCAAAAAAATTTAAATAATGATGAATATAAAGATAAATTTGAAATCATTAAAAATTATATACATATAACTAATTATAAAATAATTAATTGGAGTGATAATTTAATGAAAAAAAATAATTTTAAAACAAATGAAATATCTAAAAATAAAATAATTGATGATAAAATTATTTTAGAAGAAACTAATATGTTAGAATGTTTTGATTTAACTCGTATATATAATAACTTTTATATTAAAATTTATGGAATTAAAATAATAATTCATGATTTTAATAATAAAAAAACATTTAATATTAATGGAATTATTGATGATATACTTATTACTAATATTAAAAATAAATTTATTTCTAATAAAATAGAAAATTTAAATAATTATTTAGAAATTAATAATTTAAAAAAAAATGAATTATATGTTAATGAAGTTTGGATTAATTATATTAATAATTTGAATATAAAAGATTATTTAATATATAATGATAAAGAATTATTTAATAAATATATTTTAATGATGACTCAAATTAATAATTTCGAACAAAAAACATTAAATGCATTAGTTCAAGAATTTATAGGAAGCGAATTATATAATCAAAGAAAAATATTAATTTATTTATTAATGAATAATCATAAACAAAAATTTTTGTATATATCATATTTATTATATGATATTTTATCTAATGATAATCAATCTAATATAGATACTAATGAACAAAAAATGTTATATGATAGTTTATCTTGGAATTGTAAAAAGTTATTTAAAGAAGCTATGCATAAAACTATTGAATATACTACAACATTATCAAATTTTGATACTAATAAAATACCATTAGAACAACAAATATGTTTAATGAAAGTTAATGATAATGTAAAAGAAAAAGCTATGCAAAAATTAAAAGAGATTAAATCTAAATCTGAAGATTCTGGTTCTAAAGCTCGACAATATTTAGATGGATTATTGAAAATTCCTTTTGGTATATATAAAGAAGAATTTATATTAAATAAAAAAATAGAAATTAAAGAATTGTTTTTTTTATTAAAAGAACCATTAAAAGAATTAAATATTATTAATTTAAAAAATGAAAAAATTATTAATTTTATTAATAATATTAAAAATTTAATTGATAATGATACTGATAATTTTAATTCATTAAAAATTTCAAATATTATATATATTATAGATTTAAATTTTAAAACTAATAATAATGATATTATTTATAATTTATTAGATAATATTTTTAAATTGAAAAAAAAATTATTAATATTAATAATTAATAATATAAATAATACAATTAAAGAAAATAAATTAAATATTAAAAAATTAAATATTAAAGATAATATTAATAATTTAAAAATTAATATATTTGAATTCTTTAATTTATATAAAAATGATGAAAATATAATTAAAAATGTTATTAATTTATTATTGAATATCTCTAATGATAAAATTTTTCATTTTTTCATTAATAGTCAAAAAATTATTAATAAAATTATTCTTAAAAATCTTGAAGTTATTAACTACATTAATTCATTTAATAATATATTAAATAATGCTGTATACGGACATACTAATGCTAAAAAACAAATTGAAAGAATCATTGGACAATGGATAAATGGAGAAAAATCTGGATATTGTTTCGGTTTTGAAGGACCACCTGGTTTAGGTAAAACGACATTAGCGAAAAAAGGTTTAGCTAATTGTTTAAAAGATATTAATGGAGATAGTAGGCCTTTCGCTTTTATTGCATTAGGCGGTTCTTCGAATGGTAGTATATTAGAAGGACATAATTATACTTATGTTGGTTCTACTTGGGGTAAAATAGTGGATATATTAATTGATAAAAAATGTATGAATCCAATAATATTTATTGATGAATTAGATAAAGTTAGTAAAACCGAACACGGCAAAGAAATAATTGGAATATTAACACATTTAATAGATACAACACAAAATGATAATTTTCAAGATAAATATTTTAGTAATATTGATTTAGATTTATCCAAAGTATTATTTATTTTTTCATATAATGATCCTGAATTAATAGATAAAATATTATTAGATAGAATACATAGAATAAAATTTAATAATTTATTATTAGATGATAAAATAATTATTGTTAAAGATTATTTATTACCTGAATTATATAAAAAATTTGGTATTGATAATATTATAAATATTGAAGAAGATTTAATTATATATATAATAGAAAATTATACTAATGAACCAGGTGTTCGTAAATTAAAAGAAATATTATTTGAAATTATTTCTACTATTAATTTAGAATTATTAAAAAAAACTGATAAATATACTATTCCTTTTTATTTAACCAAAGATATTATTCAAGAAATATTATACGAACATATTGAAATACGTTATTTAAAAATTAATAACGAACCTAAAATTGGAGTAATTAATGGATTATGGGCTAATGTTTATGGAATGAGTGGAATTTTACATATTGAAGCCAAATTTTTTTTTACCACTACATTTTTAGACCTTAAATTAACTGGTATGCAAGGGGATGTTATGAAAGAAAGTATGAATGTTGCAAAAACATTAAGTTTATCATTAATTGAAAAAAATGATATTAAAGAATTTTTAAAAAATTTTGAAGAAAATAAAATGCAAGGAATACATATACATATTCCAGAAGGAGCTACACCAAAAGATGGACCTTCCGCTGGAGCTGCTATTACGATATTAATATATAGTTTATTAATGAATAAAAAAATAAAAAATAATTATGCAATTACTGGAGAGATAAATTTACAAGGTAAAATTACTGCTATTGGTTCTTTAGAATTGAAAATTTTAGGAGGTATAAAAGCAGGTATAAATACATTTTTATATCCAAAAGATAATTCTAAAGATTTTAAATTATTATATGAAAAACATAAAAATAAATTAAAAAATTTTAACTTTTTTGAAGTTAATAATATTAAAGAAGCTATAGAACATATAATATTATAAAAAATTATTTAAAGAATTTATTTAAATATTATAAAAAATTATTTAAAGAATTTATTTAAATATTATAAAAAATTATTTAAAGAATTTATTTAAATATTATAAAAAATTATTTAAAGAATTTATT
>Ga0214923_10008960_pt1 | contig 10501 bp, 8 predicted proteins | sample LL1510_MetaG_FD_177993 | JGI IMG/M metagenome (GOLD analysis project Ga0214923, IMG submission 177993) | Freshwater microbial communities from Lake Lanier, Atlanta, Georgia, United States - LL-1510 | ecosystem: Environmental > Aquatic > Freshwater > Lake | place: USA: Georgia | collected 2015-10-15
GGAGGGGGGTGTGGGTAGGGGGGTAGGTGTGGTGGGCGGTTTTGGTGGTCATAAATATTATATATATAATATAAGACAGACATATCGACCAGTTGTGAAATGGGTAAAAAACTATATATAAATTTCAATCCGGACAATGTCAAAAACAGTTCTACCGAAATAAAACCCGTTGTTCCCGCAAATGCGAAAAACGGCACGATTCACGCAAAAGATCCAGAAAATTTTGTTTTATTGGGGTCATACACGGTTACTCCGGATAAGTCGAAACCCAGAGGAGTTTACTTGAATTCCATCGAATTCAATGCTGCCAACGAAGAATACGTCGATTTCAAAAATGACCATATAGGAATAAAGGGCACGACACTTTCGCTATGTATGTGGCTATATATATCCTCTGAACCGGCGTCGAAAAAAAACGCGGTCTTGAGTTATTTCCACGATGCCGACAAGACAAACCGTATAGGAATTCATACAGGGGATAATACTACGGAACTGATCCTGTCCATAAATAATACATTACTCAGTATCGTAATTATGAACGATGTCTGGTTTCACCTGTGTTGGACAATGGAAGAGGTGGATACTAAAACGGGGTATACGGATTGGAACATATACATAAACGGGAAGAAGGATACAGTGGTTACGATGAAAAATATGATTTTTTTGGATACGAGTATTGCGAATGACCGGATTTTATTGGGATACGATTTGTCAAATAAAGAGGGGTTGAAATATTTCAATGGAAAACTGGCCGAAGTAGTCCTGTATGACAAGGTGATAGACCCGGTTTTAGAAATATATTCGGATGACCCGACGGTGAAATATTTAATAAATCAGAGTTTTGGCGCAGAGGGGTTCGAGAGCGGTGGTGGTGGTAAATATAATTATGATTTGCATCGCTATAATGATGCTGAGGTGAGTGGTGTGGGTGATGGGGATGTGTCAAACAGGGTTATTGATGATGGGAAAGTAGATATGGGACACACTTTTTCAGTAATAGTAGGAGATGTGGTTGATGTAAGAGGAAAATCGGCGTCTATTGGTATACCTCCTTCTTTACCGGCTCTTCCGATACTACCCAATTACGAGAATCTGTCTTTAGGTATCTTTTTTATCATTCTTTCGGTTGTCATATACAGGTATTTTTGAGTGACATATGGGTCTGGAGGTGGCGTGCAACCGTGCTTACAAATTATTTTAGCAGTATTATACAAATAGGAAAGAATAAACATGTTAAAATTCGATACTTTTCAAGAGTCTCCAATTGTAGAGGGATTAACGCAATATATTGATATGGATAGACTAAATTCCTTAGAGTATAACACGATTCCCATTCCGCAAAATCCTCAAAATACAAATACATATTTAGATGAATATTCCAAGTTAGTCGAAAATGAACAAAGATTGATAGCGATAGGTGTAGATTTTTCGGAACATCTGGATGCATTGAATTATTGTAATCTTATCACATTTAACGCAAAAAATAACAGCACGATGAAATATGATAATAATCAAATAGGTCCATTAAAATATACAATTACAAACAAATATCTCAATGACCCAACCGATAAGTCAAATGAATATATAGCTACGAATGCGACTATTCCAAAAAGATGCGCAACCATTAAAAATTGGGAAGCAAATAAGAATGATCCCTTATATAATGGCACTATAGACTTGAATTTTGACACTAACAACTTTGGAAAAAATATGATGACAGATTTGTCTTACATCAATGTATTATTGACGACTAGTAATAGATATGTAAATGATATCTCAAATAACTATCAAAGCCAACTTCCACAAGGCTCGTCATATAATGACATTATTAATATGTATAATAAAAATGTGCGATTACGAAAACAATTAGATGACAAAATGGTTGAATTATATAATGGCGACCAATCAATTGCAATGTATCAAAAAAAATCAATGGATTCGGTTGTATATGCAAACATATTATGGACCGTTTTAGCAACATCACTTGTATATTATGTTTTTGTGAAAATATAAGGATTTAGTAACTAGTTCTATCATACATACAAAAAGGAATGTCACAGAATGTTTGATATTTGTGTTTTATACAGGTAAAGATTTGGTTGAAATGTGAGTATATTTCTAATAAGCACTAAAACTGACCATTAGAAAGACAATGAGACATTTAGACCCTTGAAGAAATAAAATAGGACATTTTATTTCAGCAAGGGTCAGTTTCCAGTGCTGATTTGAAATGCGCCCTTTGGGCGCGTCCCATTTCAAATCTTTACTGGTATAAACCATTGAAGGGTTTATACATACCACACGTAAACAAATATAATTATATGATATATATTATATATCATATACAATATAATGAATAACCGTCCGCCAAAAGGGTTTGAAAAAAATGAACCAACAATCAGTGCAACTGATTGGGAAGCAATGTACCGAAGTATATATAATACCAATAAGGCAAATCGATTCATAAATTACCGATATAATATGGAAAGTTCGATTAAAAATTCGTATTCTGGATGTATTGGAACTGACGAAGATAATAAACCTCTTATACCTCTTCAAGGGTCTACATCGGAAACAAGAAATAAGGGTGTTATGTGTGATATGTCATCATCCAATAATGATATACCTTGTAAAGTAGATTCGAATTTGCATTCACCTGATACGTGTAAATTGACGGTAGGATTAGTCGATTCGCAAAAAAAATTTGACATGTATACTTCCGGACAACCGGTTTATAATCGGGGGTTGGCATACACGGTATATTACGGGACTATGCGTGATAATTACGACTTGTTTTTCTCGCAAAATCCGCGTGTATGGTTCAATGGAGTTTCGACTAGTTTTCGCGGATTAAGTGATGCGACAGGTGGCAGAATTGTAGAAAACGTGGATGCGTGGTGGGGTGGTTATACAGGTGGAGGGATTCCCGGCCCGAATACATCTTTTACGATTGAATGGGTTGGTTATTTCCGTGCACCTGAACCCGGAATATACACATTTTTAATCGATTCGGATGATGCCAGTTTGATGTTTATTGACGACGGCGCGACAAATCCCCATTATTATGGTTCTAGCAGTAATGTGTTTATTAATAATGGCAATGGCCACGGAATGATTACGCGCACAATGAATAGTTATCAGGCGTTTGATAATACGACGTATCACCCCATTCGTATACGATACGAAGAAGGTGGAGGAGGATACAATTTCATATTCCAAATTCTGGATTCCAAAAATAAAGAGATTTCGGCCAGCACAACTTTTTATAAAAAAAATCCATACGCATCTACCTTTTATTCATTAGTAAGAAACCCTGTTCAACCCAATATGTATGACTGCTATATGACAAACAATGAGGATACAATTACCAAATCAATGGGTAGACAATATTTATATCGAACACTCAAATATTTCGAAACTCCCGAACCTCCCAAGGCGACAATGTATGCAGTCGTTGGTGATGATGGAAGTATACAATTATGCGATGCTGCCAAATCCGGTCAAAATATCGATTTTAATCGGTCTCAGGTGCGCGATGGAAACCATCCCGATTTTATTATTCGATTGAATGGGCGAAATGGTGAATTTATGAATCGCGGTGGTGTGAATTATATGATACAAAGTGATGGGAATATGAGAGGAGATGCAGGAAACGGATCGGGTTCTGTATTTTATAGTTGGCAGAATTGGCTCAATCATCCCAATACAGACCCACCTGGTTTATACGATTCTACGAATAAAGCAAAAGTAAAAGGAGTATTCAAGTCGTCTCAAGATGACTATGTTTACAATTCGGGGAATCCATTTTCCAATCGATGTGTCATCGTCCATAAAAATAACCCCTATAATAAAACCGGTAAGCATTATGCGCTTTTTGGCGATGATGGTAACTACAAATTCCGGATGACTGACCAGGGTGATTTACGCCTCATATACGCAGTTAAAGCTTGTGAATCCGTCGACAATAACGGCACATCCGTAAAATATGCTCCGGATACAAATGCATTTGCATTTTATAGTGTCACTGGTGATCCACGTATTGATAATACTTTTTATTTTGACAGTAGTGATAATACATTAAGTTATATTGATAAAACCCAATATCCAGACCTATTTGTATATAATCCAAAGGGTTCGGATTATTCGAGTTACCAAGATATTTATTTACCAAGTTCTATTCAAGCAGAAGTAGACAAAAAACCGGGAATGGCCAAAAAGGGTAAAGGTAAAGATGACTTTATTAGCCAAAAGAACTGTCAATCATTATGTAATTCGAGTGAAAATTGTAAATACTATTATTATCAGAATTTGGCGAATGGTTCAACACAATGTTATATAGATGATGGAACATATCCATACCAATTTACTCCTTCTAAAGATCCAAGTGGAGGCAGTCCAAACTGGATACAGAATAATAAAGGTTCATTGAATGTGAAAGAACAAACGGTTCTTATTAGTCCCAGTTTATTAACAAGTTCAGATGGAAAGGATCCGAATATCACACAAACAGATTATGATGAATACAAGAATACAAGTATTTATTTCCAACGTGGTGCATTTTATAATAAAATGAAACCTGGAACTGCAATATATGCTAATTCTAATATGAAATCTCTGGCAACAAACGAAATTAATTATTTATATAATGGTGGAAATGGCGAAGGATTATACAATGGTAAAATATATGATCCAAATAATGTTACAAGCGTAGCAACTCCTGCAGGAAGTCCTACACCTACTATAAAGCAGAATTTTACAGGTAGTATGACAGAGTCATTTGTTGAAGGGTTTAAAGAGGGTATAGGTGAGAATGAAGCTCCGCCAGCACCAATTGGTACTCTTAGTAATCAAACAACAAAAGATGATAAAACTATAAAAGATACTAGTGCTACTAGTACTGGAACTGGAAGTAGTGAACAACTATTGAGAGCTGCACAACCTCAACCAGCAGGTAATTATACTGTTCCATCATTAGAATCTTCGAATGACAATATACCATCATATGATTCGGATGGAAATGTAGTTTCACATTCTGTAAATGACAATCCCTGGATTACGTACCGTCCACCAATTTCCAAAATGCTGGTAGCATCCAATTCAAAAGGCGATGTTGCATTTTACAACTCCATTTATAGTTTGATTGAAAATGTAAAAATTCATTTACCAATGTATGGCATTGAAACTGATGCAAATGGAGCACCTTGTGTAAAAAATCGCGGAACATGGATGAAAAATTATCAGCAAGACGGAACGTCTCCATATGGATACAAAATCATACTTACACAGGCGGATAAAGATGACCCAAATTATAATAAAGGCATAAATACAACTGGTTCAAGATGGCACGCGTATTTATATGGCGATTCGAATCTACTTGTTCAACCCGATGATAAAATTCAATTTGGAAAAAATTGTTTTCAGTTTTCAAGATTCGGAAATCTTAATCCTGGAGTACAATGGTTACAAATTAAAGACCCGATTGATTGGCCAAAAAATTATCTCACTTTTTCATTTTATTTCAAATTAAGTAAAAATCAATGGAGAGATAAAGTTATTGGATGGCCACGTATTTTTGATTTTAGCAATGGACCGGGTCAAGATAATATATTTGCTTGTTTCTATTATGACGGAAGTCTAGGAACAAGTCTCCGTATTGGATGTTTAGGGTATGATGTGTATGGCAGAGCGAATGCAGGAACAAATGATGCGGGTATTTGGTATGAATCGTTTTTTGAAAATGTAGATGATGAGAATTGGCATTTTTTCGAATGGAAAATACTGGCAGTTGGAGGTATAAAATCTCCAAATCCGAAAAATCCGAGGGTTGGATTGCAAATTACTTGGCAGTTGGCATTACACAAATTAATGCCGGATGGTTCAATTAAGGTAGAGTATATTACTATTTTTGATTCGACCTTTTCCAATTTTAAAGATAAAACACATAGGGATCGTGATATAAAATATCGTAATCGTATGCAATACAACTGTATTGATCCAATGGATGGTTCTGGATATAAAGGAGGATTTCAACCACATCCAGATGCATTCATTGCACGATTTGGAACAAAACAAGCAATTAATGGGTTTAGTTATTTAGATTATTACAATGAACAAACAAGAGATTACGTATCTGGTCTTGATAATATTTGTATAGTGCAAAGTGGATCTTATAGACAAACCGGAAGTCTTTGGCATACCACGAATGGTAATGAAAATTATTATTTGAAAATGCATCCGGCTATGTATAATACTTGTAAAATGCGACTTTCGATACCGTATCGCGATACTACACAAAATTTTATTGCGAATTCGCCATGGGGAGGATGGGATAGATTTGAGCGAATTAATGTTTGTCTTGTAGATTTCAAAATGATTGTGAACCAAGGTACAATATGGCCCGAAACACCTGTTCCAGGTAGTTTCAACTGGTGTTATTTTAGTAAACATAATGAATGGCAAGTATCTATTAAAAACGCAAAACCTGTGAATGGATGGCCACAAATTGCCTGGAATGCCCAACAAATGTGGATGCATCAACCCGTTGTGGATGACGGTGATTCCGGTTTTTTCAAAGGCTCGACATTACCAACTAAATTCCAATGCACATCCGCTGATTGTACAATGAATCCTGCCGAGATTACAACATATAAGCCAGGTAGAACAAACAATATGGCGAATTTTATATATTCGCAAATTATATATCCAGGTGATCTTGCAGATAAAATGTTAAAACAAGATTTAAGTAAAATGGCAAAATATCAAAAAGAAAGCTTTCAAAACATTGAAGGATTCTCATTTAGTGAAGGATTTACAAAAGATGACATGTTAACCGAAAAACGCGAAATAAGCACGAATTTAATGGCCAAACAAGCCAATAATATGAACAATGATACAAATGTATATTCAAGATCACTAAACCAACTATCACTTAATACACAGGAATTACAAAAATATTTGCATCAATATCAATCCAATTATAATGATATTAGATATAACCCAATTAATCAAAATGATAAATATGATTTTGATAGTGGAAGTCTCGTATATTATAACGATAAAGATGTTCCAACATTGAGAGATACAAAAATAAAGGATAATCAACAATTCATTATACAACAAAATACTGTATACATTATTGGAACAATTACTTGTGCAAGTATGATTTTAGCAGCAATTATATTAGCACGACAATAAATCAATGTAAAATAAAAATATTTATTTAATGTATATGTCAGGAGTACCCGCAAATATTGTTTTAAATCCATCACAGTTATTTTCAAATGAAATTAATAATGCACCAGTTACTACTGGTAGCACATCTACCAGTCAATTACAATTAATTGCATCAAATATGGTAAATCACGACATTGTTTTAAATAATAATCTATCCACCCTACAGAATGTTGCTTCGGCGCAAAATACAACATATACAATTGCGGCAAATGAAACACAACGTTTAGCCGATAAAAAAAATAACATTGATCAAGCATTACAAGGTCAGAACCGTATGATTGCACTCAATGACAGTTATGTAAAGAAATACGCAAAATATAATCAAATTGTTATGGTGATTGTCTTGATCATATTGGCTATTTTAGGAGCAATTTTAATACAATCTTATTTGCCGATGGTTCCGTCATTTATCGGAGATTTGATTATGATTTTAGCAGTCGCTGTAGGCGGTATTGTCATATACTTGCTCTATATGAATATCCAGGCAAGAGACAGTCTGTATTTCGATAAATTGAATATTCCATCGCCGACAATCAAAGATTTGAGTGATAATGCAGCTTCATCGAGAGATTTATCAGGTAATTTATTTGGGTTGGGGTATTGTGTAGGACAAGATTGTTGCAGTGAACCATCGAAATTTATTAATAGCTTGGGTAAATGTGTAAATCCACCAATTGAAATTTATGATTATGCTACTCAAAAATACAAGGTTTGTAGTGGCATAAGTTGTCCAACTACGTATAATAAAATAAGTGATATCACATGGGGATGGGATGTCACTAATAACCAGTGGGTCAATCCTGGATTAAATGGAGGTTCTTATTGGGATTTTACAAGTGGATTACCTGGAAACCCTGCTTCTTTGGCGTCTCTGACCGCAAATCAAGTAGCTGCGCCAAAAGAAGGAGATACAGTGCAAGGATTTACCACGATGATGCAAACAGGAGCCCAGCCATTACAAAGTTCGGAAATGAGCGACTATTCTTTTTACAGGTAAGTTACATATCCCCGTACTTGCTCAAACCATTGCAAATTTGTCCTACAGGGTATTGAGAAGGTGTCGTTCTAGACAAATCGAGTATAATATATGTCATTTATATATATTATATGGACAAGTTACACAAAGAAATCAAACAACAGAATCGATCGTTACAAGAAAATATTGTGGTGAATTCAGAGACGGATTCGTCGGATATGCAACATACGAGATATTGGATGGGCGATGTCGAGACCATTCGAATCGTGAATGGATACCTGTTTATCGGATTTTATGTGGTTGCGGCGGTGGTCTGTTTCTTGATTTTGACAAACGATCAATGGAATCTGTATGCGCGGTTGGCGATCTCGTTGGTGATACTAATATTTCCCTTTGTGATTTATACGGTCGAATATGCATTGTATTATTTTGCGAGTTATCTTTATAGTTTAGTGACGTTTGTGCCGTTCAATAGCGCGTATTTGTCGACGTATCAACCGAAAACGTATGAATCGTTGTTTAATAATCGGTATTATCAAATCGAGTAGTTAGCACGCACACCCCACACACACAACACACGTTCAGAGATTATGGTTGTGCTTCGGATAATATGAGAGGTGTATTTATGGCGGACGAGGTCGAGGGTGGTGGTGGCGTGGATGTCTCGACCACTGGTCCAGATGGCCGTTTATAACAACGATAGTAGGTGTATAATAACATAAATCCGCCTACAACTGAGAAAAGCGAAATGTAGATTATTTCCATTGATGGTGTGTCAGAGAGTGAGATAGATAGACAACCTTGTATATGTATTTTGTAGTGGTTTGTCTTTATGTGAATTTATGTATTTTTCTCGCGGTCCTCGAGGCCCTCGCAGGCTTGTCCTACAGGTTATTTTTGATTGGCTTGGCTAAGACCGCCGGCCGCAGGCCGGCGGAAAAAAATTTTTTTGGGGGGTCCCCGGAAGTTTTTATGAGGAAATGTTCAGAGAATTGTCCTACAGGGTATTTTGTTTTTGTATTTTGGAAATACGTATTATGAAATCTCTGAACAAATCCACCGAAAGACCTTCCAAGACCCCCTCCAAAATGTCCTACAGGTTATTTATGTGTTTTGTGAAACACATAAATACAGAAATCTATCTATGACATACATTATATGAATTCGATTACAACCATTTTACAAAAAATAATACGTGTAGGACAAATCCCCAAAACCTTGGCCGCCGCCACTACCGCCAATAAACCGTTAGGTCGATGGAACATCGAATCCTGTAATACAAAAACGAATTACAAGATCGACTTGTCCAACGAAGACCATTGTGGTCCTTGTGGCCAATATGCAATGACACGGTTGGAAATGAAAGAAAACGTCGATGATGCGGAAATCTTATCCCCAAAACCAAAAGTATAATCCATTTGTTCAGAGATTTTGGCGGATGTCCTACAGGGTATTTTTGTATTTTGGAAATACATATTTTTGGAAATCTCTGAACACTTCCCCCCAAAAAATCTTTGGCCGGCCTGCGGCCGGCGACCTAACATAACCCTGTTAGACAATCGTGGTCAATTCGTTTATCCGTTCTTCGTCGTATTCTTCTTCGGATACACGTTCTTCACTCAATCCACCGCGAGCCCGGCGTCTTTGCCCCTGTAATACACAAAACACAATATATATCATCGCAGCATTCCCTGTAATCAAAAACAGTATCAAATACACATTCACAATGGAATCCATACCTGTCATAAAGAATAATCTTTATGACATTTTCGCACCACAAATCCGCCCACCATCACAAAATAAAATTGAAATTGTCGCGCGGTCTTGTCCTACACATCATACCCTCTAACCAACCAAACAATGATCGACCAATACCAATCCAATCCAATGTTCAAACTAGCACCACCCGCAGTCCCAAAAATCGACCGTGGCGACGGCAAATTCGAATTCATCAAAGACAATCATACACGCAAATTATTAATCAACGCTTTCCAAGCCATCACCACCACCGAAACCTGGGATTTTGTAGCAAAAGACCGCGAAAGTTTTATGCTTGACCAGTCGCCGGAAATATACCGTATCTCGGACGCAATGGAACGGTGCGAGTTTCCACCGGGCCATTCCGGTTCATCATTTGGAATCACGATGCGTAATATGCAATATCTGGCAAAATATGGCATACAAGATTACAAGACCAAAATACGAATGCCGAGTGTAAGATTTTGATTCGTCAGAAACATAAAAATAATCTGTAGGACAATCTGCGGGTGTCTGTCACACATAATACATACA
>Ga0214923_10008961_pt1 | contig 10500 bp, 8 predicted proteins | sample LL1510_MetaG_FD_177993 | JGI IMG/M metagenome (GOLD analysis project Ga0214923, IMG submission 177993) | Freshwater microbial communities from Lake Lanier, Atlanta, Georgia, United States - LL-1510 | ecosystem: Environmental > Aquatic > Freshwater > Lake | place: USA: Georgia | collected 2015-10-15
CACCGCCGCCGCCTGGACGACCACGTCCGCCGCCGCCGCCTTCGCGAGGCTGCATTTCACGAGCTTCGTTCACGGTGATGGTACGACCTTCGTACTCTGCTCCGTTCAATTTTTCGATCGCAGTTACGGCTTCCGCATCGGTTGCCATTTCAACGAATCCGAAACCTTTGGAACGACCGGTTGCGCGGTCAGTGATTACTTTTGCAGACTCTACGGTTCCGTATTGGGCAAAAGTGTCCAAAAGAACTTGATCGGTTGCAGAAAAGGGAAGATTCCCTACGAAAATACGTTTTCCCATGTTTGGGCTACTCCTATGTAAATTGGCCCTCTATCTGCCACATTTGCCCTTTGCAAATGAGGCCTTCAGGCACTCTCGAACCAGGACTCAATCTTGTATCGGAGATAGCGTGACGCGAACCCGGACGTGAACTGAATACTGTAATCTTCAACAATACTTGCATACTAAAGCCTCCATGGCAAGAGATTTGGTCGGATAATAAAACCCCTCGGAATTCCGCCTATCTGCAGGAATCAATTGACTTTGCCCCCACTCCCGTCTAGCTTCAGGGTTCGGTTTTACACCAAAAGTTCTATCGCGGGGTGGAGCAGCCTGGTAGCTCGTTGGGCTCATAACCCAAAGGTCGTCAGTTCAAATCTGGCCCCCGCAACCAATTAGAAAAGCCTCGGATCCGTAAGGATTCGGGGCTTTTCTAATTGGTCCAGGACAAATGGAACTGACGACCGTAGGTCGGAAGTTCCTCGCGAGGCCATGAAGGCTGAGCGCACGCCAGCCGCGAAGCGGTCGAGCGCAGGATGCGCGAGATAAATCTGGCCCCCGCAACCAAAATTCGGTGCCGGTTTTCACTTCAAAATGGAAACCGGCAGCCGAGACAAAAGCTTCAAAAACAAAGGGGTTCTACCCCGTAACAGGGGGAATTCGGTTTCACGCCAAGATCAGTTGGTTCTTCGGTTCTTCTGCTGAGTCCCTTTCTTCAGACAAATCACAGCACCTTCATAAGCAGTTTGATAATAGTCGCTGGACAGACCCAAAAGGCTCTCGCCTGAACCAAGAATCAGCACTCCCCCCGGAGCGAGTTTTTCGGTTACTCTTTTTAAGATCTCAATCTTGTTCGGAAGCGGCTGATAGATCAGTACATTTCGAAGTAAAATCAGATGAAACTTTCCCGAAAATTCAAACGGATCCAAAAGATTCTGCTTTCTGAATTCCACAGGTTTGGTGATAGACGGGCTCGCAGTCCACCGGTCCTGTTCATTTTTTTGAAAATACTTCAGCAAAAACGGAGTTGGCAACCCGCGCTGCACCTCCAGTTGACTGTACTCGGCCTTTTTCGCCCGAAGTAAAATTCTCTCGGAAATGTCCGTTCCAAGAATCGAATATCGAATGGGCTTCGGGGCCCTCAAATTCCACTCCGTAATCATGATCGAGAGCGATAGTGCTTCCTGCCCCGTCGAGCTGGCTCCGGACCAAATCCGCATCTCGGCTCCACTGGGTTCGTTTTGAAGGAACCCGGGCAAAACCAAGCTTTCAATTGCCTTGAACACCTTCATGTCCCGAAAAAACGAGGTCTCATTATTGGTGGCGAGGTCCAATAACAATTGCTTGAATTGTCCTGTAATTCCTGTTTCGGCAAGCGTGTAGAGCTTCTCCAGTGACTCCACGCTCATCAGCAAACTTAAATCCAACGAAATTGATTTCATCAGCCCAACCCGACAGCTCAAAAGCGATTCTCTCTCCGGCGAAATCCCTTGAACGCCCTTGTTGCTAATGATAATCATTCGCATCTATGAAATTTGTGTGCTTTTTTTTCCAACTATTTCTGGCCACTCTGGCGCTCTCTAACGCATCTCCCGCAGATGAGTCCCGGCTCGAGGCGATTCGTGTCGAAGAATCACGCCAAACTACCTTCTACGATTCCGCCACTCCCAGGGACTCGGATCGAGCCCTGCTATTACGAGGCAAGAAAGTTACACAGACCTCACTCGAGGCTCTTCCTGAACTCTCGACCAACAACCACAGGCAGGCCTTTACCAAGGTACCGGGACTGTTGGTGAGCGAGGTCACTAACGAAAGCTTTGCCTCGTTCAACTATCGTGGTCAGGGGGACCCGCATGAAAGCTTCAACATGCTTACACTTCAGGATGGCGCTCCGATTGCGGCTGACCTCTATGGATACCCCGCAAGTTATTACATTCCACCGTATGACTGGGTTGAGAAAATCGAGTTCGTTCGCGGCGGCGCAAGTCTTGTCTATGGCCCACTTCCGGGCGGAGCTCTGAACTATCAGCTGAAAGGACCTCTTCAAAACTCCCCTTTCGGAGCCACTCTCGGATTTCGTGCGGGCTCAAACAATTTCAAGGCCTACAACTTGGAGACCAGATTCTCGGCTGGAAGCACCGACACTCTCATCACAGGGCACAGAAGGCTCGGAGATGGTTTCAGATCCAATAACAGTGATTCTGACATCACGGCAGTTGCAGTTCGAACCGATACCAAACTCAGCGATCGCGAAAAACTTCGGGTTGAGGCAGAACACTACCAGGCGGAGTTTGGAGAAGCAGGTGGTCTGGCACTCACCAGTGGTGCAAATCAAATCAGCTTTTTTGAAAATCGATTCGCCAACACGCTCAACAACGACCGCATCAAGATTTCCAGAACCGGAGGAATCCTCGGCTATAGCAGGAGTCTCGAAAGCGGAGCTCTTTGGGATTCCCGACTCATGGTCCACTCCTTTGATCGCGACAGTTTCCGGCAGTCTCTCGGAACCGCCCCTCAATTTGGCGGGATTGCCAACGGTGCGACCAATACGATTCAGAAACAGAATTTTACCACCGCATCTCTCGACAGTCGCTTGAAGTGGAATCCCGAATCATTCGGAGCCCGGAATACCATGTCGGCGGGAGGAACTTTGGTTTATGTTGATTCGCCGTTCTTGCAATCGACCGGTGCAAGTCCCGATGCAAGGACCGGAGATTTGAAAAAAGACCTCATTCGGAACTCTCGAGTGGTATCGTTTTTCGCCGAAAACCGGATGGAATGGGGCTCATTTTCGATCACTCCGGGTGTGCGCCTTGAGAACATTTATCAGAAGATCCGGGAGAACCTGAATGTCGGTTCCGCGGTTCCCCTGCGCAACAATTCCGAGTGGACCCATGTACCGCTTTTTGGACTCGGGCTCGGATACGCGCTCGAGGATGGAAGTGAGTGGTATGGAAACCTCTCGGAAGCCTACAAACCGGCAACCTATCAGGATGTGATTCCTCTCTCAGTCGGGGATCAGGTAAGTACCGACATCAAAGAAGCAAAATCGCTGCAAGCCGAAGCAGGGTATCGCGGGAGCTCACGTTTTCTTCAGTGGGACAGTTCAGTATTCTATATCCGCTATTCCAATCAGTTCGGGCGCGTTGGAAATGTGATTCAGAATACCGGAGCCGCCCGCTACCTCGGGGTGGACGGATCCTTGGAAGGAGACCTCGGATATTTTTCCGACATCATCCGGAACTTTCACCTGTATCTGAACTTCTCGGCGCTGAATGCCAGATTCACCGAGGGACCGCTCGAGGGAAAAACCCCTCAATACGCACCAAAGTACCTGGTGAGGACCGGCCTTCTGCTGTACCCCGGAAAGGGAACCAAGGTCGCCCTGATGAACACACTCGTGACCGAGCATTTCGGAGACGACGGGAACACGGCGAACTTCAAGATACCCACCTATAGAATCTGGGATTTAACTTTCGAGACCGCCCCCTTTGGCGATCGATACAAACTGGTGGGTGGCGTGAACAATCTTTTTGACGCTTTCTATTGGTCAAGGGTCAGGAGCAACGGGATAGACCCCGGTCTTCCGCGAAACTTCTACCTCGGGATCAGCGCGCAAATCTGAAAAAGAAGTATTGCGCGGGATCTTGCTCCTCTCTTACCATTTGAGGATGCAACTCAAGAACCACAAACGGATATTGGTGAATCAACGTTTCGAAGCAGGGGAAATGTTCGGATTTGAAACCCGGAACAAGTACCAAATTCTCGACGAAAACCAAGTTCCAATCGGATTCGCAGCAGAACAGAAAAAAGGATTTTTGGGTTTTGCTCTCCGCCAGATGCTTGGACACTGGTTCAAGTTCGATGTTCATTTTTACAATCATGAACGCAATGTGATGCTGGTGGCTCACCACCCGTTCCGGTGGTTCTTCACTCGCATTGAACTGAAGACCCCGGCAGGGAATCCCATCGGTGCCATTGAAAAACGATTCTCAATTCTCACGAAGAGATTCGACGTCGAGAACTCGAAGGGCATGGTGGTTTTTGAGGTCGCATCCCCGATCTGGAAAATATGGACCTTCGTTTTCAAGCACAAAGGCAGGAATGTCGCGAGCGTAAATAAAAAATGGTCGGGACTTCTCAGTGAAGCCTTTACGGACCGGGATAACTTCATGGTGGAATTCCTTCAAGACGATTTGACAGACCAGGAACGCCAACTGGTCATGGCGAGCGCCGTTTTTATTGACTTGCTCTACTTCGAAAGAAAGCAGTGAATGAAGAAATTGCTCCCAGCAAAATCCTGGCCGGCCCTTAACGGAAGGAAAAGTGGCTCTATGCATTTGGAGCAAGACCGAGTGGTCTTTCTTCATGACGATGCCCCGCAAGATCAATTTGATCTGCCTTTTCGGGGACTCCGGATCTCAGTATCAGGGGAGAACTCTCACCACTATTACCTGAATCACCCCTCCAAGCCGGAACAGGAAATCTGCATTCAGACACCTGAACCGATCGAGGCCCTTGCAGCATTTGGCGCGAAAGCAGCACAAGATGCTATTTCCAAATCCTCCCAGCGCAAAAAATCAAGACTTGCTCGATTGGGTTCAGTGGGCTTGGTTCTGTTTTTCCTGTTTTTTGGGCTACCCTGGATGATCTCATTACTCCCCGCAAGCGTGCTGAATACCCTGATGACCCCGGAAAAGGAAAAATCGATTGGTGCGTTAATTTTGCCGCTCACAGCAGGCAATACGATCGAGGAGCATCCATCGCTCGAACCCCTTCAGAAAATCGCAAAGAAAATCATCTCATCCAATCCGGAACTCCAGAGTTTTGATCTGCGGCTCCATATTTCAAAGGACCCTGTCTCAAATGCCTTTGCCCTTCCGGGACAAAGGATTGTAGTCAATACCGGGCTCATCGAGCGAGCAGATTCCTGGGTGGAAGTTGCCGGAGTCCTCGCTCATGAGATTGGACATATTGAACAACGGCACAACCTGAGGGCCCTGGCAGGAAAGGCTGGAATCCTCATCGGCATGGGCTGCATTGCATTGTTTACAGGCCCTGATTTTGCTTACTGGCTTGGAAATGGGTCGAGTTTGATTTCACTCAAATACAGTCGGGGGGATGAGTTTTCGGCAGACTTGCGAGGCGCATATTTTTTAAATCAAGCGGGAATCGGCTCTGAAGGTTTGATCCTCTTTCTGAAAAAGGAATTGAAGCAGCACCCCGAACGGAATTCCTGGACCCGGGCCTTCAGGTTTTTGAGCACACATCCCCTCATCGAAGAACGCATCCAGCGCCTTGAGAAGGCTGAGTCCCCGACACTTCCCTCGGAACCACTTGCGGAGCTGGAGCTTCCGCCCCTCAAAGTCCAAAACTAAAGGGTATTTGCGATCGCCACCATTCATCGCAAATACATGAAAAGACTTGGATTTATGCTTCGAACGTCTGGAGCTGCCCTTGAATTTCTTTATTGATAATAATTATCATTAGCGGTAGAATGCCCCACGGAATGAGTGCCGCTATTCTTTATCCCCCATCCCTTCGTAGCCCCCTTGGGAAGAGCATTGCCATTCATGCCGGTCTCGGTGCCGTGCTTCTTGGCTTCGTCCTTTGGAGCACGCTCTCCTCGAGAAGATCCATTTTGGAGTCCCCCCTCTTTCTAGAACTCCACTCTTCGAAACCGTCCCAACACGCAACAGTTCGTCGGGCTGATCGGGAATTGATTGCACGAAAATCTGTAAAGACCTCCGAATCCTCTGTTTCACAGGCTGGTCCGGCGAGTGCTCCCCAAGCTGGGGTTTCTGAAGAAGCGATGGGCAACACAAGGACTTCCTATTTGTCTGAACTTCGGAATTTTATCGAAAGGCACAAGTCCTACCCTCCGCAGGCAAGAACCCTGGGGCATGAGGGGCAAGCTGAGATCCGATTTTCAATTTTGTCAGACGGTACACTCTCCTCGATCGAACTCATGAGGTCATCAGGATCAAGCATCCTGGATCAAGCGGCTCTCTCTCTCTTGCAGAGAGTCCAGAAACTCTCGCCCATTCCCGCCGAGTTGAGAATGACCCAACTCGATCTGGTTCTTCCAATTCAATATTCGCTGAATTAATTTGAAACCGCGTTCAATTCAAAAAAAGATCCGGACTCAATCCATAATTCGAAAGTAAATAAAACCGGCACATCCCGGGAGCGTTCGGGTCAAGTGTGACTTTTCTCATGATCTTCTCTTTGAGGGGCTCGTCTGAGTTCGAGTATTGCAGTCTCAAGCGGATCTCATCCTGTCGCAGTTCAAAATTCGCCTGATAGAGGCGATTGAGTTCCGAGGGGTGTCGATCCACCAGTCGCTGCAAGGGAACATCATGAATGTTTCCGGTAAGGGAAATCACAATACTGAACTCATGGACCCGGTTCATGGGATCAAGATAGCGAAGCGGCACCGGAACAAGCTTTCGATCCTCCAGCACCCGGACCCCTGCGACCCCATCTCCGGTATTCATGCCAAAAAGAACGGTTGAGAAGCGAAAAGGATCTTTGGCAAGAGGTCCCACCTCAAGATCAAAAACCCTGAACTCGGAAAGTCGATTGATTCGACGAACATCGAGTGCAAAATCGTCTCTCACCCTGACATGCAGAGCCTGGCCTGATTCAAGAAGCACAAGAATTCCTTCGCCGGTCTCAGACGGGAGAACCCTCAAAATCTTCTCGCCGAAAATCAGCTCATTCAGAGGCACCTTGTTCAGTTCCGCATGATCATGGAAAATTCGAATGCCTTGGGCCATGGTCTCCTGAATCCAGAAAACATTTCGACTGAGATCCGACACTGCTCCGGTCAGATTCTCCAAAATAACGGGGGCCCGCAGCTCCATCACAGGCCTTCTCTCAAAACCATTGGTAAAAGCTACCTTGTAGGTGCGGGTTTGTTCATCCCACAAAGACTGAAGTCCTGCCGGGCCGAGATACTCTCCGCTTACGGGATTATATTCAAAAACATTGTGATAGGTTTCATTCAGACTCGCGGGATACAGCGTGAGACCACCGGGTGTGGCGTGAGACTTGGTGAGCTGGATTGGAACCAACTCATAGCCGCCAAAACGGGACTTGATGACCCTGAAGAATTTTCCTTCGCGATTTTCTACAAAAACTCCGCGGCTCGCCGGATCCACCCGCGGTACGGAAAAAGCCTTTCCGGCAAAACCCGAAACAACAATGGCAACGGCCCAAATGATCCATCCCTTCATCCACAATCTCTCCCAGAGCCGAACATAGGATTTTGCAAAACCGGAATCAACAAAAAGAAACGGGACCCCTGAAAAATCAGGAGCCCCGCAATCATTCATCAAAGAAGATCAATGAACTTTATTTATCGAGCAATTTGAATTCAGCGGGAACCACCACTTCGTTCTTTTCAAGGTAATTGCGAAGGCCGGTTAGGGTGTTTCTTGGCCACTTCTTCTGCTTCAAACGAGCAAGCCATTTTGGAATGGCGCCCATCGGATCCACCATGATTTCGACCGTGATAAAGGTGGTTTTACCTTTCTCGGTTTCATGCAGATGGTACCTGCTCTCCAGCATTTTTCCGCGCACGATTCCGGACCTTGGTGGATTCTCCGGATCTTCGACCGACTTCATCGAAATAATCATGGTCCGCGTTGCCTTATCCAGATCAACTTTTGCAGAATAGACGAAGTCACGATTTTGGAATGGCCAAGGTACCGCAGTGTGATTGTATTCCACCCGATCAAAAAGTGAATTCATCCGGATTCTTTTCGCCTCAACCACTTCATCCATCCATTTTTTGCGACTCTCCATATCAGCAAGAAGAGTCGCGATTTTTTCCATGGGGATGTTCATGAGTGCTTCACCGCGAAAGCCAACCGCTCCATCTTCTGCGTCACGGCGGAACGTTTTCACGCCATCAGCATCGGCGATGAACTCCCAATTGGAATAACGGGTGTCGGGGGCCGGCTTCGGGTCTTCAGATGCCAGGGAATAAGTGGCTACAAATAATGAAAAAACTGAAAGTGTTCTTAGAACAAAGGGGAGCGTTTTTGTTTTCATGAACCCATCCTAATGAATGTTTTCAAAACCGAAAACAAAAAAGAGGGAGTGAAATCCTGAGGATTCCACTCCCTTTCCCATGATAAGGAGACGATTCGGCTTAGCCGAGGAGCTTCAATGCGCCTTGTGCGTTGCTATTCGCCTGACTGAGAACAGCGGTTCCTGCTTGAGCAAGGATGTTGGTGCGGGTGAGCTCCGAGCTCTCGCTTGCCACATCCACGTCATAGATCCTGCTCTTTGCTGCGGAAAGGTTTTCTTCGTAGATACCAAGGTTGGTGACCGAGGATCCGAGACGATTTTGAAGTGCGCCCACTTCTGCACGGTTCTCGGACAATCGGGTGATTGCACTGTCAATCTTGGCCAGGTTGGTTTGGGCATCCTCTTTCGATGCGGTATTCACATCCGCAACTCCGAGTGCTGCGGTGCTGATGTTCAATTTTTGAGTATCGAAGTGGAAACGGTCCAGTTCCGGAGAGTTATGGAGACCAACCTGAATCTCCAAAGTTTTTCCTTCTCCATTGAGAAGCTTGTGCCCGTTGAATTCAGTGGTTTGGGAGATCCGATCGATTTCAGAGCGGAGTTGGACCATCTCTTTATTGATAAAGCCACGTTCCTTGTCCCCGATGGTGTCGGATGCTGCCTGAATCGACAGTTCACGGAAGCGGGTCAAAATGGATCCCACTTCGTTCATGCCGCCCTCCGCTACCTGCACCATTGAAATTCCATCATTCGCGTTACGATTCGCCTGTCTGAGGGAGCGGATGTCTGCAGTCATTTTGGAAGAAATCGAGAGTCCGGCAGAGTCGTCAGCTGCGCGTGCGATCCGGGTACCGGATGCGATCTTTTCGAGGCTGTGGCTTTGGCTCAGATTTGCGGTTCCAAGGTTACGCTGTGCAACCATTGACTGTACGTTTGTATTGATTCTTAATCCCATAGGTTTCTCCTTATCAATGCTACCGGGGTAAGCCTCCCGTGAGCGTTCTTAGGGTACCTTCCTCGGCCTCCCTGTTTGACCTTTTTAGTCAGTCAAACCGCTTACACTGGAGCATATCGGTCGGGATTAAGAAAGCTTGAGTAAAAAAATAAACTAAAAGTATTGATTCATACTCCTGCACCCATCTCTTTCGAACTTCAGCAGTCAAGACGAGCTTAAATAAATGTAACTATTGCGTTTTTTAAGCGCGCTCAATTCCCAGCCGCCCTGGGAATCCCCTGAAGTCACTATGCAGATCACTTGCCTAACGATTCACCGTCGCATAATTCCTGATTTCAGTGAAAACCCCGAATACCCCGACTCCGCAGTTCATCGTCATTGGCGCAGGCCTCAGTGGCCTAGTGCTCGCTCGCGAACTCACGCACCACTATGGGCCTCACTCGGTCAAGGTTCTCGAGAAGTCCAGAGGCCTCGGTGGCCGACTCGCCACTCGTCGCGGAAACTCAACCCGCTTTGATCATGGTTCGCCTGAAATCCCCAACTCAATTCATGAGATCTTGGGAGTTCCTCCTGATCTGGCCCGAAAGGAAGGGGCTACAGCACTTGCGAAAGCCTTAGGCTCTGACCTTCACATCGAAAAGAACTCCCGTGCCACCCGAATAGTAAAAGAGTCTGATCATTGGAGCATCCTCTGCGAGGATGAAAGAGTCTTCGAAGCGACCCACGTCGTGCTGACGGCCCCCCTGCCGCAGGCCTTGGAGCTTCTTCAGCAAAGTTCGATCTCGATTCCAGAATCGCTGCCCGCCATTCATTATGACAAGGCGGTGGTCGTCCTCAGCGAGAATTGCCCGGGAAAATCCGCCCTGAGTCCTCCGATTGAATCCCTCATGGATGAACACCAGAAAGGAATCTCCCCCGCACCAGCCTGGACCCTCATCTTCTCACCGCAGTGGAGCGAGGCGAATTTCGACCTTGATGAACCCGCGCTCCGCGAAAAAGTGATTCGCGAAATTCAACATCAGTCTCCCGACTTCAGACCTAACTCGGATTCGGGATTCTCGATGGAGATTAAGAAATGGCGTTATTCAAAACCTCAGAAAACCTTGAAGGAACCGTACATGGGACTAAGCTCCGCGCCTGGACTTTATCTGTGTGGAGACGCTTTTTCGGGTAGTCCTTCGGAGAGTTTTTCCGATCCTCGAACGCATGGCGCATTTCGCCCTGCAGAACG
>Ga0214923_10008962_pt1 | contig 10500 bp, 12 predicted proteins | sample LL1510_MetaG_FD_177993 | JGI IMG/M metagenome (GOLD analysis project Ga0214923, IMG submission 177993) | Freshwater microbial communities from Lake Lanier, Atlanta, Georgia, United States - LL-1510 | ecosystem: Environmental > Aquatic > Freshwater > Lake | place: USA: Georgia | collected...
GATTTAATGATTTATTCCAGAAAATGCCATTGTCCATATTCGATTTTCATTCATAAAATTTCCGGAATTACATATTTGTCGTTTTGCCCAATCGGGTCCATCATAATAATTCTCATGTGTTTCATACAAATCATGGTCAGCTATTACATTCAAATAATATAATGTATTTTCAGTTGTTATATAGAACACCGTAGGAATAATTCCAATGTTGTACAACATGTATATTTTCAAAAACATGATTACTAATGAATCTATGTCATAATGATTAGTATTTGGTATTTTCATATGGTCAATTTCAGTAAATGATAATTGATTTTTGAATGAACTATAAACATACCATATGAATTGAGCAAATGATTGTCCTGGTAATATTGTATATATTACATTCACTAGTGTTTCGATTGAGTAACATTTATTAACGTCAAATACTAAATTTATAGAGTACAAATCTTTATCTGGATCATTTCTATTACCAGTAAAGGAATGGTGATAATAAACGTGGTGATAAAACCATAATGAATGATTCCATAAAAACCAACTATTTGCTATTTTGGAAATAACATTATTTACTTTTGGATTTATCGAAATAGCATAATGTGAACCATCATGTAATAAGTTGAATAAAATGGATACTTCAATCGACGATGCTATTACAGAAAAAAAACATTTTAAAAAAGTATATTCAATGAAATTAATAAGACTTATTACATAGATATACAGTAAAATAGATGATATATTCCATACATACCAAGAAGTAGATGCTTTGATAGATTCTCTATTTGGATATATAGCTTTTACTTTTTCTATCAATTTGTGATAGGTTGTAAAATCGGTATCATATTCATTTTTTTCATTTTTTGATGCATCATCCGTTTCAAGTATTTCATATTTATCTAATGATTTTCGTATTGATTCAATGTTTGAAAAAGCATGATATGATTCAAATAGTGCAGTACAGTCGTGTAGTCCTTTTGTTTTTTTTAAAATTTCAGAACCACCTGGATGGATTTTTATAAATGTTGTTAAATCATATTTTTTTCCATAAATATTCCACATTATACAATAACAATATAATATATTTTTATGTTGTTATTGCAAATTATTTTTACTATAAAATACGTAAAGCAAAATTAGAAATCGTTTTCATTAATATTATCAACAACAATATCTTCTTCATCAGACGATAACCCACCAATCGGCTCGTTATCATAATTTATACGAATTCCTGTCCATGCTCGTTTTTTATCATAACTTCCATACTTTTTATCCATATATGTATGTACTTTTTTGGAACTAGGAGCGCCATTGCTTCCATGAATTGATTTGTACCACATTGAAAACTCATTGGTAATTTCTGATTTTGAAACTTTTCCATCTGGGTCTGATATCATTCTATCCCGAATAAATTCTGCAATATAGTCATTCTTTTCCTTATACGAATTACTGGCGGATAACACTCGCGGGCAATCATGAACTAATCCTTCTGTCTTAAAAGCAATATCTACTAACATTGCAATAAATACTTCACGCCATACTGGAAATTTCTCATTAATTTTGGTATCCTTCAAGAATTGATATGGTTTTTCTGGGTCACCTTGGACCGGAGTATTTGTAAATAATGATTCAAAATCTACAACGCGAATTCTTCTCCATGTTCCGTGGTCTTGACTTTTGATTTCCATTAACACGTTTGTACAAACACATAATTTGAATTGCGGAATAAAGGTTACCATTTCGGTCATATATGGCGCACGGGCTGTAATTGGGTCAAACCCACTGGTTAGTTGTTTCAACACGCCTTCATTTATCTGGTCTCCTTCTTGTGGTTCTTGCATAAGAGCATATCGGACTCCTTTCAATGCTACGATTTCTGGTGCCAATCCACCAATTTTACCTCGTCTATCTGTTATCAGCGAGAGAGGTACATCGCCTTTGTAATCGCCTAAACATTCTTTCATCAAATCGGTCAATACTGATTTTCCATTTGCACCAATACCAACATACATATTGAATGTTTGATTGGACGAAGTTCCTATCAAAGTCGATGCTAAATGTTCCCATATATAATTATATAATTGCGGGTCGGGAAATAGTTTGTGCATGAAATCGTTGATTTCATCGATGATTTGTTTATGTTTTTCTTTATCCAATGGAACATAGTCTATTTTAGTGCATTTTGATAAATGGTCTTCTGGATATCCTTTTCTGAAAACTTTGCGTTCAAAATCAATGACGCCATTGTTGAATGATAATAAATATGGGTTACTATCCAATTGTTGTAAGAATTCTGGGTCATAGAACCATTCCCTGGATTCTCGCATGATGTTGTTCTTGTCATTTGAATTACCTAATCTGGTGCAGATGCTTAAAATCTTGTTGGCATTTTCTTGCATACGTTTTGATTTAGCTTCATCTGGTGGGTTCAATGAACTTGCTTGATTCATCAAATTCTGAGCTCGTTTCCAATACAAATTACGTAATGTGGTTGAAATTGAATGACGTAATGTAGTACCAGAATCGTTTTGAATCCAACAATGTTTCTTTAACTTATACCATATTCCTTTGGATACACTTACACAAACATAATCATGTTTATGTAATTGATATAATACACCCGCAATATCAAAATCACCACAACCATGAGAATTTTTATCAGTACTAAGTTTATCTAATGTAATAGTTTTGATTGTTTGGTCAATATAGAAATCAATACTTGTTTCCCTTACTTTTTTGAATTTTTCAAGAGCATCTTCTCGTGACCAATGCATAATAGAACGTTTTGTCAATCCATGTGGATTTTTCAAATCAAATTTTTGCCATTGTTCATACAACTGGGATATATTATTAAAATCAAAATTTTCAGCCAATGCACTAAATGCTACCCAAACTATCAATAAACTATCATGAATGTTACGTAATGCCCATCCAACACGAATCCATTTTAAATATGAACCATTACCATAATATGATTCTGGTAATGTCATGGTATAGTCATGTGCTTCTCGTAATTCATACTCATATGAATTAATTGAATCTAAATATTCGTCAACTGCATCTTTTAATTCATCACGATTTTTTATTTTTAAAATATATCCATTAGTGTCAAAATAATTATCCAATACATTTCGTTTTTGTCTTGTTTGTTTTGCATTCGTTTGTAGACCCCCATTCGATTCTTTTATTTTTATAAATTCACTAGTATGAAATAAACTAGGATGTTCAGTATATCTGGCTGATAATTTTTCAATATTTTCAATGACATCAAAATCTTTTAAATTAATACTGTTTCGAATAACTTCACCATCATCACTATCATATGTGATTTCATATATATATGTCAATTTATAAACATCATGATATGGTTTGCGCGACCCGTATAATTGCCAAGGTGCATCTGCCTTACTAACACCCTCATCCAATACGCCATCCCATGTATTTACAATAGGGAAATCGGACCATGCTTCTGCAATTTTTGGAATCACTTTTTTTCGTAACAATATTTGTGTTAGACGGTCAGCTTGCAACCCAATAATGATGTGAATACCATCTTTTGTAATATTTTTTTCAACCACACGATTTACGTCATTCTTTTGCATCACATATACATTGAACTTCGTGTTTTCATCAAATTGATATATAGTTTTTAATTCGGCTAAATATATGTCAATTCCATCTTCTATATGGGATATATCATAAAATCGTTTATCCACAGCATAATCAAAGTGTAAATCAATATCTATCAAAATTGGACCATTTGAATCCAACTGTTTTTCGGTCAAATATTCTTCACGATTTTTTGTCAATATTTCACTGGCATACAAACGTAAGAATTCTGGATATTCTTCATCACTTATATAATACGAACCTCCGTAAATTCCAGATATTTTAGGGTCTTGAACTTTATCAGGCATTCTCGTATTTGTATAAGGCATATCGCTGTTCTTTGCACTATGTTTCATCAAATAATCATTGAGTTTTTTTGAACTTTTATATTGCATTTTAGGTGATATTTGCACATCATTACCAGTATTTGATTCTGTATTTATTAGACGATTTGTACTCGTCATTGTTGTTGTTATAATGATTATATAGATATTTTTATATATTTTTTTAAATTCAATTTTTTGTATTTTTTATATGATATATTGTAGATTTTAGTATAGATTTCAATTCAACATAACCCATTGTATTTATTATTGTATAACAAAAAATTGATTGAATAAATGAATTAAAATAATTGTTTTAATATATACAATGAAATTCTGTAACCAGTGTTCCAATATGTTATATATTAGTATTAATGAGAATGATACTAATAAATTAATTTACTATTGTCGTAATTGTGGCAACAAAGATGAAACTATTACCGATGAAGGTGTCTGTGTTTTGAATACTCAATTAAAAAAAGGTGAACAGAAATTCAATCATATTATTAATAAATATACGAAATTAGACCCTACATTACCGCGTATTTATAATGTAAAATGTCCAAACGTTGGATGTAAATCAAATACGGAACATGACCACAAATTACCCGAAGTTATTTATATTCGATACGATGATGATAATTTGAAATATTTGTACATTTGTTCGGAATGCGACCATACATGGAAAACTGATGATAATAAATAATTATAGTATGAATTGAATAAAATGAAGAAAATGAAGAATAAGAAAAATAAAAACAAAAACAAAAAATTGAATGTATTTATTTTTTAATGCATTTAGAAATATTACAATATAATATACAACATGGACGAAAAAGACGAATACCCATCTGATATTGATTCTGATGTTGAATCTGATACCGAAAATGTATTAGAATTACCTCAAAAATCGAAATTCAATCCTAAAAAAACTAACGATATTGATGAAGATGAAGATGAATCGATTGACAGTGATGATAATGATGATAATGATGATAATGATGACGATGATGATGATGATAATGATGAAGAAAAAATATTTGAATCAGTCGAAACCAATGAATTCAGTTTAAATGATAGAGACGATGTTCATGATACTGATGATGATAATGACAATGACAATGACAATGATGAAAATTATTTACAAAAATTCAATGAAAATATAAAAAAAAATATTATAACAGATTATCATCCCGAATTAGATTTTCATAATTATGAGGAAATTGAAAATTTGACAACCATTATTAGAAATGAAAACGGAACAATTGTAGACCCATTGCACAAAACTTTGCCATTCTTAACAAAATATGAAAAAACCAGAATTTTAGGAGAAAGAACTCATCAGATAAATTCAGGATCAAATCCATTTATTCAAGTTGAATCTGATATTATCGATGGATATTTAATTGCATTAAAAGAACTTGAACAGAAAAAAATACCGTTTATCGTAAAACGTCCTTTACCAAACGGTGGTTGTGAATATTGGAAATTAAAAGATTTAGAAATAATTCAATGAAAAACAGTTTATTCATTCACATACTACTGTTAATTTTCAATATTTTTTATTTCATAATAAAAAATATTATTTATATGAAAAATCTTGGGTCATAATTCAAACGTGTACTACTTTTATGATATTCGGTTTGACCGCTATGTCCATAATCACCAATTGCATCTTCTACAGCCATCATTGGATACATTAATGCGCGGTTTCCTTGTTTTGTAATCGTCCAGTCTGGACTAAAATGAGGTAATGCAGAATTAACTAATGATTCATCTGCATATCCATTTCCAAATTTCTCTATTAAAAATTCGGCATGTTTTCTTGAAACCATATACAAATGTGCTCCCCAATGCCCATGCTGAGTTGCAGGATAATTGTGATATTTATATGGACGATTTTCAAAATGATGTTTCAATTCATAACCAGAAAACCAGTCTTCAATTGCATAATTTGTCATATGACCTAATAACAAAAAATCTAAATTCATTGTTTCAAATTCATTTATAATATTTGGTAAATGATTTGTAAAATCCTTGCGTAAATAAATATCATCTTCGCAAAAAAATCCATATTTTTTGTCGGTTTTTAAAAATAATTTCAACATATCAATATGACCGTATGTAATTGACCAAAGTCGCTTAATTCCTTCACCAATAGGTTTATCATCAATTCTTGGGTCAGTAATTTCAACACCTTCGAAAATATTCAAGTCTAATCCAACTTTTGCAAATCGTTCTTTCATATTTTTATATCTTACTGGGTTGTTATAACATAAACAATAAAAGTCACACTCGTTTATAATAGATTCCATATAAATATCTATGGTATATATTTTTTATATTCTTTGTTGAACATTTTTATATTTTTATAGAAACAAAAAATTGAATTAAATACAACTTATATACATATACTATCAATATTATAAAAGATGAGTTCAGAAATAAATCGTAAAATTGCGAATCCGGACGCTTTTCGCGAAAATATACGTAGAAAAATCGCAACCATTCTTCAAGACAATACTATGTCAATTAATCTTGAAAAAGGGGTGTATAATTATACTATCAAAGAATCAAATATTCGGAAAATAGTAAAAAAATGGGAAAATCCTGCTTTTGTACAATTATATTTAGACCGATTACGTTCAATTTATACTAATTTGAAAAATGAAGATTTATTGACGCAAATCAAGCAAAATGAAATTACACCTCAAAGTATTGCATTTATGACGCATCAAGAATTAAATCCAAGTCACTGGCGTGTATTTATTGAACGCAAAATAAAACGTGATGCTTCTAAATATACTTCCAATATTGAAGCATCTACTGATATGTTTACTTGTAAAAAATGCAAATCAAAACGCTGTACTTATTATGAATTACAAACACGTAGTGCGGATGAACCTGCGACAATATTTGTAACTTGTTTGGATTGTGGCAAACATTGGAAATCATAAATTTTGCCAAAAATGTAAAAAATGAAAATAAAACATAAAACAAAAATGTAAAAAATTGATTCATTCTTTCTTTTACATTTTTATTTCAATAACAAATACTATAATGGGAAACTGTACATCCTTAGAATCAAAACATCAAAATGATATTTGTGCAATTTGCAATCAAAATATTGATATTCAGAAATTGCTAATGTGTGTTAAATGTAATATATCATTACATGAATCATGTTATGATAATGCGCCGAAAATAATTAACGATGATACTAATTATAATAAATGTACTAAATGTCCTCTATGTGGATGTAAGGGATGTATTGGTAAATTTCCTTCTATAAATTCAAAATAAAAATAAAACCTAAAAAATTGATTTGTTATGTATGTTAATTCTTTTCAATAAAAAGGAATAAAATGGTAAACAGTTCATTTTTGAAATCAAATTATGATAATGAAATTTGTGCAATTTGTAATAAAAATGTCGATGTTAAAAAATTATTAATTTGTGTTCGATGTCATGTATCACTACATGAATTATGTTATGATATTTGGACTTCTATGAATAAAAGTTATAACATATGTCCCATTTGTAATCGTATTGGATGCGTTATTAAATTTCCTTGTATGAATTCAAGACTATAAAAAAAATATACAACATTCAAAATACATATGGGAAATGTCATTTTAATGGCTCATATCTTTTATTTTTTTATTATTCTTCAAGTGACATTAAATTCACTAATTTTACAAATATATTGATAATATCCAAATAGTAATCCATGGATGCTGTTATGAAATCCCCATAATAATCTTTTTGTAATATTTGGTTTGTATCGTATATTATAAATACAGAGAACAATGTCAAACCAAATATTAAAAATCCTTTTACAAAATTTGAATAATTACCCATAAACATGGTTACAATTTTCACAATAATATATAACAATAGTATCAATAATAACCATCCACCAAAACGTTGGCTAAGTTCCACTCCAAATAAAATCATAATTAACCCAAATGAGAACATGCTACCAAAAATACCCATTGTTCCAAATATAGCCGTTTTGATGATTGTAGGGTCGACTCTATTTCGTAAAAATGACAACATGTATCCAATAAGGGATGAAAAAATAGTAAAAATAAGTGTTTTTAACCATAAAGGTAAATCCAGTGATATTACAAATATCAATGCAAATAAACCGATTACCAATACTATCCACATTTTTATATCCAATTTTTCTTTTTCATTTTTTGAATTTTCCATGACATAATATGTTATTCCCAATTGAACTATCAAATTCGCAAATACCATCATTAAAAAACCTTTTTTTTCATCCAGTAACTTGAAGAAATTCTTGTTTTTTCCAAAAGACACTAAATTTCCTACATTTCCCCCTTTTTGATTTTTACCGAACAAAGTATTATACAGATTTGTATGAACCATCTATATAATATAATTATAATATAATTATACATATTCTTCTTCTACTAATTCACTTGTACAATCTAAATAATTTTCTACAATAGGTTGTTCAATTGGTTTTAAATCAAAAACACTTTTTATTGCACTGTTTTTTTTAGACTTGGTAACCCTTTTAGTAATCGGTTTAGTTTTTATTGGAATTTCGTCATCATCATCATCGTCGTCGTCGTCATCATCATCATCATCATCATCGTCGTCGTCATCAACTACAAACCCATCTTTTGCATAGCCGGTTTTCGTTCTTGGAATATCATCATCTTCGTCATCGTCTTCATCATCCGAATCTTCATCGCCTAAATCTTCAAATCCACCGTACAACGTTTCATAAATAGTATTCCAAGCAGATTCAGATAAATCGACCACTTCATTTGGATTTGATTCCATTTTTTTAACAACAACACAGTTTCCAAAAAACAATGTATTGTCAATCGGTGGAGGGAATTCATATTTATTTTCCTGATTTGCTTTTCCAGTTGTCTTACCATAAACACTAATAATGTATTTTTTGGAATCCATTTCGATTGTCCATGAAGTATGACATTTGAACCCTTCGGCGGACTTGAATCCCGCCTTTTTATATAATTCATTTTCGTCATAATTTTTGAAATTAACTTGTTTAATTGACCCTAATTTTTCAACAATTATAATAGCCGGCATTCTTTCTCTAAAATATTTAGGAATATCTATTTAAGTATTTTCTAAAAATGTTTTTTGAGTTCTACGTAATTTTTATTCATATCAAATCTATCTAAAAACATATAGATATTTGAGAACATACAAAATACACAACTAATGATATGGCTTTTTCAAAATATCATTATATCCATTATTATTATTATTCTTATCCATTATTTATTCAATTATTTAAAAGATACATACACTACCAAGAAAACAAAAGATTTAGTAAATACTCAAACCGAGAAATACAAAACCATTTTAGATGAAATGATGAACAAAAAATCTGATGGTATCGAGAACACGTTTATTTTTGATAGCGAAAATATGCAAAATGAATTGGATTCTTATTTGGAAGAAGAAATGTCTATATTATAATATATACGAATAGCATGCCAAGAATACCTTCCGGAAGCAGTAGTAGAAGTAGCAGTAGTAGAAGTAGCAGAAGTAGTCGCAAATCAAACAGTAGTCGCAAATCAAATAGTAATCGCAAATCAACGGCTACAAAACCAAAACCAAGAAAAACCGCTAGAAAAACAGTTAAACGAGAACTTAAAGGTAAAAAATTACCAGTATCTCAAATTGATAGAATTATTGAATTTCAAAAGAGGTCTGATGCAACAATTCCACCTTATCAACCTAGACCAGACCATGAATACGAAAGAATGAGCGAAATTCTTGAAAATTTACGTTTTGATAGAGATGAAAATTTAATGAATATAACAACATATGGGCAGGCAACAAGTGAAGCAACAAGAGCATCAAAAATAGAAGCTGGATTGAGGGTATAAACTAATTTATTAAATAGATATAAAAACATTTTTACGTATACATATAAAAGCGTGTAATGGAACTCAATGCTATCCAATGTCAAAATCTTATGAAACGTTTTCCACCATTTGAACTTTCCTATGAAACAATTTCACATAAGAAAGTTTCTCTTAATTATAATATTATTTTGGCGATACCTGCTGGAAAGAAATATTTCGCATGGTTCACCTTCTATAAAAATATGGATGTGTGTTATTTAATGGAATTGAATCGTGATAAAAAAGTGAGTAAAATTACGCGAATTAATACGATATTTCAACCATGTCTATCATTAGGTACTGTTTTATATGGAACTATTTTGGAGAATGCGGACCCCGCCGATGAAAAGAAATTCTTTGTCATTGAAGATATTTTTTCATACAAGGGTATTTCTATCGCTTCCTTTTTATTTAGCGAAAAATTAGGATATTTACACGATTTCATGAAAAATCAAATTGTCCAACGATTTGCCTCTAAAAATGGTTTGGTATTTACACTACCATCATTATGGTATAATCATCAGAAGGGCGATTTTGAGTGTAATATCAATATTCCTGAAAAAATCAGTGGAGACATTGGATATACTATTCATCATTTGCAATACAGAATGCTTTCCCATGTTGCACCTTATTTAAATATTTCTTTAACACGG
>Ga0214923_10008965_pt1 | contig 10498 bp, 5 predicted proteins | sample LL1510_MetaG_FD_177993 | JGI IMG/M metagenome (GOLD analysis project Ga0214923, IMG submission 177993) | Freshwater microbial communities from Lake Lanier, Atlanta, Georgia, United States - LL-1510 | ecosystem: Environmental > Aquatic > Freshwater > Lake | place: USA: Georgia | collected 2015-10-15
AATTCATTGTTGGAAGCAAATCGTCCGCTGCTTGGAAAGAGTGTTTCACAGCATTTGTTGCTAACAGGTAGCAAGCCACTGCAACGTCGCGGTGATGGAGCAACCTATAAGTCGTTCTCTTTTCCAACGGAAAGCCCATTGTATGGTAGTCCAACAACACTCACGAGTCCGGCAGATGCCCAGGCTTCGCCCTATGGTTGGCACGATGTGGACGGAAAAGCGGGAGCGGAATACACAATCACTCGGGGTAATAACGTCTACGCTGCGGAAGATGTAGCCGCAAAAAACACCCCCGGCAAATCGCCCGATGGCGGTACTTCCCTCACTTTTAATTTGGCTTACGATCCAGCGGAGCCCAATCCTGTCAATTATCAAGATTTTGCCATCAGTAACCTATTCGTGGTTAACAATTTGATGCATGATATCACCCAACATTACGGATTTGATGAGCCAAGTGGCAATTTCCAGAAGACGAATTACGATGGTTTAGGTGCTGCAAACGACCCAGTAAGCGCCGATGCGCAGGACGGAAGTGGAACCAACAATGCAAATTTCGCAACCCCGCCCGATGGGTCAGCTCCTCGTATGCAAATGTATATTTGGGATGGGGTGGGTGCCAAAGCCAATTTGGTAGTAGACAGTAAGGGAATCAAATACGGTGTGGGTATCACCGACGGAAACTGGGGTAAGAAAATTACCGCTATCCCATCAAAAGGAAAGCTGGTTTTGGTGAAAGATAATGTAACCCCTGTAACCAATAAATGTTGCACCGGCATCACCAATAGCGCGGAAATCAAAGGCAATTTTGCTGCGATCGTGCGTGGCGGATGCACCTTTGTTCAAAAAGTATATCGTGCGCAATCCAATGGAGCAACAGCGGCAATTTTGTTAGATACTTCAACCGCCGATGCGGTGATTACCATGGCAACCGATAATACATCGCAAGCAAGTAAAGTTACAATTCCGGTCATCTTTGTCCGCTTTTCAAACGCCAATGAATTGAGAACGTTTTTGGCGGATTCATCGTTCAATATTACCTTTTACGATAGTTCTGCTTATGCAAAAAAGACAGATAGTGATTTGGATTTGGGCGTTATGGGTCACGAATACACCCATGGAATTTCAACCCGATTGACTTGCGGACCTTCCAATTCAAATGGTCTGAGCAATGCCGAGCAAATGGGTGAAGGATGGAGTGATTTCATCGGTTTGGCATTTACGGCGAAAAAGGGTGATGTAGGTTCTAAGCCTCGCGGTGTTGGAAACTGGTTGTTTGGGCAAGATCAAAATGGCGATGGAATTCGTACTTATCCTTACACTACCAATATGTCGTTGAACCCCCATACGTATGGAAATTTGGCGAAAGCATCGGTAGGTGTGCAAACTGAAGTTCACTACACCGGGGAAATTTGGTGTACGATGCTTTGGGATATGTACTGGGGCTATGTAGATAAATACGGATTTGATGAGGATTTATACAATGGTACTGGCGGAAACAATCGTGCGGTGCAAGTTGTGATCGATGCGATGAAGCTTCAACCCTGCGGTCCGGGTTTCGTGGATGCGCGCGATGCGATTTTGGCTGCCGATAGCATTCGTTATGGTGGAGCCAACAAAAAGATCATTTGGGATGCTTTTGCACGCAGAGGTTTGGGGTATTCTGCCGCTCAAGGAAGTGCGAACAACTGTGCCGACGGAGAAGAGGCTTTTGATTTGCCTCCAGCACCCGCATCAAACGTGAATCAAATCAAACAGGATTGGCTGAAAGTTCGTCCAAACCCAGCCACTGAGGTATTTGTGATTGAGCCAATGAATGTGCTGAAAATCGAATCAGCCCTTGTTTTTGATATCAAAGGCGGTATTCATTCCGTGCCCACTGCACCATTAAACGGGGGTGGATTGGCATTGGATGTGCGCGGTTTGTCTGCCGGAATATATTGGGTTCAGGTTAAAGCGGGTAACGATGTTACTGCGGTTAAGTTGATCAAGCCTTAATTTTATTTTTGGTATATTTGTAAAACCAAACTTTTCAGGAGTCAAAGCATCTTGCTTTTTTCAAATGAAAGAATGGATTAGACACAATTTGCAACAAAAATGTTAGAAATCACCTTTGCTTTATTGGCGTATTTATTGGGATCTATCCCCAGTGCGATTTGGGTGGGGAAGCGTTTTTACGGAATTGATGTTCGCGAACATGGCAGTGGAAATGCAGGAGCCACGAATGTATTTCGGGTGTTGGGAAAAGTCCCCGGCACAATTGTGTTGGTCTTTGATATTCTTAAGGGCTATATGGCGGTGAGATTGGCGGATGTTGTCGACTTTTTATCAAAAGATGGATTTTCAAATTTGGCGTTGAGTCATACGGAAGTGAGTGGGTTGGTTGATGGGGATTATAAATTTTTGATGATACTTTTCGGTACGATGTCGGTGGTCGGACATCTGATCCCAATTTTCGCCAAGTTTAAAGGCGGAAAGGGCGTTGCTACGCTATTTGGGATGTTGATTGCATTGAATCCTGCAGTTGCGGGACTGGCATTGGCTGTTTTTGTGATCACGAATATCATCACCGGTTACGTGAGCATTGGATCACTCTTGGCGGGGTTGTCGATTCCGTTCCTCTTTATTCGCGTTTTCGGTGAGACCGATTTGAGTATATTGATTTTTAGTTTTTTGGTAGCGGGTTTGATTTTGGTAACGCACCGCAAGAATATCAAACGATTGATTGCAGGAGAAGAAGCCAAGACTCGCATCGTGATGAAGCAAAAGAAATAAGCGATGTGGATGTCGAACTTGTCACCTGAGATAAATCCAGAAGCGGTTGAAGAGACCTTGCTCGATAGTGGTTGGCAGATTGTTTTGTACAACGACGATGTCAACTCGTTTGATTGGGTCATCGTGAATTTGATGAAGTATTGTAACCACACTCGTTTGCAGGCGGAGCAGTGTGCTTGGTTTGTGCACAACAACGGGAAATATGCGGTAAAAAACGGGGGATACGATGATTTGGAACCGGTTTGTACGGCTTTGTGCGAAAAAGGTTTGTCGGCTCAGCTCGAGGTTCAGTAACTTTGAAACATTATGAGAAAAGTATATCCATCGGCTGAAGCGGCCACAGCGGACATAGAGGACGGAGCAGTTTTGATGTTGGGCGGATTTGGATTGTGCGGTATTCCGGAGAATTCGATTGCGGCTTTGGTAAAAAAGGGGGTGAAGGGACTCACTTGCATATCGAACAATGCGGGGGTGGATGATTTTGGGATTGGTTTGATGTTGCAGGGCAAGCAGGTGAAGAAGATGGTGAGTTCATATGTAGGGGAGAATGCGGAGTTTGAGCGACAGTTATTAAGTGGAGAGTTGGAGGTTGAATTGATACCTCAGGGTACTTTGGCAGAGAGGTGCCGCGCCGCAGGCGCGGGCATTCCGGCCTTTTATACTCCTGCCGGTGTGGGTACCGAAGTTGCCGAAGGAAAAGAAATACGCGTATTTGGAGATAAAACCTATCTCATGGAGTATGCATTTGACGCGGACTTTGCTATCGTAAAAGCTTGGAAGGCCGATAAACATGGCAATTTGATTTTTAAAGATACCGCGAGGAACTTCAATCCAATGATGGCGATGGCGGGAAAAATAACAATCGCAGAAGTTGAGGAATTGGTGGAAGCGGGTGAATTGAACCCCAATGATATCCATGTGCCTGGAATTTATGTCCAGCGGATCGTTTTGGGTGAGAATTATGAAAAGCGCATCGAACAAAGAACTACCAGACCCAGAGTTTAATCACATGGGAGTTCCGTTGCCAAAGTTGGTATTTGCCACCAACAATCAACATAAAATCGATGAGGCGCAAGCCATCGTACAGGGCAAATTACAATTGATATCGTTAAAAGAAGCAGGCGTAGAAATTGAGGTCGACGAAACCGAAACAACTTTCCGCGGCAATGCATTTCTAAAAGCCCAAGCCGTTTGGGAGATAACAGGTTTGCCATGTGTGGCAGACGACAGTGGTTTGTGTGTGAATGCTTTGGGTGGAGAACCGGGCGTTTTTTCATCTCGCTACGCTGGAGAAGCCGGGAATCATGCAAAAAATAATGAAAAGCTGTTGAGTGAGCTGCTCGGTAAGGCGGATAGAAGTGCATATTTTACAACTGTTTTGTGCATCGTGGGGATGGAAAATACACCTATATATATAGAGGGAAGGGTGAATGGGGTAATTTTGACCCAAATGCAAGGTAAAGATGGCTTCGGATATGACCCCTTGTTTTGTCCAGAAGGAGAGAACAGGTCGTTTGCAGAAATGTTGGCATCGGAAAAAAATGCCATGAGTCATCGCGGTCGTGCCTTTCAGTCGCTAATGGATTATCTGCGATGATGGAAAACGGATTTGATAATGGCGTGCCCAAGTTGGCAGTTAGCGATTATGATTATCATTTGGGTGCGGAACAAATTGCCCAATACGCGATTGAGCCAAGGGATGCGAGCAAATTATTGGTTTGGACGGGCGGTGAAATTAGAGATCGAAGGTTTTATGAGTTGGATGATGAATTGGACGCGGATGTTCTTTTGGTTGCCAATGATACAAAGGTGATTCCGGCGCGATTGCATGCGCAAACATCGGGCGGACATCAAATAGAGATTTTTTTATTGAAGCCACTGGATCCGGAATGGTTGAAATGGGAGGCAATGATTGGGAATCGCCGGAGATTCAGAGAAGGAGAATCGGCATTGGTTTCGGGGAGGCTCACACTGAAATGGCTGAACCGGGAAGAAAACCAGGTGCAATTTGAGTTGCCTGCAGATTACAACAGTATGCCTGAGGCGATAGAGGAGTTGGGTAAAGTTCCTTTGCCACCTTATATAGATCGGGGTGTTGAGTTGGGTGACAAAGAAAGGTACCAAGCAATTTTTGCCCAAAAGGCGGGGGCGGTGGCTGCTCCAACGGCATCATTGCACTTTACGCAGGCGTTGGAAAGTAGAATGATGAACAAGGGGATTGGGTTGGCTAAGTTGACGTTGCATGTAGGTGCGGGTACATTTAAGCCGATGAGCGGGGAGTTTTCGCATCAGCACGACATGCATTCGGAGCGGTTTGAGATTTCCAAGGCTTTGATTGTTGAGTTGATGGGGCGTTTGTTTGCTGATGAAAATGGGGGACAATTTGCAGTTTCATCGGATTTGGGTCAAAGAAGAGGGGGCAGGGTAGTGGCCATTGGAACCACTTCGATGCGTGTTTTGGAGAGTTTGTATTATATAGGAGTGAGAATTTTGGGGAATCAATGGTTTGGAAGGGTGGAAACGGAGGATGCATATTGCGATTTATCGGGGCGATTATTGAATAGAGCGGTTGATTTAAAGGAATCATTCATGGCAATTGTTGATTTTTGCGAGCGAAATGGTGGGAGTTTGAGTGGCGAAACGAAGATTTTCATTGTTTCGGGGTTTGATTTTCGCATTTGCGATGGCATAATTACGAACTTTCATCAACCCAAGTCGACATTATTGATGTTGGTTGATGCGTTTTTGGGGGGAAAGTGGAGAGGGATATACGAGCATGCGACGCGTGAGGGGTACCGATTTCTGAGCTATGGCGATGGTTCTTTGCTTTGGCGATAATTTTTTTGAGTGTTAAATGATTGAATGACTAGGGTTTGGTGAAAGCCTTTGGATTATTTTGAAGACAGTGTTTGAATATGTAGAAAAAGATAGTACTTTTGCATCCCGTTCTGATAGAGACGCCCATTGAATTGGGCAGATGAAAATTTCTCAAAAACTTATTTGTTTAGAAAGAAAAAACATCACTATCTTTGCGACCCCGTTCTGAAAGTTACGAAGTGCCAAAAACAAACAAGAGTTTGAAATAGGCCGAGTTAATTTTTTAAAAATTAAACTTGGTTTTGTCGAAAACTAGTTGTAGTTTTGCACCCCGTTTCGGAAGGAACAAGGAAAAAAAGCAATAAACGAACCTTCGGGTTTGAGTTTATAAAGTTCTTTGAAAGATACAGAGTAAGGAATAACAAGCCACCCAAAATTATAAATACTTTGGGAAGCCGGATCAAACAAACATTTTACAATGGAGAGTTTGATCCTGGCTCAGGATGAACGCTAGCGGCAGGCCTAATACATGCAAGTCGAGGGAGATTGTTGGATTCGTCTAACATGAAACCGGCGCACGGGTGCGTAACACGTATGCAACCTACCTTTAACTGGGGTATAGCTCAGAGAAATCTGAATTAATCCCCCATAAGACTACGACATGGCATCATGATGTAGTTAAAGCTCCGGCGGTTAAGGATGGGCATGCGGTACATTAGCTAGTTGGTGAGGTAATGGCTCACCAAGGCTACGATGTATAGGGGGTCTGAGAGGATGATCCCCCACACTGGTACTGAGACACGGACCAGACTCCTACGGGAGGCAGCAGTAGGGAATATTGGTCAATGGACGCAAGTCTGAACCAGCCATGCCGCGTGAAGGATGAAGGCCCTCTGGGTCGTAAACTTCTTTTATTAGGGAAGAAACCTCAAGATGCGTCTTGAGCTGACGGTACTTAATGAATAAGGATCGGCTAACTTCGTGCCAGCAGCCGCGGTAAGACGAAGGATCCAAGCGTTGTCCGGATTTACTGGGTTTAAAGGGTGCGTAGGCGGAAAATTAAGTCAGTGGTGAAAGCCCGCAGCTCAACTGTGGAACTGCCATTGAAACTGGTTTTCTTGAATATAGCTGAGGCAGATGGAATATAACATGTAGCGGTGAAATGCTTAGATATGTTATAGAACACCGATTGCGAAGGCAGTCTGCTAAACTATTATTGACGCTGAGGCACGAAAGCGTGGGGAGCGAACAGGATTAGATACCCTGGTAGTCCACGCCCTAAACGTTGATTACTCGCTGTTGGCGATATACTGTCAGTGGCTAAGCGAAAGCATTAAGTAATCCACCTGGGAAGTACGACCGCAAGGTTGAAACTCAAAGGAATTGACGGGGGCCCGCACAAGCGGAGGAGCATGTGGTTTAATTCGATGATACGCGAGAAACCTTACCTGGGCTTAAATGTCAGGTGACCGCTGCCGAAAGGTGGCTTCCCTTCGGGGCAACTGGCAAGGTGCTGCATGGCTGTCGTCAGCTCGTGCCGTGAGGTGTTGGGTTAAGTCCCGCAACGAGCGCAACCCCTATCTTTAGTTGCCATCAGGTTATGCTGGGGACTCTAGAGAAACTGCCTACGCAAGTAGTGAGGAAGGCGGGGACGACGTCAAGTCATCATGGCCCTTACGCCCAGGGCTACACACGTGCTACAATGGATGGTACAATGAGACGCCACTTGGTAACAAGGCGCAAACCTCAAAAAGCCATTCTCAGTTCGGATTGAGGTCTGCAACTCGACCTCATGAAGCTGGATTCGCTAGTAATCGAATATCAGCATTGATTCGGTGAATACGTTCCCGGGCCTTGTACACACCGCCCGTCAAGCCATGGAAGCTGGGAGAACCTGAAGTCGATAACCGCAAGGAGTCGCCTAGGGTTATACTAGTAACTGGGGCTAAGTCGTAACAAGGTAACCGTACCGGAAGGTGTGGTTGGACCACCTCCTTTCTAGAGAATAGTTCTAGAAAATAGAATACCGGCTGGTTTGTTATTCCTCTCTTCTTTCAAAAATTTCGTTCTTTAACAACTTCGTTAGAGTGGTTAAACTAAGCTACAAAGACTACTATGACGTAATAGTCCCGTAGCTCAGTTGGTTAGAGCACTACACTGATAATGTAGGGGTCAGCAGTTCAAATCTGCTCGGGACTACCATTGCCAGTAACCACAAAAACAATTGGGGGATTAGCTCAGCTGGCTAGAGCACTAGCTTTGCAAGCTAGGGGTCATCGGTTCGACTCCGATATTCTCCACCAAGCTGTACTTGTGCAGCAGAAGTTCTTTGACATGTTGGAAATAAGAAATTACAATATAAAGAGTAACATATATTAGGATAAGTTACAAAGGGCGTACGGCGGATGCCTAGGCTTTCAGAGACGAAGAAGGACGTGTACAGCTGCGATAAGTTCCGGTGAGGTGCCTAAAAACCTTTGACCCGGAAATCTCCGAATGGGGCAACCCAAGTGTTTTAACACTTTTAAGAGTCAACCCGCTGAACTGAAACATCTAAGTAAGCGGAGGAAAAGAAAATAATTTAATGATTCCCCAAGTAGTGGCGAGCGAACGGGGAAGAGCCCAAACCTGTGTTGTTACGGCAACATAGGGGTTGTAGGACCCACATAACGAATAAACAGCTAATTAGAAACGCATGGGAAGGCGTACCATAGCGGGTGATAGTCCCGTATAAGTAAATTGTTTATTCCGGAGGGTATCCTGAGTAGCGCGGGACCGGAGAAATCTTGCGTGAATCTGCCAGCACCATCTGGTAAGGCTAAATACTACTGAAAGACCGATAGTGAACTAGTACTGCGAAGGAAAGGTGAAAAGTATCCCGAACAGGGAGGTGAAAAGAACCTGAAATCGTACGCCTACAAGCGGTCGGAGTCCCCATGTGGGATGACGGCGTGCCTTTTGCATAATGAGCCAACGAGTTACTCCTCACTGGCAAGGTTAATTCCTTTAGGGAAGCAGCCGAAGCGAAAGCGAGTCTTAACAGGGCGCATAGTCAGTGGGGGTAGACGCGAAACTTTGTGATCTACCCTTGACCAGGATGAAGTTCAGGTAACACTGAATGGAGGTCCGAACCGGTAAACGTTGAAAAGTTTTCGGATGAGTTGAGGGTAGGGGTGAAAGGCCTATCAAACTGAGAGATAGCTCGTACTCCCCGAAATGTTTTTAGGAACAGCGTCGATCGTACAGTGTTAGAGGTAGAGCTACTAATTGGGTAAGGGGATGTCAAAGTCTACCGAACTCAAATAAACTCCGAATGCTAATACTTAATTAATCGGCAGTGAGGGCATGGGTGCTAAGGTCCGTGCCCGAGAGGGAAACAACCCAGACTAACAGCTAAGGTCCCAAAGTATACACTAAGTTGATCAAATGTGGTCCAGTCGCCCAGACAGCCAGGATGTTTGCTTGGAAGCAGCAATTCATTTAAAGAGTGCGTAACAGCTCACTGGTCGAGCGACAGGGCATAAACAATAAACGGGCATTAAGTGTATCACCGAAGCTCTAGATGCGCGCAAGCGTATGGTAGGGGAGCATTCTAGCAAGCTGTGAAGAAGTTCCGTAAGGACTATTGGAGCGACTAGAAAAGCAAATGTTGGCATAAGTAACGATAATGGAAGTGAAAAACTTCCACTCCGTAAATCTAAGGTTTCCTGATCAATGATAATCAGATCAGGGTTAGTCGAGACCTAAGGCGAACCGTTTCAGGGAAGTCGATGGACAACAGGTTAATATTCCTGTACTAGCTGAGAGGGACGGATAGATGTAGTCAGTACGTACAGACAGATGTACGTTGAGCCTACTCCTCGGAGGAAGCGAACTGGTGAGTTCTATTCCAAGAAAAGCTCCAGCATTAACTCGTACCGTAAACCGACACAGGTGGATGAGGAGAGTATCCTAAGGAGCTCGAGTGAGTCATGGTTAAGGAATTAGGCAAATTTACCCTGTAACTTCGGGAGAAGGGGTGCCTCAGCAATGAGGCCGCAGTGAATAGGCCCAGGCGACTGTTTATCAAAAACACAAGGCTCTGCTAAGTCGAAAGATGATGTATAGGGTCTGACACCTGCCCGGTGCTGGAAGGTTAAGAGGGGATGTCAGCGCAAGCGAAGCATTGAATCGAAGCCCCAGTAAACGGCGGCCGTAACTATAACGGTCCTAAGGTAGCGAAATTCCTTGTCGGGTAAGTTCCGACCTGCACGAATGGTGTAACGATCTGGGCACTGTCTCAACCATGAGCTCGGTGAAATTGTAGTCTCGGTGAAGATGCCGAGTACCCGCAACGGGACGGAAAGACCCCGTGCACCTTTACTATAGCTTTACATTGGGTTTGGGTAATTGATGTGTAGAATAGGTGGGAGGCTTTGAAGCGATGTCGCTAGATGTCGTGGAGCCAACGTTGAAATACCACCCTTCAATTATTTGAATCCTAACTCCGCAAAGCGGAAAACAGTGTATGGTGGGTAGTTTGACTGGGGTGGTCGCCTCCAAAAGAGTATCGGAGGCTTCCAAAGGTACACTCAGCACGCTTGGTAACCGTGCGTAGAGTGCAATAGCATAAGTGTGCTTGACTGTGAGACCTACAAGTCGAGCAGGAACGAAAGTTGGGTATAGTGATCCGGCGGTTCTGTATGGAAAGGCCGTCGCTCATAGGATAAAAGGTACGCCGGGGATAACAGGCTGATTTTGCCCAAGAGCTCATATCGACGGCAAAGTTTGGCACCTCGATGTCGGCTCGTCACATCCTGGGGCTGGAGAAGGTCCCAAGGGTTGGGCTGTTCGCCCATTAAAGTGGCACGCGAGCTGGGTTCAGAACGTCGTGAGACAGTTCGGTCCCTATCTGTTGTGGGCGTTGGAA
>Ga0214923_10008966_pt1 | contig 10497 bp, 5 predicted proteins | sample LL1510_MetaG_FD_177993 | JGI IMG/M metagenome (GOLD analysis project Ga0214923, IMG submission 177993) | Freshwater microbial communities from Lake Lanier, Atlanta, Georgia, United States - LL-1510 | ecosystem: Environmental > Aquatic > Freshwater > Lake | place: USA: Georgia | collected 2015-10-15
TCTTCCCATGCAGCCTTTACAGAACCACCACCATTCTTCTCTTGAAGAATTCCACCCATGATGTCCTCAAGTTGGTTGCTGCTTAGTCCTCGTTGACCAATACGAGATTGAACTGACTTCTCATTTACTCGGCGATAGAACTCGTCAATCTCATCAACCGTAAATCGGTCTCGCAGAACAAGTTGCAATCTCTGCGCTGCAGAAGATGAAATTAGTGATTGCGGAACACCATTGATCATTGACTGGATTGCACCCTTAATGCCGCCAACCCTATACGATCCAGGCCGAGTCAAATCTGGCAACCCGTCAACAAAGTCAGATGTGATATCAATGAATGGCCTGTCAACTGTCGCTACCTCTGGCACAGCAAGTCCTTCCTTTTCAACAGTAGCAATAAGCCTTGGCTCTCGAATAACGTTATCTGCAGGAGCAATGCCAATCTCGTAACCATCGTTCTTTGCTGCCTGGATAATACCGTCAATCTCGTCAAGATTCCCACCCAGTGCGACCCATGCCTGACGCATAGCGTTCAGTTCTTTGGGCGTTGCCCTAGAGGTAGTCGCGCTTGCGTTCTTTGCAGCAGTAAGGAAATCCTTTACTTGCTGCGCAGATACAGCTCCGGAACCCAACTTATACCCTGGGATTTGCGCAGCAACGTCTTCAAACGCAGCGGCAGCACTTGTAGCCCAAAGCTCTTTTGCTTCCCTGGCGGACGTCGGTCCCTTCCTTGAGATCCCGTTAAGTTTTGCAATAAGGGACTGAGGAACCTCTGGATACTGGCTTGCAATTAGGCCTGCAGGATCTCCAAGATTTTCAAATACAGCAATCCATTGTTCAACTTTGGTATCAATCAAGCTAGTTGATTTGACGAATGTTGGCCTTGCCCAGTCAGTTACATTGCCCTTGGTGAGTTCTGCAATCCTTGGTGCAATTTGCTCAAGCTCGCGGACAGTGAGCGGTTTCCCAAGAGTCTTTGAAATATCTTTGGCATACAACTCTTTTTCTCGTAGCGTTGCCCTTGAAAACAGGCTCGCTAGATGCAACACCCGGCGAACATTACCAATTCGGTTGATGTTATACCCGTATGCAGTTGCCCTTGCAAATGCACTGCGTTGAGATAGTTCCCTTGCTAGGTTAGCAGGTACTCGCATAACCCCATTGCCGTCAAAATACTTTCCATTAATAAGTTGCTGTCCAGACACTTCCGCGTCACCAAATAGGTTCCTAGCTATAGCAGCAACCTGAGCCTCAGTAGCCTGAATTCGACCAGATGTTCTACCCAGGTCATCTGCCACAGAATTTGCGGCATCATCTGCAATTCTCTTGGCATACCCATACGCTCGCTTTGATGCAGCAAGTGATTCAGACCCCTGTGATGACGCCGAGATGCCGATGTATTCTGCCTCTCGCTTCACCTCAACATTAATTTCATCTAGAATACCTGAGTCAATCGCATCCATATTAGATCCTGCCATGCGAACTGCGTCCTTGACAGGGTCATAATTAACCATCTCAGCTTCAGTTCTAGCCTGAAGAAGCCTATTGCGCAATCTATTCTTTGCTGCCTGGACTGTCGTTGTCCCGTCAACAATCCTTAGGCTAGTGCCTGGGTCTACTCTTGGCCCGTAGCCTGGAGCAGCGTCTTGTAGGAATGCCGTAATTTCTTGCTCGTTCATGTTGTATTTTCCTTCAAGCCCAATCTCTCCTGCATTCTTGCGGAGACGGGCCATGACGTAGTCTGACGATCCAACCATTCCGGCCATATCGCCGATGGTCTTTTCGCGAGCAAGTTGGTCAAACACTTCGTCAGGTGCGTTCTTATAACGAGCGTCCTTGTAGTCTTGCAGGGCAACCTTAATGTCGGCGTCAATGTTCTCAACAACGTTGTCAACAGATGCCTCAACATCGGAGAACCTTGTGCGCGATACTCCTTGAATAATCGAGTTAGTCTTTGCAAGGGCAAATCTGCGCAAACCGAGCTTTGCTACTTCTGGTCCGAAAGCCTCCTCAAGCCCTTTTGTGAAGTCGTCAACAACACTTGAGCCATATCCGCGCAAAAGGATTTGACCGGTCTTTAGTTTAAGCCCTTCCTTTACCCCAGCTGCGACGTTACGCATTGGTCGGAAAATAGCCTTATCAATTTCATTATACAAAAGGTATCTGCCCTTGTTCAGGTCTGGCGTTAAAGCTTTTCCTTCCTTCTCAAATGTTTGAATAGCACGTGCTTTTGCAGCAAGATCAAGGCCGCTCTCAGTAGAGATCGCCTTTGCTCCTACCTTCAGACCCAGCTCTGCCATCTTCGTGCCAACTCGGCCACCAAGTGCATACCCGGCAAGTCCACCAGCTGCTGCTCCGACAGGTCCAGCGATAGCTCCTGCCGCAATACCTGCTCCAGTGGTGCCAATCTTGCCAAGGCCCCTCAAAAGATTTGCTTTGCCCAAGGCAAATGGGGTTAGGTTAAGTGGGTCAAGCAGAAGGGAAAGGCCTAGGTTTACCCCTCGGTCGTTTGCAAGTGATCGTCCAGTTTGGCGCATGTATGCAATAATCTCTTCTTCCGGAACGTGGCTATCAACCATAGCCTGAATATCTGGAGGAAGTGTTCCATTTGCAGTAGCAATGCGCAGTCGAGCACCAAAATCTTGTACAACTTCGCCAGGCTTGGCAAGGATATCAAGGAATACCTTGCCAATATTCCCTACGACATCTCCAACAGACCCATCGCCAAGTTTTTGGCTAGCAACCCATCCAATAGGGCTTGCTCCGATAATATCTGCACTAAGCTTGATTCCTGACCCAAGGGCCTGTCCGGCCATGCCAATGCCTCTGAAAGGAAGCGAAGCAGCATAGTCAAGTGGATTGCTTGAATCACCACCATTAGACAGTTCGCCTGGGACATCTGTCAGTCTACCAGTATCAAGTCCCATCTGCGGGGTTACACTGATATTTAGATCACGTGACGTAATGCCTTTGGTCGTTGCATCTCCTGTTCCGTATTGCGGATTTGGGTTAATGATGCTATCGCCAAGTTTAACCATTACAAGCTCCTTACTCCTGATCGTGGGACTACTGGTGTTCTACCAGATGGGCGCATACTCGGGGGTGGCGTCGGAACTCCTGGAGTTCCTGGTGAGACCATCGGCGCTGTTACTCTTGGGCCATCCGGATTAAGTCCAGGTGGGATAATCGGTGCTGTACCTCCTGGGGGAGCAGCAGTTGGGGAAACAAGAGCGCTCATCGGAGCAAGGTTCCTAAACGTATGCTCCATTAGGTCTGCAGGTGGAATAATATTCTTGCTGCCAGCTCCGCGTACTCCAGCCGTGCCGCCCATGCCAGTGCCATCCATTGTTGGCCCTTGCGGCTGAGGATTTCCGCCCCACCCAAATGATGCATCGGTAGATGCGACTGCATTCGGGTCTGGCTTGCTCCCTGCTGGCTCAGGAGGTAGGTAGTCGCGCTGGTCATTTGGATCGTTCGTGAACCACTCATTATCAATCTTAATTTGCCAACCGACTCCGCCGTCTGTTGTGTATCCGTTGATGATTCCACCGTTAATGATCATGTTTGCAATTTTACCGCCAGGATCGCTAATTCCCTTTACGTTCTTCAGCCAGTCCTTCACTGCCGACAACGCATCAGTGCCATTAACTCCAGAGTTAAAGATCTCACGGCTATACTTAGCAATAAAGTCATCTCCAAGTAGGATCTGACCGTTGTAAGTATGCACACGAAGGTCTGTGGCCTTAATTCCGGCGACATTCATCCATGTGGCAAGATTTGTGCCGTTGTCAGAGGATAGTGCGTTCAAGATATCAGCTCCGGCAGTCAAGATCATTTTCCCTGCGTTTTGTGGATCTGGCACAAGTGAGAACCCAGAGTAGTCTCCCTGCACTCCAGCTCGTTTTGTTTGAGCGTACCAACTTGCAAAGTTTTCAATTTGGCTTGCGGTCATTCCGTATGTGTTTGATCCGTAGCTAATCAGGATAAGGTCGTTTGCGTCGTTGCCACCAGAGTAGTTTCCCCCTCCTGGAACAGGAACAAACTTAATCGGAACTACATTCTGTCCTTCTTTTGCCGTATAGGAAATTGCCTGCGTGTAATAGACATTGCCGTTCTTATCCATCGTTGAAACATAATCTGTACCAGACATGCTTGCCGTAGGTGTGACGCTAAATGTAAACTCGTTATACTTTGGATTAAATCGATAGACGTAAGCTCGTGTCTGATTACCACTGGCATCTACGCTTGCAGTAATTGCCTTAGGAATGTAGCTGGACTCAATGTTAATCCGAAGGATGTCTGCAGTCGTAAGTCCGCCGACGCCTCCAATCGCATTATCAAGCATGCTACGCTGGATGTTCAGGTTATACAACTCTTGGGCGACATTGCCGCTGACGGCAGCAGTTGGTTGCGTCTTGGTCACGAAAAGCCACTCAGCAAGACTATTAGCAATATCTGCCTTGTCCATTCCCTTTGTAGTTCCGTTATTGCTTAGGTAGTCTACAAGATCGTCAACAGTCTTAATGTTCGGTTGACTTGGGATAAGTCCGTCAATATATCCACTGCCAAAGCTGCTTACAATAGCTGTGGTGCCGCTATCTGTAACGTTCTTCTCGCTACCGGCTCCAGCAATATTACCAACAAGGTCCTGCAAGGCATTATACGACGCAGATGGCTCACCTGAGAATGGCACTGCAGAGTTACCACCGACTCCTGCGTATGCTCCATTGAACCCAACGACATACGGTCGAGTTGATGCGGCATACGCTCCGTCAGTATACGTCGTTGACATTTGATCTGCAAAGCTTGTCCACCCAGAAAGCTCTGGGCCATATCCTTGAGCCTGAAGTCCTGCAACCTCTCTTGACAAGTCTCCAAAGATTACTGCAATTGATCGCATATCTTCTGGGGTTAGTCCATTTGCTGTGGCTCCGGCATCAAAGAGTTGCGTGTAATCAATTTGTCCTGCCTGCACTGCCTTTGAGAACCTTGTTAGCCATTCATCGCCATTACCCTTGCCAATGCTCTTAGTCAAAGCATCAACAACATCTGGAGAGCTAAAGTAGTCCTTTAGTATTGGAGAAATTAGACGTTGAATTGCCCCAGCCATTGCGTCTGTTTCATCGGCAATTCCAGAGTTTACTTTGTCTGCACGAGCTGCCTGAGCATCGTTACTGGCTCGAGTCACAGCTGCGGCACGAGCAGCAACAATGTCACGATATGTTTGGCTAGTCTCTGTTAGGCCGTTCTGCTTTGCTCGCTCAAGTTCTTTATCGTAAAACGAGATCAGGTTATTAGCTGTATATTTCTTCTCATTAAAACCATTGACCATGTTCTCTGCAGCGTACGTATACGACACGGTAAAGAGCTTGCTCTTAAGGCGCTCTTTGTCTGAAGCAGTCATAGACGAATCATTGATAATCGTGTTCATCCACTTCTCGTACTCCGCTCCGTCAATCTTAGCAGATCCTGATCCACCGATGAGCGCAAGATCAACTGAGTTGCCTGTCTTATAGGCGTTATCAAGGACTGTTTCAATGTCGCGGAGGGACTGAATTCTGAACTCTTCTGCCTTAGTCCTAAACCTTTCAGCGCCAGCTGAGTCTCCTACGGCATCAGCGGCATCTGCTTGAGCCTTGTACCAGGCAACAAGGTTAGACGCGGTAGCTGGCAACGTATTCCCATTTGAAGTAAAGAGACCCGCTGCGCTTCCGGATCGCATGTTATTTCCATACGCCGTAAGCATCGTATCTTCTTGATTATTGCGCTCTTCCTTCAGGAGAGAATAGACAAGCGACGACAGGTTCTGCGAACCTGATGCCGAACGTCCGAACCTACCTTTTCGTGCCATTCTGGTCCTCCGTTATCTTGCTAGACGATTGATTGTTTTGTTTTGTCGTAGAGCCGCGATCTGCGCCCCTAGGTCTCCTGGCTGTCCAACGCCTTGCTGTGGCTCAGCTCCTGGCTGTGCGTTCTCTGGCAGCATCTCAGGTGGGACTGATCCCATCTCGCCACCGTTCATCATCTCGGTGCCTTGAGGCTGACCGACCTGACGGAACGCATTCTCAGCAGATGCCTGCTGCGCCTGTAGTTGCTCTTGGATTCCAGGAGGAACTCCTTGGCCAGGCTGTGGCTGGCCTTGAGCGACCATCTGCTGCTGCATCGCAGCCTGCTGGGCCTGCATCTGAGCCTGTTGAGCCTGTAGTTGCTGGAACATCATCATGAGCTGCCCCATCGTAAGTACAGCTGCTGGGTTGAGTGTGGCGTCCGTCTGCTCGTCGCGGATGACGTCCTTCTCGCCCTCTGGGTCCTCCACGCCGACTCGGTCCATCGCTCGCTCTGCGCTCCAGATTCGACCCTGAACAAGGTTGAGTGCAGTCTGTGCAAGCTCAAGCGTGTCTCGTGGCGTAAGTTCTGGAGGTGTAATCTCAAGTCGGTACTCGCCACCGATAATCTCGCTGATGGCCTTGTCCTTGGCTTCCCACATGCGAGCCGACATCTCCCAGACCTTCTTGATCCACGAGTACAGAAGCTTGCGCTTAGGGGCGATGCGCTGCTCGTAGTTTGCTACGAGAGACGCGATTGCTCGGCTAGAGCCAAGAACGCTTGACGGAGCAAGTCCCAGCAGAAGGTCGTTAAGACCTGTGACTACTGCGATTTCTCGGTCAATGCGCTTGTTGTAATCCTCAACTTGGAACTGAGGAATGAATGGTGTAATAGCTCGCAACTCGTTGCCAGGTCCAGGAGTCGCAACGCGGCCAGGCTTTGGAATTGCATTTGCCGGAACTTCGTCCGGAGCGTCGCCTCCAACGAGCTGCCACATCTGGCCGCCGACGACAGACTGAATCATCTGCGCCTGCGCCGTGATGCGCTCGTCCTTCTCACGGAGAAGCTGCTCAACGTCAAAGAGTTCTGACTTGCCGTACGGGCTGCCTGGGATCATGCTGTTGCGCAGCGTGACATACGGAAGTACACCAGCTAGCTCTGGGTGCTTAGAAACCTTCACAATCGTGTTGCCAACGATAAGAGCGTTGCACACGAGCGGCGGCTTGCCTGGCTTGGTTGGGTGCTTGTACCAGTAGTCAAGCACCGTGATCTTCATGTTGTCATAGGCAGTATTGATCCGGCTTGGGTCGCGGTTGTATTCCTTAGTGTACACGTTAGCAAGCGGATCGTCGTGACTTGCCTGATACGTGTATGGATGCCACTTGTTGCCATGCTGAACTGGAACGATCTCAATGCCAAAGTCTTCCATGGCAGCCTGTGGGCTCAGCCCATAGCTGTAGATCGCCCAGTCAATGCGGTTATAGTTTGAGTCTCCGTACCCTAGGTACAGGTTCTCTGGGGTGTCAATGATGGTTACCTTAGGCAGCCCAGCCACTGGGTCCCACGTAACCTTAGCTGCGGTATGTCCGTAGAGGCTCTTGTACAGGCACGCCTCCTCCAAGCGTACGTCAATCTCGTTAGCCTCAGCCCAGGCAAAGTACAGGCGCTCTCGTCGTGCCGCTTGAGCTCGACCATCCTTGTCCATCGTCGTTGGAACGTAGTTGATTACTGGAGGTACTGCCTGCAGCGATGCAGGAATGTTCACATATGCTGGATGTACGTTGACAGAAACGTGAGCACGCCCGGCAGTGCGAGCTGACGGGTCCTCCGCCCAGTGATCGGCACCGCCGAGCGTGAGCGTATTAGGGTAGTAGAAGTGGTCGTATCGTCGGAATGTTGATCGTAGTCGAGCCTGCTCAGGCTCCTGCATCTGCTTCTTTGTGTACGCATCCTTGAGGATGCTATAGTGCTCATCATGCGCAGGATCAACGTCCTTCATCATGAGCGCAGTTGACGCCATGGACAGAGCCTTCTGCTCGGCGTCTGGCAGTTTAAACTGTGGCTTTGCCATTAATCAGAACCTCCAAAATATGTGAACACCGGATTCTCTACATAGCTGTGTTGATTTCTTAGCGCATGTCTTACGGCAACAGCCAGAGCCATAACAGCGTCCTGTTCCAGTTTCTTGTCGTCCAGCTTGTATGCCAGTAGCTGGCGTCGAAGTTGCATCCAGATTCCCGTCCTTGGGAACCTAATCATTTTCTTATCCATTGTCGCTTTTAGGTCAGACAAGAGTTCAAGCTTCTTAGCCTTTGTCCCGCCGAAGTCATATCCCCTTAGTGGCTTGATGATGCTAAATTCTTGCTTGAACATCTTACCACCGAAACCTGTTTCATCCAAGATCGTTGTACAGGTTGAATCTTGATTGTAGAGAAGATGTCCTTCACGAACCATATTCACTACTGCTTGTATTGTTTGTTTTCCTGTTCTCGTCCTCGCTCGCACTCCTATTATACCATTTTTCTCAGTGTTGTCAAGTGTGATGGCCCAGGTACTATCACTAAGAAGGCCTGGGTCGCAACCCTGAACGTACTTACGTTTGGCAGCTGGTGGCTGCTCTGCAGGCAATTCGTCTACAAAACAGGAGTCTACAGAGGCAGAACTGAAGTACGCATCGCTCGCCTCAATGAAATACCCATCAATGTTCTGTGGGATGAGGTACTCAGCCTGCTGCCTAAGGATGGCATCAAATGTATCAGGTGCCAATCCGAACCCTACGTTGCCCCTGGTAGATAGTCGGAAGCTAAAGAACTGTGGGTCTCTATCCGGGTTGGCCGCGTTACCCATCTCCCAAAGGTCTGCGTAGTCGTTAATACCCTCAGTTGGTGTCCCGATAAAGTGGAGCTGTCCACCTGTGGACAGACGCCGCAGGTTGAGTACCTCTTGGTAGATCTGCATGAGGTGAGGCTCAAATGCTGCCTCGTCAAATGAGATGCCATTCATGTCTTTACCTAGAAGCGCCTTGGCTTTATCCTGTGTAGTCCGGAAGTGGACGTTAGCTCCGCCTACCAGTGGGTGGAACTGTAGCCACAAGTACTCTCCGCGGTACTTCTTGGTGTGCTCTACAACCTTGCCAATCTCTGCAATGAGTGGGCACCCTCGGCCTTTCTGTGCTGGGTGTCCTCCTTCAAGGATCATGGACACCTCTCGATGTACCAATTCTGCGGTCTCCTGCTGGATTCCTACGTGGTACCACTCGTATGGAGCCGACTGCCACCGCATTGCGTCCTTCTGTGTCCCATCAGGTGGCTGGACTCCTAGCTTGTAGAATGCGCTATGGAACACTGCCACAGCCATGCCAAGCGTCTTGCCAGCTCGGTTGCCGGCAGAGCAGACAGTGGTCAGGTACTTTGGTCGCCAACCAGACTCATCCCTGGCAGCGATACCTTCTACCCATGCCTTTTGCCCTTCGTGGAGTTCAATCCCCAGCCAACGCTTGGCAAAGAAGACAGGGTTGTTCCGACCCGCAGCCAGATCCCTGGCGGCATCGCTAGTTACATTCACGCGCTCTTGCCCTTATTACGGGCGCTGATAGCCTTGGCCTTAGCCCTGGCGTCTGCCTTGCTGCTGGCGCCCCAGGCTCGCAGGCTGAGAAGTAGTCGCGTGGGTCGCCCCTTTGAGTCCCGCTCCGGCCCTGGCATGTTACCCATGCGAGCCAGGAACGACGCACGACGCGGATTGTCTCCTGCTTTAACTGGCGGCTTAAGAGTTCCGCCTTTGTATGATGCGCGACCCTTTGCATTCAGGCCGCCCTTGGGATTCTTACCCTCTTTACGCGTCCAAGCTGGCGTCTTTGCCATCTGTAATCTCCTCCGCTTCCATCTCAATCATTTGCACAACTGGACCGCCACCAAGAATCCCTGCCAACGTAACCGAAAGTTCTCGGTCTGCAGACTTCTCAACTCGACGGTCAATCATTTCCTGAGCTCGCAGACCTTCTGCAAGAGTTGGCATTAGGAATCCGTCGTCAACCATTCGGATGACTTGATCCCGCACTAGCTGCGCAAGGTCTCCCTTTGCCTTAATTGTTCCCTGTTGCTTCTTAAATGCTGCGACTGCTTTCTTCTTTGCGGTCTGGAACTCGTCCGTAAGATGCTCTCGCTTGTGCAAACCTAGCGTAATACGAGAGATATAGGCATCGTTATCCTTCAGCCACTGCGAGATCTGCGTATCCGGAGCGCCACGGCGCATCCGTTCGTTGATCTGCTCAGCAAATGGGCTTCTGCACGCGGCGCACTGCACCAGTACAGGAGCCTTAGCGAGTTCGTCCATAGCGAGTATTGTCCTCATCTAGCCATCGCTGCAGCACAAGCAGGCCGGCGCTGATTGCCGAAGCTGCTACTGCCTTGACGCCCTCACCGTTGAGGTCAAAGATGCTCACACCAAGCCCAAGGAAGACGGCGATAGCCGTCGACAGGGCCGCCTGAAGCGCGTCCAGGCTAGCTGCGATGATCTGATCTTTCATCGTCTTGTCTCCTTTAGCCACCTCAATCTTACCGACAATGGCCTGGGCGACTTTAAGGGCCAATGCGGGGTCTATCTGCCGGGGTGCTGTCTTTACCTTAGGAGCCGCTTCAGATGCCTCAGCGTGGCGCAAATCGGCCTCTACGGGCG
>Ga0214923_10008967_pt1 | contig 10497 bp, 8 predicted proteins | sample LL1510_MetaG_FD_177993 | JGI IMG/M metagenome (GOLD analysis project Ga0214923, IMG submission 177993) | Freshwater microbial communities from Lake Lanier, Atlanta, Georgia, United States - LL-1510 | ecosystem: Environmental > Aquatic > Freshwater > Lake | place: USA: Georgia | collected 2015-10-15
AGGCACAAGAGTTGGCTGGAGGTGAGGTCCAAGAAGACGCAGGAGCCGCTGCAGAGTAACGCCCGGTTACTTTTTAGCCCACTGGCGCCAAGCGTTTTTTTAAATGCTTGGCGCTTTTTTTGGACCTTATGACCCAATCGCCTCCTCTTTGGCAGCAATTGCTTCTGACTTCACAGGCGCTGATGGGGGTGACCTCTGGCGTGTCAGCGATAGCCGCTCTTAAAAAGGTTCCGCTAGAAATGCGCCCCGGTGTACAGGCTTTGTTGTTTCACGTCTTGCGCCACTTAGGATGTGCCCAAGCCTTAAGCAGACTTTTGGCACCCAAGTCACCGCCGCCGGAAGCTGGTGCGCTTTTGAGTGTGGCTTTAGCGTGTTGCGGCAAGCAGGGCGAAGCCCTTTATGACGCCCATACTTTGGTCAATCAGGTTGTAGAAGCTTCTAAACGCAGTGCTAAGTTACGACGTCATTCGGCGTTTTTCAATGGCTGTTTGCGCCGCTATCTTCGGGAGCAACCAGAATGGGATGCGCAAATTCAGCGAATGGAGTCTGCTGCATGGAACTACCCAAACTGGTGGATCGAGCAGGTCCTGCAAGACTACCCTGAGGATTGGCAAGGCATCTTGAGGGCGGGTAACCTACAACCTCGAATGACCTTGCGGGTCAATGTGCAGCACCATACGCCAAGTCAGTATCAGGAAAAGCTTGCTAAACAAGGTATCAACTCAATACTCAATGGATCCTATGGGTTGACTTTGAATCAGGCGCTCCCCGTACATAACATTCCAGGATTTACTGAGGGTAGGGTGTCGGTGCAAGATGCCGCTGCTCAAATGGCGGCACCCCTTCTTTTAGAGACATGTAGGGTTATGGGGTGCCAGGGCGATTTGAACGTATTGGACGCCTGTGCTGCTCCAGGGGGTAAAACAGCCCATCTATTGGAATTGGGAGGTGCGCGGGTTACCGCGCTGGAAATCGATGCCACAAGAGCCGCCCGCATTCAAGACAACCTGAACAGAGTTAGGGTCAGTGCCCGAACGGTCGTGGGCGATGCGTCCGAGCCGGATACATGGTTTGAGGGGGAGCCATTTGACGCGATTCTTTTGGATGCACCTTGCACGGCTTCTGGTATCGTGCGACGGCACCCCGACATCCGATGGCTGCGACGAAAGGCAGATTTGTATCAGATGGCTCTGATACAAAAAAAACTTCTGAACCGTTTGTGGAGCCTGCTAAAGCCTGGGGGCTGTTTGTTGTACTGCACCTGTTCAATTTTCAAAACAGAAGGGGAAGATCAGGTTCAGGCGTTTCTTGCGCACCACACGGATGCTCGTTTACTGAAATCACCTGGCCATTTATTGCCCTTAGCACTCAATTCTGAGTCCGTTCACCCTGAAAATGCAGTCATTGACCATGATGGCTTTTATTTCGCATTGCTTCACAAATTGGCTGTTTAGCCATTCAAGAACGTGCCCCTTTAAATGGGCGCTTGTATGGTCTTGTCTTTTGTTGGTGCTTGGGGGGAGTGCCTTCAACTTGAGCGCAACGGCTCATGCTGCAAGCGTGCAGGCCGATCAGTTTCAGCTCCAAAAAACTGAGGAGGGCTATCTCCTATCCACTCGGTTGTCAATTGAAGTGAGTTCTGCACTAGAGGAGGCCTTGCTGAAAGGGGTGGCCATATTTTTTGTCATGGAGGCCGACGTGTATCGGGAGCGTTGGTACTGGGTTGATAAAAAAGTCAGCACGGTCCAGCGTCACCTCAGGCTGTCTTTTCAGCCCTTGACCAAGCGCTGGCGCTTGGGTGTGGCCTCTGGTGCATACGGCGTCAGCGACAGTTCTTCACAACCCGTTTATCTCAATCAACATTTCGACTCGTTGGACGACGCGCTATCAGCCCTCCAAAGAATTTCAGGTTGGAAGGTGGCCGAGCCCAACGATCTTGAGCCCAATACCAAATACCGTACCGAGTTCAGGTTCCGTTTGGACGTCACCCAGTTACCCAAGCCCTTGCAATTGGGGGTCATTGGTCAAAACGATTGGGCGTTGAATTTGGCGCATACCTATAAGTTCGTGCCGGACCAGCTTCCATGAACGAACCCTTACCGCGTTCATCGAAAGAATCTAGGTTTGGGCTGGGAATACCCCAGCATTTGGGTTGGCTGCTCGGCTTAGGTCTGTCACTTATGTTGGGTCTTGGCCTGGTCTTGTTCTTTTTGTTGATGCAAGCCACCAACAATCAAGCTCTTTACGAAAACTACTACACCAGCATTCTGTTTTTAAACTTGGGGGTGGCTGTACTTTTGTTGCTGGGCATTATTTGGTTGGCACACAGGCTTTACCGCCGTTTTCAACAGGGCAAGTTTGGCAGCCGCTTGCTCCTCAAATTGGCTGCAGTGTTTGCGTTGGCTGGTTTTGTTCCGGGTGTCCTGATCTACGGTGTGTCTTATCAGTTCGTAGCCCGATCGATTGAAAGTTGGTTCGACATCAAGGTGGAAGGGGCGTTGGAAGCGGGTTTGAATTTGGGTAGAACGACCTTGGAAACCTTGTCCAGTGATGTCAGCAACAAAACGCGGGCCGCGAGTCAAACCCTCCAAGAAGCGTCCGGTATGACGGCCGCTTTGTCATTGGAGCGCATTAGGGAACAATTGGACGCACGTGACGTGGTGCTGTGGGGTTCAAATGGAAACTTGTTGGCAATAGCGGGGCCTTCTCAGTTGCAACTCAGCCCTCAACGCCCCATGCCTCAACAGTTCAGGCAGGCGAAATTTCAAACCGTCACTTGGACTGAAGGGCTTGAGGAGGCCCTGGAGGTTCAAAGTGAAGTCTTGATCAAATCGCTCACCTTCGTGCCTGCATCCACTTTCAAAATTTCAAATGAGGTTCGTTACCTGATGGTGGTGGCCAGAGTGCCTACCAATTTGGTAGTCAATGCCGCTTTGGTTAACGAGGCTTATCGCGAGTACCAGGAACGCGCTTTGGCGCGCGAGGGGCTTAAGCGCATGTACATAGGCACCTTGACCCTCAGTTTATTTTTGGCGGTGATGGGCGCAGTCTTGCTGGCTGCAGTGTTAGGTAACCAAATCACTCGACCCCTATTGCTGTTGGCTGAGGGAGTTCGTCAAGTGGCCGCGGGCGACTTGACTCCCAAAACGGTGACTCAAAGCCAGGACGAACTTGGAGGGCTCACCCGCTCCTTTGCCGACATGACCCAACAACTTTCGGATGCGCGGCAGGCAATTCAAAACAGCATGAGTCAAGTCAGTGATGCCCGCGCCCGTCTGCAAACCATATTGGATAACTTGACTGCGGGTGTGCTGGTGCTGTCGCCAAAGGGAGAGGTGCAAACTGCAAACCCCGGAGCATTAAGGATTTTGAATTTATCCTTAAGCCAACTTGAGGGGCATCAGTTGGTGAACGTTAACCGAATTTCCGGCTGGGCCGTCCAAGTAGAACGCTTATACAAAGGGTTGGTCGAAGACCCATCAGTGTCCAACGGGGATCATTGGCAGCATTCCTTTGAAATTGGAAGCACCTCCGGTCAGATGACTTCGACGTCAATACCTTCGATGACGTTGGTTGCAAGAGGTGCTTTGTTGCCCAATAAAGATTGGCTACTGGTTTTCGATGACATTTCAGAGATCGTGTCTGCGCAACGCACTCAAGCTTGGGGTGAGGTGGCAAGGCGTTTGGCCCACGAAATCAAAAATCCGTTGACGCCCATACAACTATCTGCAGAGCGTTTGGAAAAGAAACTGTCGGGAAAACTGGATGATTCAGATCATGCCGTTATGACCAAATCTGTCAAAACGATTGTGGATCAGGTGGAAGCCATGAAGCGTATGGTGAATGAATTTCGCGATTTTGGACGACTGCCACCAGCGGAGTTGCAGAGCCTGGATTTGAATGAGTTGGTAGCCGAGGTGTTGCAGTTGTACGGGGGAGAAGATACGCCCACATTAGGCATCCATCAAGATCTTGAGCTTCCTTGTCCTCCTATCCAAGGAGATCCCCAGCAGCTTAGGCAAGTCTTGCACAACCTCTTGCAAAATGCACAAGATGCCTCGGCGCTGGTTCATCCTTTGGGATCGGAAACAGGTTTGGTGACGGTCATGACCCGGTGGCTCAAAGATCAACACAAGGTGGTTCTGAAAGTTCAGGATTCGGGATCGGGCTTTCCAGAGGCTATTCTTAAGCGCGCTTTTGAGCCTTATGTCACCACCAAGAGCAAAGGTACTGGCCTAGGTTTGGCAGTGGTGAAAAAAATCGCAGAAGAACATGCTGCTCGCATTCACATTTCCAACCGAGAGGCAGAAGGAAAAGTCTTGGGTGCTGAAGTCTCGTTATCATTTGACGTCCACTACCCTAAACAAACCTCATAACTTTTTAGAACCAATTAGCAAACATGGCCAACATACTGGTGGTGGACGACGAACTGGGTATCAGGGACTTGCTTTGGGAAGTCTTGAATGATGAGGGTCATCAAGTGGACGTGGCTGAAAATGCCGCACAAGCAAGACTGTTTAGAAATAATGAACGTCCCGACTTAGTCTTGCTGGACATATGGATGCCCGATACCGACGGCGTGACTTTGCTCAAAGAATGGTCTGTTGGGGGTTTGTTGACCATGCCTGTCATCATGATGAGTGGCCACGCCACCATCGACACTGCAGTAGAGGCCACCAAAATAGGGGCTTTGGCGTTTTTGGAAAAACCCATCACCCTACAAAAGCTGCTCAAGGCGGTAGACATGGGGTTGACCAAAGGTCACGCAAAAAGCGGCTTGAGTGCATTGCATTCAAGGAGTGATGCTTTAGGCGAATCGGAAAACACTTTTCCTCAAGGAACATCTGCCAATTTATTATCTGATTCTGCTAACGAGCCTGTCTTGTCTCCTGATCAGACGTTTAACATGGATAAGCCTCTTCGTGACGCCCGAGACGAATTTGAAAAAGCCTACTTCGAGTTTCATCTCTCTCGTGAGGGTGGATCTATGACACGCGTTGCTGAGAAAACAGGCTTGGAGCGTACGCATCTTTATCGAAAGCTGAAGCAACTTGGTGTGGATTTGAGCAAAGGAAAGAAGGGTTCGCACTGAGTTGGGTCAAGCGGATGGGGCTGATACAATAATGGGCTTGGCCCGGTAGCTCAGTCGGTAGAGCAGAGGACTGAAAATCCTTGTGTCGGTGGTTCGATTCCGCCCCAGGCCACCAAATACAAACTTAGTTCAGTTTCAAATACTGGGTAAGAAATTAGCAATTATTTTTACTTAGTGAATTTATAGAAGTCACTTCTATCTATTAACCTCATTCTCGCCACTTCACTTTTGAGTAAGCAAAATCAACTTTGCAATTACTTAAATATTATTCAATGCGAATTCCAATCTTGTAAAGCGTACTTAGCAATTAAGGCTTGAACAGGTTAAATGTCAAAACGAATTTTTGATCTAATTCTGGCAGTTTTTGCAAGCTTTTTGTTGTTTTTCCCAGCATTGCTAATCTTTGTAACTATTCGTGTGTCTTCAAGGGGACCTGCGCTTTTTTGGTCAAATCGAGTTGGGCTAAACAACTGTACTTTTAAAATGCCTAAATTTAGGAGTATGCGAATTGATACACCTGTTCTAGCCTCACATCTTTTACACAACCCAGATAAATGGCTAACTCCATTTGGGTCATTGCTACGTAAATCCAGCCTTGACGAACTACCCCAACTTTGGAATATCCTAAAAAATGATATGAGCTTTGTGGGGCCGCGTCCAGCATTGTTTAATCAGCACGACCTCATTAAATTGCGAACAGAGAAGGGAGTTCATAAGTTGATGCCCGGCTTGACTGGCTGGGCACAAGTCAATGGTCGAGATGAGTTACCAATTTTTCAAAAAGTGGAATTTGATGTTGAGTATTTACAACGGCAGTCACTAATGTTTGATTTCAAGATACTCTGGATTACGGTACTAAAAGTTGTTGCCAGAAATGGGATTTCCCATTGACTTTACCTTTTAAAAAATTGGCTGCTCCCATTCTTACTATGCCGCGCGTAGGCAAGAGGGTAATTGCGGTTTGTGTCGACCTTTGTTTGTGCATATTGACAGTTTGGCTTGCTTTTTATTTAAGGCTTGGAGAGTTCATCAATTTGCTTTATCAAAGCGATTGGGCTCAAGGCTTCATAAGGTCAAGTGCTGTTGCAATTTTTGTCGCGATTCCCATCTTTTTAATCTCTGGCCTCTACCGTGCCATCTTTCGATACAGCGGTTGGCCAGCTTTGGTCACGGTAGCTCAAGCTGTTGGTATTTACGGTTTGATTTATGCCACTGTATTTTCTTTTGTAGGTGTTAACGGAGTTCCTCGGACTGTTGGCATTATTCAGCCCATTCTGCTTTTGCTTTTCGTTGGAGCGTCGCGAGCTTTAGTGCGAGTCTGGCTTGGTGATCAATATTCTGGAACCCTTAAGAAAGCATCTCTCCCTAAAGTCCTGGTGTACGGCTCAGGTGCAACTGGTCGTCAGCTCGTGGCAGCTATGGCTAATAGCCATGAGATGCAGGTAGTTGGATTCTTGGATGACGACGATCGGCTGCACGGTAATGTGCTCAACGGGCAACCTATTTACAATCCTTCCGATTTGGATAGTTTGGCTAGTTCGCTCAACATCAGCAATGTACTGCTGGCTATGCCTGGCATAAGTCGCAAGCGCCGTAATGAGTTATTGGCTCAAATGCGCACAGCTCGGGTGTCTGTTCGAACATTGCCAAGCGTGACGGATTTAGCCCAAGGCAAAGTCCGCCTCTCTGATCTGCGCGAACTGGATATTGACGACCTGCTTGGTCGAGAGCCAGTCATGCCAAACCACATCCTGCTAGCCAAGAACTTGCAAGGCAAGGTTGTCATGATCACAGGTGCAGGTGGTTCCATAGGTAGCGAACTTTGCCGTCAAATACTCGCGGTCGGTCCAAGTAAATTGTTGCTGATCGATCAAAGTGAGTTTGCGCTCTATGCCATTCACCAAGAGTTAGAAGAAAAGCTCACAGATAGGGTAATTGAGCTGGTGCCCTTGATAGCTTCTGTGCAAGATGAAAAGCGCATGAGGGAGATCATGTCGACTTGGAAACCAGATACAGTTTATCACGCTGCAGCCTACAAGCATGTGCCTTTAGTGGAGCACAACCCAGCTGAGGGCATCAAAAACAACATATTTGGCACACTTCATGCTGCAAAGGCTGCCGCAGACAATGATGTATCAGATTTTGTTTTGATCAGCACCGACAAAGCTGTTCGTCCAACCAACATCATGGGAGCAAGCAAGCGCTTGGCAGAGTTGGTGTTACAAGCCCTTGCGGCAACTAACCCTCGTACCAACTTCAGCATGGTCCGATTTGGAAATGTACTGGGGTCTTCAGGCTCGGTCGTACCAAAGTTTCGTCAGCAAATCCGAGACGGGGGCCCTGTAACGCTCACTCATACTGAAATCACCCGCTTTTTTATGACGATTCCAGAGGCCGCACAGCTGGTGATCCAAGCTGGGGCTATGGCCAAAGGAGGTGATGTTTTTGTGCTCGATATGGGCCAACCAGTCAAGATTCTAGATTTGGCTTTTAGGATGATTGAGCTCTCAGGTTTAACTGTTAAAGATGCGCAAAACCCAGAAGGGGACATTGAAATTGAAATCACGGGGCTGCGACCTGGTGAAAAACTTTACGAAGAGTTGCTCATTGGAGAGAATCCACAACTGACTTCCCACTCTAGAATCATGAGAGCTCAAGAGAAGTTTATTCCTTGGAAGGTCTTAGAGGATAAACTCAATAACTTGCATCACTTACTCAATAGCAATGATGTCACTTTGATACGGAAAACTTTGAAAGACCTATTGCCGGAATATAGGCCAAACGAGAAAATTGTCGATTGGGTTTATATGGAGCAATCTTCCGATTCGATGAAGCTTGAATTGGGAAATTGACCGCCCGGCCCAAAATCAATAAAACCGGCCTTCGCCTCCCCCCCGAAGTCCGCCGCCAGCAGATTCTTGATGCTGCAGTAGCCTACTTCGCCGAAGCAGGTTTTGGAGTTCAAACCCGCGAGCTGTCAAGACGCATTGGTGTTTCTCAGCCTTTGCTTTACCGATATTTCCCATCCAAGCAAGATCTTATTGCTGCGGTGTTCGATGAGGTTTTCCTAAGCCAATGGAATGATGAATGGGTTGAGGGGTTGAAGGATCGAAGCCTGCCCTTGCGCGATAGGTTGATGCACTTTTACATGCAGTACGCGGCAGCGACTTACCGGCCTGAGTGGATTCGCATCTATATGTACGCAGGACTTGCGGACCTTGGGTTAAACCGCGAGTACCTTAACATGGTACGCAGGAAAATTTTGCGGGTAATGTGTGCTGAATTTCGTAATGAATTTATCAAGAGTGCCACCAAACTGCCGCCCATCACTTCAAGAGAACTGGAGCTGGTTTGGTCATTGCACGGCAGCATGTTTTATTGGGCCGTGCGCAAAACCATTTTCAATGCCACGCCTCAAACGGCATTTGAACTACGAACGGGTGACGCCATTGACTTGTTCCTTCATGGGGCCCAAAAGGTCTACCCCAGCTTGTTGAATCAGCCTCCGGCAAAACGCTCTAAAACCGCATAAACCGAGGCTGTATCGTCCAACGCATGGCCTTGCGCCATTGCAGCGTGGTAGATGGGCAAGCAAGCTGAAAACAAAGGCGCTGGTACACACAAGTCCACCAAGGCTTTGTGAATGATGGCCATGTCTTTTTGCCAAATCACGTTTTTCATGGTGGCTTGATTCCAGTTGCGTTGGACCATCATCGGCCCGCGGACCTGAAACATGCGCGAGCCACCTGCGCCGCCCCCCACCACGTCCACCACTTGTTTGGGATCAAGACCTAACTTTTCCCCAAACAAAATGGCTTCTGCAGTTGAAACGTTGTGAATAGCCACCAATAAATTGGCCACCATTTTCATTTTCATGCCGTTACCAAATTCGCCCACGTTTCGGTAGTCGCGCGCGCATCCGGCAAACACCTTGGCCATAGACTTAATAGCTTTTTGAGGGCCGCTTGCGTACACCGTTAAATCTTTGTGCTTGGCTTGAGCGCCGGTGCCAGAAAGTGGCGCGTCAATCATCTCAATGCCTGCTTGAGCCAAAAGCGCGCTGGCTTGCAGCTTGTCTGCCACAGGCAAGGTGCTGGTTTCAGCCAACACCACCGTGCCTGCCTTGATTTTGAGCTTTTGCGCAGCATCAGCCATTTGTTGACTGACTTGCATCAAAGCTGCGGTAGACGGCAAAGAAGAAATAAACAACTTGGCTGGCCCCACCATTTCCGCCACACTAGAGCTCACCTCTGAAATGTGTTTGCTCATGCGTTTGCGTGTAGCAGCTTGCGTGTCGTAGCCCAGTACATGCCAGCCACTTTGATTCAGGTTGGTCGACATGGCCGACCCCATGATGCCCAAACCGATTACGCCCACCGTTGGAGCTGCGTGGGTGCTACTACTTGAACTTTTGGTGAGGGAGATGGCGGTTTTTGATGTGGCTTGCTTGGTGTTCATGGAGGTCTTGATGGTGAAAAATTGTGGGTTAGTACTCAGACAGTTTGTTGATCAAAGAATCAACAAATAATACACTGGCCCCACAACCTAAAACATCACAGGAGACTTCAAATGGCTATGGTGGGCATTGCAGGCGCGGGCAAAATGGGCACAGCCATTGGATTGCGTCTGTTAGAGCAAGGGCATGAAGTTATGGTGTACAACCGCACACCAGATCGCGCCAAAGTCTTGCTAGACGCTGGCGCCACTTGGGCGGCCACCCCTCAGCAATTGATTCAATACACCGACTTGGTGCTCAGCCTGCTCAGCAATGAGGCGGCCATGGATGAGGTTTATCAAGGTGCTGATGGTTTGCTTAAAGGGTCGATCGGCGGCAAATTGATCGTGGAGATGAGCACCACCTCTCCACCCAAACAACAAGCTATGGCTGCTTTGGTTCGGGCTCAGGGTGCCGCCTATCTGGAATGCCCCGTCAGTGGCAGCGTAGGTCCTGCGCGAGAAGGCAAATTAATGGGCTTTGTGGGCGGAGAGGCAGCGGACCTGTTGCGTGCACAAACTGTTTTAGAAGTCTTGTGTCGCCGTATTGAGCACGTCGGCCCCCATGGGGCTGGTGCCACCATGAAACTGGCCATCAATTTGCCCTTGATGGTGTATTGGCAAACCTTTGCAGAAGCCTTGTCATTGATTCAGCCTTTGGGTTTAGACCCGCAGCGCGTGGTGGAGATGTTTACCGAGTCGTCTGGCGGCCCCAATATGCTGAAAGTTCGCGGTGGCATGGTGGTGCAGGCCTTGTCAAGTGCCCCTAGCCCAAATATCACTGTTCATCTGGCCACCATGCGCAAAGACGTCAGAGCCATGTTGGCGCATGCGCAATCCCAAAATCTGACATTGCCACTTACTGAACAAACATTAAAGAATTTCGATCAAGCCGCTGCAGATGGCTTTGA
>Ga0214923_10008968_pt1 | contig 10497 bp, 3 predicted proteins | sample LL1510_MetaG_FD_177993 | JGI IMG/M metagenome (GOLD analysis project Ga0214923, IMG submission 177993) | Freshwater microbial communities from Lake Lanier, Atlanta, Georgia, United States - LL-1510 | ecosystem: Environmental > Aquatic > Freshwater > Lake | place: USA: Georgia | collected 2015-10-15
CGAGTGCTCAGTGATTCCGGGTCTTTCTCCTGATTTTGAAACTGAAGTCGTTTATCAAGAAAAGCTAAACAGCGTTTTGGCAAATTTGAAGGAATCACTCCTTTCGATAACCGACTTTTCTATTCGAGAAGATTACACTTTTAGTGACGAAAGTCTTCGCGGTTTTATTGCTTCATTAGCGGAATTTCCATCCTTAGTTTTTGGAATAGAAACAGCCTTACTTTCTCTTTGGGCTAAAAACAATTGCTTGTTTCAAAATGATTTCTCTGCAGGAAAAAAAGCCATACCTATTAATGGATTAATTTGGATGGGAAAAAAAGAATTCATGCAAGATCAAATTCAACAAAAATTGAATGACGGTTTTGAGGTAATTAAAATGAAAATTGGCGCGATTGATTTTGAGTCAGAATTAGATCTTTTAAAAAACATACGCCAAAACTATTCGCAGGACAAAATCACATTGCGCGTTGATGCTAACTGTGCTTTTACTCCTGAACAAGCTAAAGTCATACTGCATCAATTAAAACAATTAGATATTCACTCTATTGAACAGCCAATAGCGACAAAACAATGGTCTGCCATGCATGAACTTTGTCAATTGAACGATGTACCTATTGCTTTGGATGAAGAATTAATTGGTTTCCACAATTTTCAGGATAAAACTAAATTGTTGGACACGATTCAACCACCTTACATTATATTAAAGCCTAGTTTGCATGGCGGAATAAGCGGGACTTTTGAATGGATTTACTTAGCTGAACAAAGAGGAATTAAATGGTGGATTACTTCGGCATTAGAATCATCAGTTGGTTTAGATGCAATTGCTCAATTTGCTGGAGAATTTAACGATTTATTGCCACAAGGCTTAGGTACAGGTTCTATTTACGTTAATAATTTTCCATCAAAATTAATGGTTGAAAAAGGGACAATTAGACGAATTAACTAACGTGATTGCAAGTATTTAATGTCATCACACTCAATATAGATTTTGTCATGTAGAATCAACTGAGCAGCTAAAGCCAACTGTGTGTAATTCTGAGAACCTGCGCCAAAGTGAGCCGCTTTGTTTTTCCACATTTCCATAATCAATTCCTGTGAGCCTTCACACGGTTGGATTTTGTTTACAACGGCTGCTACATTCATCGCCCCAGCGTGGTAAACATGCATGACGAAAAGGCGAAACCACAAATCATTAACATTATACGCAATGTTGTGTCTATTTAGGATTTTTTTTGCTTCAGGTATACAAATGCGATGGATTAATCGGGCAGCAGCATAAGCACTTTTATCAAAGTCACCACGTTCATCTACCTTCTCATTTACAATGATTCCCATGGATCGCGCAACATCTGGCATCAATTGAAAAGCGCCGTAAGCTCCTTTGATTGATTTTTTTAATTGTGCTGGACTTTCAATCAATAATATTGCTTGGGCATACCATGGATCAACTCCTTGTTTTTCAAAAGCTGCAACGCCTTTTGTAAGTGAAGGGTAAACTTCATTAAATCTGTAAAAATCACTTTTTCCAATTGTGACATTTAACACGGCATTTGAATCTAGATGGAATACTTTTCGCAAACTATCTTTAAATGCTAATTTTTGAATTTCAGTTTGAGCTTGCCACGTTTTTGAATGCACTTTTAAAAGCACTTCTCGTGTTTCAGCAATGTTAATCAAACTTGTATCGGGTGAAAGCAACATTATTTTTTTCCAAAATTGAGGTTGAGCCAACACATCCCAACGATCACGAAAAAGTTCATCCGCATGTAAAATCGTACTGACATGATCATTTTTTGTCACTACAATTTTTTCTTTATCCCAATTATTTTGAGTTTGACTATTGGAAATAAGTAAGTTAACTGAAAATAAAATCAGGAAAGTTGTGCGCATCATTTTGGTTTGTCATAAAGATAATTAAACAACGCGATTCAAGAAAGTCGTTACTTGTGATTTTAACAACACTTTCCTGTGAATTTCACGTACTTTTGACAAATGAAATGGCTATTTCGTGTTTTTTCGTTTCCATTTGTTTTGCTAATACGCATTTATCAACTCGTCATTTCTCCTTTATTTCCACCTAGTTGTCGTTATACGCCGACTTGTTCAGCCTTTGCGATTGAAGCTTTAAACGAGTGGGGACCAATCAAAGGTTCGTATTTAGCATTTAAACGCATTTTGTCTTGTAGACCAGGTGGAGGTTGTGGCTATGATCCAGTGCCGAAAAGAGAAATTAAATTTTAAATTTCCAGCCACGTTCCTGATATAGTTTTATCATCCTACTAGCCTCTTCTTTTGAAGTAAAGCCATTTACAAAAGAAATAAAATCCATTTTGTTTTCTACTTTTGGTTCGCTTTTATAGTTTTCCAAATAAAGAAACCAAAGCCAAAGTGTTCTTACGGAAGGATTTTCAATAATTGGAAAATCTGAAGCTTGAACAGATGCAAAAAATTGGATAGACTTGCGAGCTCTAGAAAACAAAACATTCAAACGTTTGTCTCCATTTAGTTGATTTATCGGTCCAAAGCGCAATTCGAAATTCTCATTTTCATTTTTTCCGTATCCAAAACTAATTAGAAGTATATCGCATTCATCACCTTGAACTTGCTCAAGTGTTTTAAAAAACAAACGGTCAGTATCAATGGATTTGAGAACTTCATTTTGCTGTTGATTCGAAAAACAATTCCAAATACATTGTAGTTGACTTTCAGAAAATGCAACGATGCCAATTTTGTTGGATGCTTTTAAAGAATCAGGCAATGAAAAATAATATCTTGTTATTTGTTGCGCTTCTGCAAAGTTATTTCGGTCAATGTATTTTCCATTTTCTATAAAGTGAAACTTCAATATTTCTGTTTCAGGACGAAAAGCACATGGAAAAACAGCTAACTGATTGTTGTAAAAGTGTTCATTTGAGAAGGAAATTAGCTCAGGATAATACGATCGGTAATGATGACGAAGCATAACATTATCCAGATAAAAAGTAGCTTGATGTAATAAACTATAATTTTCTTCTGAGTGTTGTTGTTGAAAGAAATTGCTAGGCGTCATTTGTTGAGAGTCCCCTGCAACTACACATTTCTTTGCACGTTGCAGAGCACCCAAAGCGTTAGAAAGAGGAATGCGTCCGGCTTCATCAAAAAGAACAATATCAAAAAGTTCACGTTTCATTGGGAATGAAAGCGAAATTGTTGAAGGATTCGTGAGCCAAATTGGTTTTAAAAGAAAAATCCAATTACTTGCTTCTGAATCCATTAACTGTCTTAAAGTCAAGTGATTTCTTTGTTTTGAAAATTCTTTTACTAAAATCGATTTTCCTTTTTTTAACGCTTCTTTGAGTGCTTTTTGATCTTTAGAAAGCTTTCTGTTTTCCGTTTTAATCAATTGATGGAATGCATTGAATCGTTGAAAATGTGTTTTAAGAATTTCATCCGCCGAGGATTGAAATCTTAATTCTTTATTTTTTTGAAAATCAGTTAATTGATGTAGCAATTCGGAATATGTAAATTCGCTTAATCGAGCATTAAAACGAGTCAATTCAGACCATCTTCCACGAAGAAAAGCCTGATTTAATTCAGCAAATGAATTAAAGTTTTTTAATTGCGAAAAGAAAGCGGCTGGAAGTGAATTCAGCTCTTTTTTTAAAGCAAAAATTTGAGACAGCTCGTTGCCTATGACCGTAAAAACATTTTGCAGTGACTCTTCTTTTTTAAATTCAAAATAAGTATTTACATAACGCTGTAACCGTATGAAATCCGATTGGTGCGCAATGAATTCTTCAATTGATTTCTTCTCAGCATGAATAAACAAGTGAAAATGTTCTTCGTTTATTGTTGAAAGAAAATGATAAACAGTTTCTATCTCAGTGGTCGATTCAATTGACAATGTGCTTAACTTTTCTAAAAGCAAAGATTCAAGGTGCAATAAATTGTAATAATCACGTGTTTTTTTTAGAGGCTCTTCGGGATTCAATTCAGTGGTTCTTACCCATTTCTTCCACTCTTTTTTCCATTTCCTAGTTGCAAAAAAGCCTTTTTTATCATGCAGCTGGATGAGGTAATCCAATTCTATTTTAGAAGGGATTTTAATCCATTGAGACAAATGAGTTTTCTCGAACAAAGATTTCTTGATTTGGAGTTGATTCCATTTTTTTCTAATCGACAAAAACTTCATTTGTTTTTTGCCTACAAGATGTCCGTATTTTTTATATGTTGCAGAATTGAAGAGTATAAAATCTGAACTTTTACGTAAACTGTTTTCTAAATCAAAAGAAGTGACGATTGAGAATTTTTTTACTATCGAAATCCCTTCAATTAGTTGATTTTTTACTTCTTGAATAGTCAACTCACTTTTAAAAAAAACAGGTTTTAAATAAGATATCGCTTTAAAAAAAGCCGCATTTAGCTGCGTAAAAAAATGTGTCTGATTTTTCCAATCAAAAACAGTTATGGGTAAATATATTTTTGTTGATGACTGGACAGATTGTATCAATTGTATAGCGATTTCTTTCAATTCCTCGTGGTGCTCTCCAAACCAAACGTCTAACAATTCTTGATAGGTAACCTCGTTGGGTAATATGCTTTTGATTGAAGATTTTTCGAAGAAAAGCCAAGTGTCTTTTAATTCATTAAAAATATGTTTTTCATTAAAACGTTCAGTAGTATTTAAACATAATTTAGCAAGGTTTCTTTCTTTTAATTTCGACTGTAAAACATCCAAAGCCGCCTTTTTTTCAGAAACAATCAAAACAGTTTTATTTTCAGCTAAATATGTTCCGGTAATATTAGCAAGGGTCTGTGTTTTTCCAGTACCTGGAGGACCTTGGATAATTATTGAATTATCAATTAATTTGTCGAAAATTAATCTTTGATTCTGATCAGATTCAAATAAAAATGTCGGATTTATACTTTGTTTTTCTTCGTTAACATCATTTCCAACCATTTTCAAAAGAGCGGGTGAAAGGTGCGGCTGATTTTCTAAAATGTCTAAGTCATGAAGAGTGGGGAAAAACCTGAAAACATTATAAATGCCTATTTCACATATCTCCCAATTAAATTTAACAATTTTTTCATCAAGCTGGAAAAGGGTTTTTCCAAGTTGATTAATTGTATCAGTTGAATAAAAGTTTTCAAGATATATTTTTAGTAGTGGGTTTATTACAAATACATTTTCGTTTAACAATTCTTCAAAAGAAGAAGGCAATTGTAAAATGTTTGATTCAATGCTGATCAAAAGAACTGGAATGTGGATAAATTTATCTTCGATTAAAATAGTAGCATTAGCTTTACTTAAAAATAAAAAATTAATGCCACATTCTTTTTTCAAAAATGTATTTTCTTTGTTTATTTTCTGTAAAATAAAGTTCAAGTAATCGGTTTCAATTTCTTTAAACGAATGGATAGGCAATTTTATATACCAAAAATCTTTGTTAGATTTCAGCCAAATCTGCGTTTTAATTTTTTTTATAAAACTTGTTAAATTCATCATTTTTTGTAAATTTAGAACTAAGTATTAAATGTGTATTAAAAATCAGGCAACGCAAGAAGTTTATATACGTTAATACTTTGATTCTTGTATTTGAAAAACGTAAATTTGCGTTTTATTGGAAACATAAAAAAAGAGTTTGACACAAGGAAAATTTGGAGGTTATGGTTAGGAAATTATCAGAAAACGTTAAGCGCATTTCACTTGTTGGATTATTTACATTATCGTACTTTGTAAGCTTTGCTCAATTAGTTGCAACTTTTTCAAGTCCAAATGCAAATCAATGTCCTGGAAACTTATTTACGCTAAATGCAACAAATACCACGTACTCATCCTATTCTTGGTTGGTTACAGGTCCAAGTTCCTATTCTTCCACTCCAACAGGAAGTTCAGTTGCTTTGTATTTGTCAACGCCAGGATATTATACAGTAAAACTAACAGTTTCCAATGGCGTAACTTCTAATTCTTCTACCCAAACGAATTATTTACGTGTTTACAACGTTCCAACTGTAAGCTATACTGTATCTCCTACAACAGGCTGTAGTCCATTATCTGTTGTTTTCAATGGTTCATGTACTCCAGGGGACGGTACGCTTTCGTCCTTTTCAATCAATGCGGGTGATGGAAATCTATATACAACAGAAGATTTTACAAACATATACACGAATAATGGTTCTACAAATACTTCATTCGCTTCTAGCGCTACAATAACTAATTCATTTGGTTGTGCAACAACTTCCAGCCTTGCAACCGTTTCGGTTAAGCCATCCCCAAGTTTAACTTCTCCTTTGAACCCTAATTCTGTTTGTAGTGGTTCAACATTTAACTATACTCCAGTAAGTTCAATGACTCCTTCTACTTTTACGTGGACAAGGGCGGCTGTTAGTGGAATATCACAAGCTGCATCTTCAGGTAGTGGAAATATAAGTGAAGTGCTAACCAATACAACTACATCAAATATTTCTGTAACCTATGAAGTTACAACTACTGCTTCTAATGGTTGTTCGAGAACCCAAAATGTTGTAGTTGTTGTTCGAGCGTTGCCAACTGTTACTTTGAACAACACAAGCCTGTCCATATGTTCAGGAAATACTGGAACACTAACAGCAACAGGATTGCCTTCAGGGGGTACTTATGCTTGGTCAAATAGTGCAACAACATCTTCAATTAATGTTTCAACAGCTGGAACTTATACAGTGACCTATTCAGATGGTACGTGTGCGAGTTTGAGTACTAGTTCAACTGTCAGTACGACCTCACAACCAACCGTTTCTGTTGCAGTAACTGAAACTTCTGGACTAACGAATAATGATGGCGTTATTTGTACTGGAGCTTCAGCAATAATTTGTGCAACAGGTTCACCATCAGGAGGAACATATCTTTGGTCTACAGGTGCAACAACTTCATGTATTACTGTTTCCCCAACAGGAACAAGAACATATACTGTTACCTACACTCGCAGTTGCCCAAGTGCTGCTGGATCATCGACAATTAGTGTTTTACCACTTCCAAGTCTTGCGTACACTGCTCAAACTTCGGTAGCATGTTCTCCCCCTCTTGTAACTACATTTACTTCTCAATCAACAATTGCAGGTAGTGGAATTCAATGGCAGTTTCCAGGAGGCTCACCATCGAATCCACCGAATACTACTCAGTCAGGTACAGGTTCTACTACTGTGCCAATTACATATAATGCTGTTGGTACATATGACGTAATTATGACAGGAACAAGCTCTGTTGGATGCGTAAAGACCACAACATTTCCAGGTGCAATATTGGTAGGTGGAGGTAATCCACCTACCTCAATTTTTAACCCAACAACCAACTTAACACAATGTTACAAAACAGGTTCATCGTTAAATTCCGTTTGCTTTCAATATGCAGGAACTGGAGCAGATACTATTAGAGTTAATTGGGGAGATGGAGTAATTCAAGGCTTTCTACCCACACAAACTATGTGTCATACATACACCTCTGCTGATACATTTATAGTTGAATTAACACCTTACACAGTAAATGGTACAAATTTGGGGTGTGCTGGCTCAGTTTCTTCATTTAACGCAATTATAAAAGGTCCTGTAGCAAAGTTTTCAATTTCATCCTTGGATTGTAATAATCAATTAACTAGAACTTTTACAAATACTTCAACAGGTGCTTCTTCTTCCGCTGTCTATTCTTGGTCATTTCCAAGCGCAACTCCTTCAACATCTAACTCATCGACAAGTGTGACCTCTACTTTTTCAGCTTTTTCAGCTAGTCCATATACAGTAACATTAACTGTTAGTGATGCAACAACAGGTTGTCCAAGCAATACTTTTTCCTCCTCAATCTATTGTTATCCCAACAATACAGCTGCTTTTAAAGCTTATAACAATATGTTATCAACTAAGGTTGAAACAACGGATGTTTGTTTAAACGGAACATTGTACTTTTATAATGAGACCCCAGCACCTCAATTAACAACGGTTCAAAATCAAACCAATTGGAATCCAGCTGGAAATAACAATGCTTGGACTGCGATAAGTTCATTGCGTGGAAATCCATTTGCATACACATTCTTAGAAGACGGATCAACTAGCGTATTTACAGATGCTGTGACTCCGGGTAATTCAAGCGGTTATTCTTACAGTCCAGGCGCTGTTGATTTTGCAATGAGAAACAACAAGCCTAATGGTTCAGTTACGTGTATCGAAACGGTTACAAAAACGAACTACATTAAAATTCATGGAGTTACTGGAACTTTTACTTTACCTGATGATACGGTTTGTGTGGGTACGAGTTTCACTGTGACTGATAACCTTGCAGCTCCATTATCGTCAATATCCTCGCGATCTTGGGATTGGGGAGATGGAACAACATCAACATCCACAGGCAATTCAACTACAAAAACATATACTAGTCCAGGTATTTATACTATAACTTTAGTTGTTAAAGACAATGCACCAGTAAGTGGTTTTTGTTCAAAGACAATTACTAAAACAGTTGTGGCGATGCAGCCTACCGCTAATTTTTCGGTAAATAGAAATTACATTTGTCCTGGACAAACAGTTACGGTTTCAAATTCATCTTCAGGTCTTGGAACCTTATTATATAACTGGACAGTAACAGGAGGTACTCCGTCTTCTTCTACTAGTGCGAGTCCAAGTGCATTTACTTTTAGTAGTGCAGGTAGTCACTCTATTTCATTGAAAGTTACAGATTATAAGGGCTGTACAAATATACAAACCAATTCTATTACAGCACAAAGTCCAGTTGCATCTGCAATACCCTCGACAACTTCTGTATCTTGTTTTAACCCACCAACAGTTGTTTCGTTTACGAACACTTCTTCAAATAATGTTGACAATACATCCGCTCAATGGGATTTTGGAAATGGACAAACCTCAAACTCTTGGAATCCAAGTACAACCTATAGCTCGGCAGGAACTTATCCAGTTAAACTGACAGTAAGTTCATTGACCGGTTGCACATCTCCACAAACTACAGTGACAACAATTACCATTGGCGGGCCATTAGGCTCCTTAAACGTAACTAGTTCTCCTTTATCTGGTTGTTCACCTTTTGCAACTACAATATGTGTTACTACAACTGGTTGTACTGATGCTCAAATTCTGTTTGGAGACGGACAATTCCAATCTTTAACACCTGCACAACTTAATCATAGCAACGTTTGCATTACTCATAATTATACAAATGGTGGCTCTTCTAATCAAACTTTCACTCCATCTTTATATATTTCTAATGGGACATGTAATGGTATAATTTCGAATGGATCAAATGTAATTACTGTACAACCAGTTCCATCAGCGACAATATCTTATTCAGGTAGCCCTTTTTGTTCAACAACTTCAGGAACTAAAAGTGTCACTTTGAATGGTTACGGCGCATATACAGGAGGAGCTTTCACGTCAACAGCTGGTTTAAGCATAAATTCTGTAAATGGTGATATTTCTCCTAGTTTAAGTACCCCTGGAACATATACAGTTACGTATAATGTAACTGCGACATCGATTTGTCCAACTGTAAATGCAACTGCCTCTGTTACAATCCAACAAACACCATCTATAGCCAATAAGACTTACACTGTTTGTTCGGGTTCAGCTTTTACTTTTGCATCTTCTGGATCTGATGTTGTTCCTGCAGGTACTACTTATTCTTGGTCCGCACCAACAATTTCACCTTCAGGAACGATTACTGGAGGGAGTGCACAATCCAATCAATCAGGAGTAAGTCAAACGTTAACAAATACAACGACTTCTCCATCTACTGCTACTTACACAGTTACAGCTACTGCAAATGGGTGTAGTTCTACATTTACAATAACAACTACAGTTAATCCCAAACCAAGCGTAAATGCTCAAACAGCAACAGTTTGTACTGGAAATGCATTTACAATTTCACCTTCAAGTGTACCAACAGGAACAACCTATACTTGGTCAGCACCTGTAAGTTCTCCTTTGGGAGCTGTTACTGGAGGTAGCGCACAAGCTTCAGGTCAAGCAAGTATTAGTCAAACTTTAGCCAATACAACACTCAATAGTGCAACAGCAACATACACGGTTACTCCAACATCTGGAACATGTATAGGTACTTCATTTACTGCAACTGTAACGGTTACACCAGGCGCAAATATTGCAAACAAAACTTATACTGTTTGTTCTGGAAGTGCATTTACATTTGCTGCAACTGGATCGGATGTAGTTCCAAACGGTGTAACTTATTCTTGGGCTGCTCCCGCTATTACTGGAACACTAACAGGTTCTTCAGCTCAAAACAATCAAACTACAATAAGTCAAACATTAACAAATTCACTAAATACAGTTGCTACAGCTGTTTACACTGTTTCTGCTACTTCAGGTACATGTACATCAACATTTACAATTACAGTAACAGTTAATCCAAAACCAAGTATAGCGAATGCCACTTCCACGATTTGTTCTGGAAATGCTTTTAGTATTACACCAACAAATGGTGGAGGAACAGGGTCTAGTGATGTGGTTCCTTCTGCGACAACA
>Ga0214923_10008969_pt1 | contig 10494 bp, 7 predicted proteins | sample LL1510_MetaG_FD_177993 | JGI IMG/M metagenome (GOLD analysis project Ga0214923, IMG submission 177993) | Freshwater microbial communities from Lake Lanier, Atlanta, Georgia, United States - LL-1510 | ecosystem: Environmental > Aquatic > Freshwater > Lake | place: USA: Georgia | collected 2015-10-15
ACCCTTTCTCAGCACTGAATGCGTCAACTGGTTCGCTCTTTACCAAAATTCGATTTATTTCATATCTGATTTCACCTTCACAATCCGGGCTCAGTGTCGCCGACGAACTTGAAAAGTACGGAGACCTGTACACAAGAGTGTTAAAACCGTTTCTCTCCGGAGTTTTTCTTACCTCACCCTCACACGTAGATGCAGTAAGTGGAAAAGAGATCATTCGCTCATTTATCTCTGGCCAGCCAGGATTACCAGCCCTTGGGGCAGGTGAGCTTGCACAGGTTCTAGCGAAGCGAGTCCACTCCATTCATTTCAACTCGCGTATTGATTCAATCAGTCAATGTCGTGCCGATGCGGTCATAGTCGCAACTGATGTAACAACTGCGGCACAATTACTGGATATCCCTAATGTGCCAAAGCTTGCCTCAAGCACTACGTGGTACCACGAAATTCCGAATTCCACGACGCAATCAAAGAATTTATTGGTCGATGGCCAGACGCGAGGACCAGTAATTAACTCAATTGCTTTATCAAATCTAGTCCCACAGTATGCACCAGTCGGGAAAACTCTGTTGTCATCTACGACTATCGATGTTGCATCTGAATCTGAAGTCCGCAGACATTTATCAACGATGTGGGGTGTCTCAACCGCTGCGTGGTCATTGATCGCTAAATATGAAATCCCGAAGTCACTTCCAATATTTGGGATTGGAACTCGTGGGCTACATGCAGCGAAGATTTCAGATGGCGTATTTATCGCTGGTGACTATCGAACAGCGCCTTCACAAAACGGTGCGCTCTTGTCGGGTCGACTTGCAGCGCAGGAGTTACTCCTGAATTAGCGCAGCGAGAGCGTTAGTGACATGCGGGTAATCCCACGTAAAGCCAGAATCACTCAGCACTTGAGGAATTACTTTCTTACTTCCCAAAATCTCTGATGAGAACCCGCCTAATGCAATTTTGAGTGCAATTGCTGGGGCAGGGAAAAGTGCTGGACGGTGCATTGCTCGAGCTAGCGCAGAAGTAAATTCTTGATTTGTTACCGGGTTTGGGGAAGTGAGATTGACCGGTCCTTCAACCTTATTCTCGAGCAAAAAGGTAATTGCACGGATGACATCGTGCAGAGTGATCCAAGACCACCATTGCTTGCCGTTGCCAAGCTTTCCACCTAAACCTAAGCGAAAGAGTGGCAACATTTTGCCGAGTGCTCCACCCGTGGGATCAAGAACGAGTCCGGTACGTAGCTTTACCGTGCGAACGTCTGTAACGAGATCAGCTGCACCTTCCCATTCACGGCATACTGCGGCAAGAAAATCATCGCCCACACGATCTGATTCAACAACGGAGCGATTTCCAGATTCGCCATACCAACCAATAGCACTCGCTGAAATAAAAACCTGAGGCTTCACTTCGTTGACAGCATGTGCAATCGCTGTTGTTCCGAGAAGTCGCGAATTAAGAATTTCAGACTTGTACTTCTTGCTCCAGCGCTTGTCGCCAACACCTACGCCCGCTAGATGGATCACAGCATCCACGCCACGCAACGTTTCGATATCTACATAACCAGATTTTGGATCCCATTGAATTTCATCAGGTGCTACGACAGGCCGACGAACAAGGCGCTGAACGGTATGACCTTCACTCTTGAGATGTCCAACCAGAGCTGTCCCGATAAGTCCTGAAGCACCGGTAATAGCGATGCGCTGTGGAACTGACATAAAGGTTAGAGACCCAAATCAGATTCGAATGCTCCGCCTTCGAGGCGCTCTTTGAGAGTCACCAGGAAGCGAGCTGCATCGGCTCCATCCACAACGCGATGATCGTAAGAGAGCCCGAGATAAACCATGGAGCGAATCGCAATTGTTTCGCCACCGTCTTCACCCTTCACGACCATTGGACGTTTTACAACTGCGCCAAGTCCAAGAATTGCTACCTGCGGCTGATTAATAATTGGTGTATCAAAGAGCGCACCACGTGAACCAGTGTTGGTGAGAGTAAATGTTCCTCCACCAAGTTCGTCAGGCGTTACCTTGTTATCGCGGGTTCGCGCTGCTAGATCTGCAATCTTGCGAGCAACGCCACCCATATTGAGATCACCTGCATTATGAATGACTGGAACCAACAGGCCACGTTCGGTATCGACTGCAATTCCGAGATGTTCTGCGCCGTGATAAATAATCTGATCACCCTCGACAGATGAGTTGAGCACTGGATGTTGCTTCAGCGCTTCGCATACAGCAACTGCAAAGAATGGAAGGAATGAAAGCTTGACTCCTTCACGCGCTTCGAATGTTGCCTTTGAACGATCGCGCAGGCGTGCAATCTTTGTAACATCTACTTCAATGACAGTTGTGAGCTGAGCAGACACTTGGAGTGATTCAACCATGCGTGCTGCAATCACTTTGCGAAGTCGTGACATTGTCACCGTAGTTCCGCGAAGTGGCGAAGCAACTGGAGCTGCAGGACGTGGTGCTGCAGGAGCAGCGACCAACGGTGCGCTCTGTGCTGGTGCAGATTGAGGCGCCGCAGCCTGGACATCTTCCTTGCGAATTCTTCCGCCGATTCCAGTTCCGCGAACGTTTGCCAGATTGACGCCAAGATCATTGGCTAACTTGCGAACAATCGGAGTGACATAAGCATCCTGTGGCTGAGCAACTGGTGCTGCCACTGGTTGAGGCGAAGGCACAGCGACTGGAGTCGAAACATTAGGAGGAACCTGTGCCACCTGAACCTGAGCTACTGGCTGGGACACTGGTGCAGGTGGAGCAACTGGTGCAGCAACGGAACCTGAAGTACCAATTAATCCGAGTCGCGCACCAACTGCAACAGTTGTATCTACCGGAACGTCAATTGCAAGGAGTGTGCCTGCAACTGGTGATGGGATTTCGGTATCGACCTTATCGGTTGATACTTCAAGAAGTGCTTCATCGACTGCAACCAAATCGCCAACGTTCTTAAGCCAACGTGTAACAGTTCCTTCGCTGACTGATTCACCGAGCGCGGGCATAGTGATAACAGTTCCGCCGCCTGTCGGCGCAACTGTTTGAGCTGGAACCTCTGTCACCTGAACTTGAGCAACTGGCTGGGACACAGGCGCGGGTGCAGGAGTTGCTACTGGAGCCACCGCAGGTGCTGAAGCAGCGGGTGCAGCAGCAGAGTCAGATGAAATAACAGCAAGTTCTGCGCCCACAGCAACAGTTTGATCTACCCCAACAACAATTTTTGAAAGCACACCTGCAACAGGTGAAGGAATCTCTGTATCGACTTTATCTGTTGAAACTTCAAGGAGTGGTTCGTCGACTGCGACCATGTCGCCTTCATTCTTAAGCCAACGTGTAACTGTTCCTTCACTCACGCTCTCGCCGAGAGCTGGCATTGTTACTGAGAATGACATCGCTTTTTTCTCCTCTTACTTAACCGTGCGCGTGAAGTGGTTTGCCTGCTAGAGCCATATGAGCTTCGCCCATTGCCTCGGACAGTGTTGGGTGTGCATGGATAAGAGGTGCAACATCAGATGCTGACGCCTCCCAGTTAAAGATTAATTGCGCTTCCGATACTAATTCGCCCACGCGCGAACCGACCATGTGAATTCCAAGTACTGGACCATCTTTTTGAGCAACCAGTTTGATTGAGCCGGCGGTCTTAAGAATCTGCGCTTTTCCATTTCCGGCTAAGTTGTAATCGAGTTCGACAACATCGTAGCCGCGTTCTTTTGCTGCCTTCGTTGAAAGCCCCATGGATGCAACTTCTGGCTCAGAATATGTAACACGCGGCACGCCATCATAATTAATCGGACGAGGATTCAGTCCCGCAATTGTTTCGGCAACGAGGATTCCTTCTTGGAAACCGACGTGGGCAAGTTGAAGAGTAGGGATGATGTCACCTACTGCGAAAATCCCCGGAATATTTGTGCGGCAATGGTCATCCACCGTGATGTAACCACGATCCATTGCAATGCCGACTTCTTGGTAGCCGATTCCATCTGTGACAGGACCGCGTCCTACGGAGACAAGGAGTACCTCTGCGCTGAATTCGCGTCCATCTTCGAGAGTGACGGTGACGCCATGGGCATCGACGCGGTGAGACTTGAAACGAACTCCGAGTTCGAAGTTAATTCCACGCTTACGATATGCACGCTCGAGCAACTTGCTTGAAGATTCATCTTCAAGAGCGATCAGATGTGGCAAACCTTCAATGATCGTTACTTCTGCACCGAATGATTTCCAGACTGATGCAAACTCACATCCAATTACGCCGCCACCAAGCACGATAACGCTCTTCGGAACGTAGTCCATAGAAGTTCCATGATCAGAAGTAATGACGCGCTTTCCATCGATATCTAATCCGGGCAAGGTGCGGGCATAGGAACCAGTTGCAAGAACGATGTTCTTTCCAACGTATTGAGTTCCGTTCACATCTACTGTGTTATTGGAAACGAGACGACCGGTTCCTTCAACAAAAGTAATTCCTCGAGATTTAACGAGACCTTGTAAACCTTTGAAGAGTCCAGCGATTACGCCATCTTTGTAAGAATTGACTCCGGTCATATCAATCGAGTTAAAGGTGGCATTTACTCCAAAATGCGAAGATTCGCGGGCACTGTCAGCAACTTCTCCAGCATGCAAGAGAGCCTTTGTAGGGATACATCCGCGGTGTAGGCATGTGCCACCGACCTTATCTTTCTCGATGAGTGCAACTGATAATCCAAGCTGCGAAGCACGAAGCGCCGCTGCATAGCCGCCGCTTCCACCACCAAGAACTACCAGATCAAAATTGGCCACCGAGTTACTCCCTTGAGCGAGCTCCCTGCCGAAATGAGCTCAACACCCCGTATCTTGCCAGCCTGAGCGGGCGAATGCATAACTGCCTATGAGCTCGCTGAAATCGCTAACTGCACCAGAGAGCGAAGAGCGATTCCGGTTCCTCCGACTGGGGTATAGCCGTGGGGCTTGCTCTCGTTGTAAGCGGGGCCTGCAATATCGAGATGGAGCCATGGAAGTTCATCTGCAACGAACTCCTTGAGGAATAAGCCAGCAACGAGCATGTTTCCCATTCGTTCGCCAACATTGGCCAGATCTGCAACGGGTGAATCGAGTGAGGCACGCAACTCAACGGGAAGCGGCATCGGCCAGAATGCTTCTCCTGTCTCCTTCGTGACGTCCATAAAGTGAGATGAAAATTCTGCGTTGTTGGTCATCACGGCGCCAGTGCGAGTTCCGAGTGCGACAACTTGTGCCGCAGTAAGCGTTGCAACATCAACAATTGCATCAAGATCTTTTGTCTCCTGTGCGCGTACAAGTGCATCCGCAAGAATGAGACGACCTTCAGCATCTGGATTGAGAACTTCTACAGTCTTGCCACCATAAATAGAGATGACATCACTTGGTCGAGTTGCAGTATCACTGATCATATTTTCTGCAAGTGGAGCCCAGGTTTCGATTGCGACAGGAAGTTTGAGTAGTGCAATGGCGATAGTGGCTGCACAAACTGCAGCGGCACCGCTCATATCTGACTTCATTGCCTCCATACCCTTTGCCGGTTTTAGCGCGAGGCCACCTGAATCAAATGTGATTCCTTTACCAACGTAGGCATATTTTTTCTTCGCCTTCGTTCCCTTAGGTGTGTATGAAATATTGAGAAGTCGAGGGGGATTCGACGAACCTTGACCTACTCCGCTTATTCCGCCGTACCCTTTTGCCATCAATTGCGCATCAGTCATTACTGAAACTTTGAGACCGACCGATGCACCGCCAGCTTGCTTCACAGCATCAGATAAGGCCTTGCAAAATGTTTCTGGGTTGAGATGGCTTGGGGGAGTGTTGATCAGATCGCGGACCAGATGTGTGTAAGTGGCGATTACTTCAGCCGTTTTAATCGCTGCCTTGGCTTCGCTCTTTCCGGCAAGATTAGTGTGCACAGTAATCATCTTCAGTGGTGACTGTTGTGCGCTTTTACTGGTCCCTTTAAATTGATCAAAGTGATAAGCACCGAGTGCTGCGCCTTCTGCTATCGCCTTAACTGCAGCAATATTTTTGGCGGGCAGTGAGAAAGTTGCGCTGGAATTACCAGCTAGCGCACGAGCTGCCGCACCAGATGCACGACGTAGAACTTCATGGTCATAGTGAGTAGCTGATGTCCCCAGCCCTGTAAAAACAATGAGGCGAGTTGAAGTTCCAGGGATTTTGATGACTTCCTCAGCCTTTCCCGTTGCCCCTAAATCTGACAGGGCTTGCACGAGAACTTTGGTATCAAGGGCTAACTCACCCGATTCAATCTGCAGAGAAGTTGCCCCGGTTTTTGTGCTCTTGGAGTTTTTCGTGGCAAATCCGACGACCAGAACATCATCCTTAACAATTCCGTCTGAAAGGCGGATTGTGGTCATAGCGACTCCTCATGTTTTCACTCAGTTTTTGCTCAGCAGATGCGAGGGCGTAAGTGTAAGTTGTTACTGTGAAAAATTCACCTTTGCATCAGAAGCACATCGACCTACAAGCGAAGATGGCAGATTTCGGTGGCTGGTTGATGCCTATCGAATATCCCAGAGCCGGAGTTCTCGCCGAACATGCAGCAGTTCGCGAACGCGTCGGTCTCTTTGATGTTTCTCACCTTGGAAAAGCAAGTGTGAAGGGGGAAGGTGCGCTCAAGTTCCTCAACGAAATGTTTACCAACGATCTCACTCGCATTGGCGATAGCAAGGCGCAGTACACACTTCTGTGTAATCCTGATGGTGGAGTCGTGGACGATTTGATTGCATATCGAAATTCAGCATCCGATTTCTTTCTCATTCCCAATGCTGCCAACACGACAGAGGTCGTTCGAGTGCTCAATGAAAACGTTACCGCGGGAATAACAATCACCAATCTTCACGAAAGTTTTGCAGTTCTGGCGCTCCAAGGCCCCAACGCAGTTGATGTCATTAAAAGTTTTGGGATTAATCCCACTATGGATTACATGGCATTTTCACATGTGGCTATTGCAGGATGTGATGTCATTCTCTGTCGCACCGGCTATACCGGCGAACATGGATTTGAGTTAGTGCCTCACTGGGCTGATGCAGAAAAGGTGTGGGACGCACTGGTTGACGCGATGAAGCCTTACTCAGGTTTGATCTGTGGACTTGGTGCGCGTGACACCCTTCGCACCGAGATGGGATATCCACTCCATGGCCACGAACTCTCACTTGAGATAACACCTGTACAAGCCAGTGCAGGGTGGGCGATTGGATGGAAGAAAGAATCTTTCAGAGGTTCAGAAATTCTTCGTGCACAACGAGAAAGTGGCACAGTGCGCACGCTTAAAGCGCTGAAATCTAATGATCGAGGAATACCTCGCGCCGGAATGTTGGTAAAAAATTCTGAAGGTGGCGTAATTGGAATCGTGACGAGCGGAACTTTCTCACCGTCTTTGAAAGTTGGAATCGCATTGGCACTTATTGATCCGCACTATGAAATTGGATCTACTGTGACAATTGATATTCGTGGACGCGAGTCATCGGCCACAATTAGTGTGCTACCGCTTATGCCCTCACGCGTTCGATAAATTCAATCGGGGTCATAAATGCTGCACGCGTGTGTGCTCGACGCAAAGTATGTAAGACAGGCTTAGCAGTTAAGAAAATAAGCGAAGCCGTAAAAATCGCCCGAGGAATATCCCACGCCATGGATGATAGGAAATGGTAAGAAATAAAGTGGGAGAAATTTTCACCAAGGGGAGCACCGGCACGATACGAAAGTTGCGTATCAGCCCCCAAAGTCCAAGGCCAAAATTGCAGATCCATCGCAATCCCAAAAAATTCCGCCGCGATAATTCCGTAGAAGGCTAATGCGGCAATTTCCATCTTTCCCTTCACCTTCTTCGGAATGAGTGAAACACCCAGTCCTACCCAACCTGCTGCAAATGATTGATAGGCAACCCAAGGCCCTAATCCACCAGTAAGAATTGCTGAAAGAAACATTGCGATAGTTCCAAGGAGAAAACCAAAAGACGCACCGAAAACACGAGCTGCAAGTATGAGAACAAACCACATAGGTTCGATGCCGACTGCTCCGGTTCCCATCGGCCTAAGAGCAGCAATAAGTGCTGAGAGAACTGCTAGCAATGCCACTGACTTACTGTCCAGACTCTTATTGCTGATACCGATGAGGAGTACAAGAAGTGCAAAGGGAGTTGCCAGGAGAAATATCCATTGGGGATGGCCTTGCTTTTCAGAGATAATGAATGGCCATAGAAATCCGATGGCGCTCACAGCGCTTGTCGCAATGAGCGCGAAAAGTGAGACACCTTTAAATCTAACAATGTCCGCAGTCTTCATGAGTTCTCACCAAGTGCTTCAACTACATCACTGACTGTAAGCCAGGGTTTAGGTGCCATCACCTTTGCCACTTGTGGTGCAAATGCCGGTGATGAAAGAAGGACATCCAAAGTGGTGCCATCGGCAACGATGTCACCTTCGGCAAGGAAGAGAACACGATCAGAAATCTCGGCTACGAGTTCTACATCGTGAGTTGCCAGTAGAACGGGGCGGTTAAAGTGGGAGGCATACTCTTTCAGCGCCGCACCAAAGATCGCTTTTGCTCGATAATCCAGACCACGAGTTGGTTCATCAAGTACGAGAACTTCCGGGTTCGCAGCAAGAACAATACTTAACACCAGCGCCAATCTCTGACCTTCAGAGAGATCATTGGGATGGGCATGAAGTGATATCGCAGGGACTAATCGATGCAAGAGCGCTGCAGTGGATCCTTCTGCCAATTGATTATCGCTATCTGCTTGGTCGCACTCATCGTGGACACTGGATGCAAAGAGCAAATCACTTGGCTCTTGCGGCACATACCCAATGGATCTTCTTCGCACTGCTCCCGTAAGACGTGTGGGATCTTGACCATTGACAGAAACATTTCCTGAAGCGGGGGAGTGGAGTCCAACAATAGAGTGAAGCAGTGTGCTCTTACCAGCGCCATTACGTCCCATGATGGCCACTATCTCGCCGTGATGAAAGGTAGCGCTCACATTATTAAGCGCCTTCTTATCCCCATAAGAATGTGATATCCAATCGATGAGTATCGCAGGAGAATTACTTGTCTTTGGTTCTATGAATTCTCTGTAGTCACGGTTTCGAATCGCATCAGTGTGGCGTCTTACTTCTCGCACACTTGTACCGATTTCACTCAGATTGAGAGCACGCGCCAATGTGATGATGGGCGGTACCAAATCTGAATTCTTCAGAATCTCATCGGCAGAGCCAATCGAGGTCTCGCCATTTCCTTCGATATAGATGATGCGATCAACAAATTGAATAACTCGTTCGAGTCGATGTTCGGCGAGAATTACAGTGACGCTGAGATCGTGCACAAGGCGATGCAGAATAGAGAGTACTTCTTCAGCTGCGATCGGATCTAATGCACTTGTCGGCTCATCAAGCACAAGCACCTTTGGCTGCATCACTAGGGCTGCTCCGATTGCAACCCTTTGTTGTTCGCCGCCACTTAAGGTTGCAATGGATCGGTTGCGAAGCGAGTTGAGACTGAGAAGGTCGAGAACCTCTTCGACTCTTTTGCGCATTACATCAGGTGCAACATTGAGAGCTTCCATACTAAAGGCGAGCTCTTCTTCCACAATATCTGTCACAAATCCTTGAATCGGATTCTGACCCACAATCCCAACCAGATGCGCAAGTGCGCCGGGCTTTACAGAGCGCGTAGAGATCCCATCGACTTCGATATCTCCAGCCAAGATTCCACCTGTGTGGTGAGGGACGAGCCCATTAATCAATCGCAACAGCGACGATTTACCGGATCCAGTCTCACCCATGATGAGGACCATCTCGCCTTCTTCGATTTGGAAGGAGAGATCTTCAAGAACTGTCTTTGTGGAATGAGGATAAATAAGTGAGACGTTGGAGAAGGTAATCATCGCGTCACCATCACAAGTGAAAGCGCAAGTGCAAAAAGAACAATTGTATTATCACGCATCAACCATGGTTGAGGCCTATACCGTGAACGTCTACGGCTGATTCCATATCCACGAGCATCCATCGCTGCAGCTAACTGAAGCGAACGCGAAAGAGATTCCTCGAGGAGAGGGATTGCAATTGAACGTAGCCGAGCGTTTTCCATGCCTCGTAATTTCTGTGCAGTTCGAATACGACGAGCGCTCGTGGCTAGTTGCGGGAATAACGATGTGGCAATTACTAAAGTGACCCCAATTTCATATATGAAAGAAGGTGTTACTCGCAATAATTTGTGGGGACTTGTCAGAGATGTTGCGGCTCCAAAGAGCGCAATCATTGTTGCGATAATGACGCCTTCATGAAGAGAAGAAGTGAGTCGTTCTAATGTGACCGCGCCTCCTACTCGAATCCCAGGCATCCATGAGGGCAAGTCCAGAAGTGGAATCCGGAAGAGAACTGTGCCTGGAATGGGTACACCAATGAGAATCCCTACGAGGGTGCGGATTGCCAAGATGGTGGCACCAATCCGAAGTGAGAGCGAGAAACTTCTA
>Ga0214923_10008970_pt1 | contig 10494 bp, 11 predicted proteins | sample LL1510_MetaG_FD_177993 | JGI IMG/M metagenome (GOLD analysis project Ga0214923, IMG submission 177993) | Freshwater microbial communities from Lake Lanier, Atlanta, Georgia, United States - LL-1510 | ecosystem: Environmental > Aquatic > Freshwater > Lake | place: USA: Georgia | collected...
AACTTTGGCAGCATAACTAAGATTTACAAGGCGAAAACCTTCATTCTCAAAACTTACCTGGGCCTGTTTTACATCTAAAATAGTGGATTGGCCTAACGCAAATTTATTCAGTACCAAATTCAACAATTCGGAAGACAACTGATAATTATTAATTTCAGTTTGTAACTGGTTAAAATTACTTTTATACGATTGATAGGTGCGTACTATTCCGGTTTCCATGTCCAATAGCATATTGTCATATTGTATGCGGGCATTGCGAGTATTGATATTAGCAATTTGTTGTTGCTTTTTGCTTACCCCACCATTATAAATGGGAATACCCAGATTTAACCCAACGAATGGCCCAAAACTCTGATTCAACAACGCAAACCCAGCAGCACTTTTATTGCTTGTGAAATTGTATCCTGTATTGGCTCGTAGTGTTGGATAGCGCAAAGCTGCTGTTTCTTTCTCCAACCATTCATTCACTTTAATTTGTTGTGATGCAGCCAATAAAGATGGATTGGTTGGCATATATCTGCGGATACTATCTAAAATAATCCCCCTATCTACTAAAATTGTATCCTTAATTATGATTGCCGCATCAGCAGGCTTCATAAAAATCAAATTCAATAAGTCTGTTTTGGTTTGATCTATCACCAATTGCTGACTTTGTAAACCTTGCTCAAGTGCATTCAAATCAATTTTTGCCTGCAGTAAATCTGCCGAATTTGCTAACCCGGATTCTTTACGAATATTCAGAATTTCGATTCTTTTTTGAGAAGCAGATATAGATTGCTGAATCGTTTTTAAAAAATCCTGCTGCCGAACTACATCGTAATAACGTGTCATTACAGCTGCAATGGTATTTTGAATTTGGGTTGCTAAAACCTGTTGGTTCAACCCCTTAATTTCTTCGAGTCTTTTTTTGGTAGCCAAGATGCGGCTCCCGTTATATAAAAGCATAGAAGCAGTAACTCCGGCAGTCAGATTGTTAGATCCAACATTTGGACGAGAAACGTCGCGGGATGGGTCGGAGAATTTTTGACTAATGCTTACGACCTGTTCATTATCACTAATAGTTGCGTTTACAATCGGTAATCCTCCTGCAAATCCCTTGTCGTTGGAAATAGTGCTGATGGTAACATTATTTTGAGCGAGCTGAATATCCAGACTGTTTTTAAGGGCAATATTTATTGCATCAGTCAAAGTTAGCTTTTGCTGAGCCGCTATTGGGAGTACACTGAGAAGCCCTACTATAAAACCCCATATTTTTTTCATACCTGCTAAGTTACCAAAAGACTGTACGATATGCGAATATAAATACATGAGTGGATGAATCAGCTAACCATTGTACCAACAGCTCCTCCGCTTACAACCTGCATTAAATTACCCGGCTTATTCATATCGAATACAATAATAGGCAACTTATTTTCCATGCAAAGCGTGAATGCAGTCATATCCATCACTTTCAAATTTTTTTGAATACACTCTTCAAAGCTAATGGTGTCGAACTTGGTAGCAAGTGGATCTTTTTCGGGGTCAGCAGTATAAATTCCATCAACCCTTGTTCCTTTCAAAATCACATCTGCCTTCATTTCTATGGCACGAAGTGAGCCTGCAGTATCTGTAGTAAAATAAGGGTTACCGGTACCTGCACCAAAAATAACTACTCTGCCTTTTTCCAGGTGTCGCAAGGCTTTTCTGCGTATATAGGGCTCAGCCACCTGCTCCATATTGATAGCACTTTGTAATCGGGTATACACCCCAATTTTTTCGAGCATCGCCTGCATAGCCATTGCATTAATTACCGTTGCCAGCATGCCCATATAATCACCATGCGCTCTTTCAATACCACTTTCTGCCTCATTCATTCCTCTATAAATATTGCCACCACCAATCACAATTGCCACCTGAACTCCTAACTCTGTTATCTTTTTAATATCCTGAGCATATTGCTCAATTATCTTCGGATTAAATGGATCGCCGTTTGGCTCATTTCCCAACAGGGCCTCACCGGACAATTTTAATAGAATGCGTTTGAATTTCGGTAGCATGGTTAGGGTTTATTTACTGTGCAAATAACCTCAATTTTTTCGACAAAAAGTTACCCTGTGCATAACTGAGCATATATCGGGAACTAGTAGATTTTTTTGCTATTGGGTTAGATAATTGTTGGTGGGTTATTTTTTCAGAATTTTCTTAGTAGGTTTAGCAGCTTTTTCCCGGTTTTCTTTTATCCGAAATGCTATTATTTTTTGGATGAGTGAAAGTGGCAGGGGCTGATCATGAGGAAACTGAACCGATCCGGTTGCATGTACATATTTTTCTAACTGATGGGCAAATTGCTTAATACCTGAAGCCATCGGATATAATCCGATATGATGTGTGTGAACTGCAAAATATACCAATCTTCCGTGCAGCATATATAGCGGCATTCGGTAACTAATTTTCTCAGTTGCTTCCGGAGCTAATTTTGTAATAATTTTTCGAATAGCTGCTAATCTTTGTTGAACAGGTATAGGATATTGTTTGCAATATTCATCCACTGTTTCTATTTTTTTGTTTCCTTTCATAAAAACACCTTAGTTGCAAAACTGAAATTAATTTTTTTACTGCACATAAAAAAACCGCCCGAAGGCGGTTATATTTTATGCTCCTGATATTCTTTATCCCAAAGCAACTCTTCTGAATTCAGTTACCTTAATATTGGAACCGGATTTTTTCAAATAATCGCCCACACTCATTCCAGCATCCTTCACAAAAGGCTGTGCCAGTAAAGTTTGCTCTTTGAAGAAGGCATTCAACTTACCTTCTGCAATTTTGGCAATCATTTCATCTGGCTTTCCGGCCATTTTAGGATCTGCTTTCATAGTTTCCACAACAATCGCTCTTTCTCTTTCAATTGTTTCAGCAGAAATACTTTCAGCATCAACTGCCAACGGGTTCATTGCTGCAATTTGCATGGCAACATCCTTTCCTGCCTCTTCAGCAGTTGCGGAAAACCCTACCAATACACCCATTCGGTTAGCGCCATGAATATATGATGCAACATAGGGTGCGTCTATTCTTTCGAATCGGGATACACCAATTTTTTCACCAATTGAGGCTAATTTATCGTTGATCATATCGGCAACTTTAGCACCATTGATTACTACTTCGTTTAATTCGTCGGCTGAAGCCACATTATTGGCAACAGCTGCATCAGCGATTTGCTGAGCGAATGCTACGAAGTCGGCATTTTTAGAAACGAAATCTGTTTCGCAACTGATACAAACAATCCAACCGCTTTGATGATTGGCTGATGTTTGTGCAATGACTACTCCTTCTTTTGCTTCACGATCGCTACGCTTGGCAGCTACTTTTTGTCCTTGCTTACGCAACCAATCAATAGCTGCTTCAAAATCTCCATTTGTTTCGGTAAGTGCTTTGCGGCAATCCATCATACCGGCGCCGGTAGTTTGCCGAAGTTTGTTTATATCTGCTGCGGTAATAGTTACTGTAGACATATCTATATATCTTTATTTAGTTTGTTAAAAACAGGATGTTCTTCTCAATTGAGAAGCAACCCAATCATACATACTGTTGAAGCATCCATTATTTACTTCCTCCAGCTGATGGACGGCGACTTGCACCACCGGCAATTCTGCGCTTAGGCGCTCCGGGAGTACCCGCACCACCGCGACCTCTGCCACCACGACCAGCTTCTGCCTGTGCTTCAGCTTCTAAACGACGAGCACGTGCTTCATTTTCGTTGGAAGTTTCTTCGCCTTCTTCCTCATCTTTTGAAGCCTGACGCTCAGCCAGACCTTCTGCAATTGCAGCGGTAATATAATTAGTGATGATGGCAATCGACTTGGTAGCGTCATCATTGGCAGGAATAGCAAAATCTACCTTATTGGGGTCGGAATTTGTATCTACCATTCCGAATGTAGCAATACCCAAACGCTTCGCCTCAGCCAGTGCAATGTGCTCATGTCCGATATCCACCATAAACAATGCTGCCGGAAGACGACCTAACTGAGCAATACCACCCAATACTTTTTCCATCTTATCGCGATCGCGGCTAAGGGTTAAACGCTCTTTTTTGGTTAAGCTCTCAGCGCTACCATCAGCCAGCATTTTTTCGATGCTCTGCATTTTCTTTACGCTCTTACGAACTGTATTAAAATTGGTAAGCATACCACCCAACCAACGTTCTGTTGCATAAGGCATATTCACACGCTTGGCACACTCGCTAACAATTTCTTTTGCCTGTTTTTTAGTAGCTACAAACATGATTTTTTTACCACTCTTGGCAATCTGCTTCGCAGCAGCAGCAGCTTCCTGCAAATGATCAACCGTTTTATTCAGGTCGATGATGTGAATACCCTTTTTTTCTGCAAAGATGTATGGCAACATCTTGGGGTTCCACTTCTTTTTCAGATGTCCAAAATGTACACCGGCGTCGAGAAGTTGTTGCTGTAATGAAGTATTATTTTCCATTATTACTGATTTTGTATGTGATAGTTTACAGATGGATACAAACTAGCCAGGGAAAAATATTCCAAGGCAAATTTGCACATCTTCCGAATTAACGTTTGCTGAACTGGTAGCTTCTGCGGGCTTTTTTGTGACCAAATTTTTTGCGCTCCACGCTTCTGGGATCCCGCTTCAACTGTCCGGCTTCTTTTAGAGCAGGACGCAACTCAGGATTCACTTCCAGCAAAGCACGGGCAATGCCTAATTTTGCTGCTTCCGCTTGTCCTTTTAATCCACCTCCCTGTGCATTGATAATAATATCCAGTTTGCCCAGCATATCAGCAGTTTTCAAAGGAGCTTCCACCTGATTTTGTAAATATACCAGGGGAAAATACGCTTTATAGTCTTTGTCGTTTACTGTGATTTTTCCATCACCTTTTGTAACGAACACACGGGTTACCGCTTCTTTACGGCGTCCCACTGCATTTTTTTGTTTTTCCATTTGTTTATTGTCTTTTGGCAATTCCTTTTAACCGGTTTGCCTGTTGAAAGATTGTATCAGTTGATTGATTAGAAACTAAAAGGTTTAGGTTGTTGGGCAGTATGCGGATGCTCTGCTCCTGCATACACAAATAATTTCTTAATCATTTTACGTCCCAAACGATTTTTAGGTAACATACCTTTTACAGCACGCTCCATAATCACTTCTGGACGACGCTTCAGCAAATCGCCGGCTGCTTCTTCTTTTTTACCACCCGGATATCCGGAGAAATTGATGTATTGCTTATCTTCTAATTTGTTACCGGTAAATACCACTTTATCGGCATTTATCACAATTACATAATCTCCACAATCAACGTGAGGAGTATAATAAGCTTTGTTCTTGCCCCTGAGTACAGCAGCAATTTTAGACGCAATCCGACCTACGGTTTGATTAGTACCGTCCACCACATACCAGTTGTGCTGAACAGTAGCCGCATTCGCATGCTTTGTAGTGAAATGTAGTTTACTCATAATTTTTCTTTTTTAATTGAACACCAGCGCTATCCCACTGGATAAAAAATCCCCTTTTTTTAGGGACGGCAAAGGTAGCAACCCAATACGGGTTTTCCTAAGAAAAAACGATTATTTTTTAACCTAATCTTTGTAATTAATTGATAATCAATAAAAAAATTGTACGAATTTTTAAGTACTCTCTCAAAAACACCTCCCTCAAACCCTAAATTCAGCCCAGCTGATGTAATTAAGGGGTTACCTTTGTGGAGTATATGAGCAGCACCGCAATGAGAAAATGGCAACCCCAACATATTTTTACCGGAACCGAATTACTGCCGGAAGCACAAGTTTTAATCACAGATGATTTAGGTACCATTATCGATATAGTTCCCGCTGCCGAAGCAGGCGAAAACATAAAAACGCTTCCGGGTTGGATTGCTCCCGCTTTCATTAACTGCCATTGCCACCTCGAGCTCAGTTACATGAAAGGAGCCATTCCTACCCATACCGGACTGGTGAATTTTGTGCAGCAAGTAATGAAACAGCGGAATACCGACACCGAAATGCAACTGGAAGCTATTAAGGTGGCAGACAAAGATATATGGGACTCCGGAACGCAGGCAGTAGGGGATATTTGTAATCTGCCTATCACCGCTGCAATAAAATTGCATTCGCCAGTTACCTACTATAATTTTATTGAGCTTACCGGATGGCACCCCTCTGTAGCAGAAAGCCGCTACCAAAATGGGTTGGATTGCCGCGCGATTTTTAATAAGAACCAGCTCCCCAATTCATTTACCCCACATGCGCCCTACTCGGTATCAGGAGCACTTTGGGAGAAACTACAACCACATTTTTCCGGAGTACCGGTTACGATGCATAATCAGGAATCGATTGATGAACAAATATTATTTGAAAAAGGAACCGGAAACTGGATACATTTTTATGAGCAAATGGGAATAGCACATTCCGAATTTGAAGGAAGCGGAAAAAGTAGTCTGCAAACAGTTTTCCCCTTCCTTCAATCAGCTAAACCGCTCTTATTGGTGCATAATACATTTACCACTGAACAAGATATTGCACAAGTAGAAAATCTGCATCCGGAAATCTATTGGTGTATATGCATCCGTGCAAATCAATATATCGAAAATGCGCTGCCGCCTATTGATCTTTTACAAAAACATGCTTGTAAAATTGTAATAGGCACCGATAGCCTGGCAAGTAACGTATCACTCAATTTACTAGACGAACTAAAAATTCTCCAAAAAAATTTTCCTCAATTGTCTACCCCCACCCTGCTTACCTGGGCTACTTATCAGGGTGCAAAGGCACTTCGGTTAGACAAAAAAATGGGACAATTAACCAAAGGAACAAAACCCGGTATTCTTCACATCAAGCACTTGTTGGGAAATGGAATGCTGCAGCAGGAAACAACGATTGAGCGGTTGTTTTAACTAGGTTATTGTAAAATTTCCTTTAAAACAGGCAAACTTCTCAGTGTTCCAAAATCAGCAATATGCAACGCATAAAATTGCATATAGTTTTCCATTAACGCTCTTTTTTGATAACGGTTGAGGGAAATCTCCGCTAATTGTGTAAAGTTGTTTAGCTGAATCAATTTTGCAGTAACTGCAGCAGCCTGTTCCTCTAAAAAATAGGGATGATCGGGCTTATGAGGAACAAAGATTCCCTCCTGTAAATCTACAAAAGGGGTTTGCTCTGAAAAATTACCCTGAAACTGAAACCCTAAAAAAGAAGCTAGATGAACTGCAAAAAATAGCGGGAAATTAGCCGTAGCTTGTTCGCCAGCTTTATCCAATTCCTGCAAACTATTTTCTACCAGATAAAATAAAGGCGGATTGGATTCGGGTTGCTGTAAACTATGTTGTAATAATTCCATCATAAACAACGCTACCGTATTTTTTACTACCTCAGTTAATACACTGTTATATAAATAACTCCAGTGTACTTCCCGCACATACTGAAGTTGCTTTAATTCGTTATGATATACCGAAAGTTCAATGATGGCTCCAGGTTGAAAACAGGCCGATTTTCCAAACGACTTCTTTGAAGCTGTTCGTATGCCTTTTACAAGATATTGCTGCAAACCAAATAATTCGGTGTAAACTGAGCTGATGATACTGGAATCACCATAGGGAATTGATCGGAGTACAATGCCTTTGGTTGCATGGATCATGAGTTAATCGGATAAAATATAACCGTTGGGGATGCTTAAATTACCCCTGTAAACTGTTGTAAAAATCGGATATCGTTTTGGGAATAAAGGCGCAAATCATTGATTTGGAATTTGAGCTGTGTAATGCGTTCCACGCCCATACCAAAAGCAAAACCGGTATATCGATTGGTATCGATTGAAAAATTTTCCAATACTTTAGGATGCACCATACCACTACCTAAAATTTCTACCCAACCTGAATGCTTACAAATATTACAACCCTTTCCTTCGCATATTAAACAACTAATATCCATTTCCGCACTCGGCTCGGTAAATGGAAAATAACTGGGTCGGAAGCGCACTTTCACCCGAGAGCCGAACATTTCCTGCACAAAGAAATACAAGGTCTGCTTTAAATCGGCAAAACTCACCTGCTCATCTATATATAAACCCTCTACCTGATGAAAAAAACAATGCGCGCGTGCACTGATGGTTTCGTTTCGGTAAACCCTACCCGGACAAATAACCCGGATCGGTGGTTTTTGAGATTCCATTACCCTAGCTTGTACGCTGCTGGTATGCGTTCGAAGCAACCAGGCTGGTTGCTGCTGGATATAAAATGTATCCTGCATGTCTCGTGCCGGATGATCTTCCGGCAAATTCATAGCACCGAAATTATGCCAATCATCTTCTATCTCAGGACCCTCCGCTACAGCAAATCCAAGTCGGCGAAAAATTGATACAATTTCATTTCTGACAAGGCTGAGGGGGTGACGAGTTCCAACAGGGACGGCAGTACCGGGTAGAGTTCTATCAATAAAATCTGCAGTTGAAACCGCTGGGCTCACTACCTGTTCTTTCAATAGTTCCAGCTGCTGCTCGGCATGAACTTTTAAATCGTTCATTAGCAAACCCATTGCCTTGCGCTGATCAGGTGCTACCTGTTTCATTTCAGCCATCAGATTTTTAATGATTCCCTTAGTTCCCAGATATTTTATCCGAAAAACTTCAGCAGCATCGGGCTGCTGAGCATCGAAAGCCGCCATTTCGGCCTTACATTCCGCAATCTGCTGTGTCAATTGATCCATTGTGTAAAGATAGAACCCTAATTCCACATGAGAAAAATATGCTTATTAGCTATCTCTTAAAATCAGATTAAGAAACTGATTCCGAACCTTTACAGCCGAAAACCTGTGGATTTCGTATATTTGCAGTTACATGGTACCTAAACAAATGGATTATAATACAGGAAGAGCATTTCTGGGCATGAAGGAATATGGCCGACATGTGCAGAAAATGGTTGATTTTCTCCTTACAATTGAAGACCGGGAAAAAAGACAACAACAAACTCAATATGTTATCGAGTTAATGGGTTTCTTGAATCCCCAACTTAAAAACATAGAAGATTTCCGACATAAATTGTGGGATCATTTGTTTTTTATCAGCGACTTTAAGTTGGATGTGGATAGTCCTTATCCCATACCCACTCGCGAAACCTACAAAACCAAACCAGATCCACTTCCCTATCCCAAGCGTAATCCTAAATATGCACACTTAGGTAAAAATTTGGAAGTGGTGATACATAAAGCCCTTCAACAGGAAGATCCAGATAAGAAAGCCGGCTTTGCACATGCTATTGCCTATTATATGAAATTGGCTTACAGTAACTGGCATAAAGAACTGGTTCATGATGATTCTATCCGTGCTGAGTTGAATAATATTACCGGAGGTCAATTAGAATTCAGCAATACACCATTTATTAAACACCGTAACCAGAATTTCGACCGTGATGAATTCCCCAGAAGTGGAGGAGGAAGATGGCAAAATAAAAATTTTGGAGGCAGAGGTGGTAACCGTAACAGGGGTGGTGGTGGCAATCGTGGAAATAACCCCAATTCTTCCCGCGATAATCGGGGCGGTGGTAACCGTAACGACAATCGGGGTGGTCAATTCAATAAAAGGTATTAATTACTTTTCCCTCTCGTTTCTTTCCTACTAAGTTTTAATGTATGCAGCCTTCATTTGATCAAATACGGCAATTGATTATTTCCAGAAGAAGTTGTAAGCCTTCTTCCATGAATGGGAAAATTATACCTGAAAATCAAATAATGGCTATGCTTGAATTAGGCGACTGGGCACCCAATCATGGAAGAACAGAGCCCTGGAGATTTTTTGTGTATGGTGGTTCAACTTTAGAAAAATTTTGTGCAGATCATGCAGAATTATATCATCAGCATACTCAACCTGAAAATTTCAATCCGGCAAAATATCAGAGTCTGAAAAATCAGTTTACTTCGGTCTCTCATATTATACTGGTAGCAATGAAACGCACGCAGCCCACAGGAATTCCTATGTTAGAAGAATATGCTGCAACAGCTGCTGCCATTCAAAATATATTGTTGGGTGCCGAGGCACTCGGTATTAGTACTCTTTGGAGTACAGGAGGAATGACACACCATCCCGCCCTCAAATCATATGCAGGACTTTCCGAATCGGATGAGATACTGGCGTTGTTGCACCTGGGATATTCAGATACCGCACCGGCACAGGGAATCAGAAAAATTCCGCTGGCAGAAAAAATTATCCGATAACATTAGAAGAGCATTTCTGGTAATTTTGGTATCATCTCCATAATTAATTGTTTCTTTGCCGAAACCAATGGTATGAGCACCGCCATTCAGCCGATTTTAATTATAACCGCGCCATCAGGAGCAGGAAAAACATCCATCACCCGATACCTACTTCAAAAATGTCCATTCTTATGTTTTTCGGTTTCTGCGGCTACCCGATTACCCAGAGGAAATGAAAAAGACGGGGTCGATTACTATTTTATAAATGAAGCATCATTTAAAGAGAAAATTGCTCATAACGAATTTATAAAA
>Ga0214923_10008971_pt1 | contig 10494 bp, 13 predicted proteins | sample LL1510_MetaG_FD_177993 | JGI IMG/M metagenome (GOLD analysis project Ga0214923, IMG submission 177993) | Freshwater microbial communities from Lake Lanier, Atlanta, Georgia, United States - LL-1510 | ecosystem: Environmental > Aquatic > Freshwater > Lake | place: USA: Georgia | collected...
CAATCGGTTGGGATACTTCTGATCCGGTTCCAACGGCTAAAGCTTGCGTCGCGATGTTTTCAGATTGGTTCCCAGCTACAACAGGTGAGATCATTCACGTAGACGGTGGCGTACACAGTCAAGGTGGACCTTAAGTCTCTAACTAGTAGACAAACCATCGGCTAGTTCAATCTCGGCGCGACTTATTCCCATAACGTAAAGAATTGTGTCTAAGTATGGAGACGTCAGGGCTGAGTCCGCACGATCCCTTACATATGGCTTGGCGTTAAAGGCGATCCCAAGCGCTGCCGCATTAAGCATATCCAGATCATTGGCACCGTCTCCAACCGCTATTGTCCTACTCATTGGAACATCAAACTTATTTGCAAAATCCTTTAAAGCTTGAGCCTTACCCTGACGATCAACAATTGGACCAGTCAATCTTCCAGTGAGCAGTCCATTTTCAACTTCTAGATTATTTGCACATACGTTAGTTACGCCAAGTTCGCTTGCTAGTGGCGTTACAACTTCTGAGAAACCGCCGCTGACAAGTGCCACGTGAAATCCAAGCCTGCTTAGCGTGCGACACAAGGTCGCAGCACCGGGTGTGAATTCAATCTTTGATCTAACTTCAGTCAATACTGAGACTGGAAGTCCAGCCAAAAGTGCCACCCGTTGTGTGAGCGATTCGACAAAATCTAGTTGACCATTCATAGCACGTTGGGTTATTTCAGAAACTTGATCTTCAGCACCGGCAAAGCTAGCTAAAACGTCGATAACCTCCTGCTTTATTAAGGTTGAGTCAACGTCCAAAACCACCAACTGCACGCCTCGACGGTCTAACGTAGCAAGTTGGACCGCAATGTCTATCGAATTAGTGCGCGCTACGCCAGCTAGAGCGGAACGTAACTGATCTTGTGCCACACCCGAAATATGAAACTCGACGGCAGTAACCGGAAACTCTGCAACCTGTCGTATCCGCTCAATGTTTGCTCCATATCTTGCAATGTTGCCAGTGATGGCTGCAACTGCAGATGGAGTTAACGGATTACCAAGCACTGTTACAGGCAAGTTAACTTTCTTCGGAGAAGATGTCTCAGTAGGGGCGGATATCATGCGAAACGTCATGCCTCGCGATTGCACGAAGGATTCAACTTCATTTTGAAGTTTTGAAATGTCAAACATAGACTCTTGTTTTAGGGTTAAGCCCAAGACAAGCTCATTCTGCAAAACAATTTGCTGCACCTGGGCTATTGTGACTGGATACGAGCAGAGAATAGTTGTAATACCTGCGGTAGTTCCCGGCTGATCATGACCACTGATTGTGAGAACTAGGTTGTCATCCATAATTCTAGTTTAGATGTAAACGGGAAGGCATCTTGAAAGTGCTCCAGACTCATCCGATTACTACTGACTGTAATACCGTTCGGCTTTGCAATATAAGTTGCTCAAAAGTTTGCACTCGCACTCGATCAAGGCTTGGACTATGCAATGCATTCGTATTTACTATCGCACCACGCGAGATAATCAAAATTCTGGCTGCTAATTCAAGTGCATCAGTACTTCGTTTTGACAAATGTGGTGGCAAGTGAAGACTTTTGAATTCGTTTAAGTTTCTTACTATTTGGGCTTCATCTCCAACCAAATCACTGGCTGCCAATTGTTTCGCGGCTGACGCAAGGTGCTCCTCCAGGCTACGACGAGTTTGAGTTAAGTCATAGGGCATAACATTGTGTTTTGATTTGAACAGTGCCCACACGCCGTCAGAAGAATGACACAAAAGAAGATTCGGATCTATCGCGACCACACCAGATTCCCAGGTAATTCGCGCTAACACGTCCGCAGGCAGGCCAGCTGGATCACCGTTTACAGGTAACCCAGCGACTACGGGCGAGCTTGCTAAAACAGCCTGATTAACAACGCCTAGCCATGATGTTGATCCGAATTCAGCCGCGTGGTCAACAAAGTTGATATCGACTTGATCGGTAACTGTCTCGATGGCATTGGCGCAGTCCGTAGGGGTAACTGCTCCGGCCTGGGCTGCGTTTAACCAAAGGCCGATCACAACGGAAGTGGGGAAGGTAAAAGCGTCTGCCATGGGGATACCTTACGGGTTCAATGCTAGGACTAGAGGTAGATTACTCGTGTGCTAGAGATTCTGGACTTACAAGACGTCACAGTCCGACGTGGGTCAACGGAGATTCTTAGTCACGTCACCTGGAAAGTATCCGCAGGTGAGCGCTGGGTAGTTATGGGATCTAACGGTGCAGGTAAAACCTCCTTAATGCAGATTTGTTCTGGATTTATGCACCCAACAACAGGGGCTGCAAAAGTTTTAGGCTATGAATTAGGCAGAACCGATGTCCGCGAACTTAGGACATTAGTTGGAATATCTAGTGCAGCAGTCGTTGCGCTCCTGCCACCTCAAGAAACTGTGCTCGATAGCATTCTCACTTCTGCATATGGAATCTCTGGTCGCTGGCGAGAGCGATACGAGCAAGTTGATCGTGATCGTGCCCATGAATTGATGCGAGATTGGGGATTAACAAATTTCGCAAGCAGACGAATTGGCAATCTTTCTGAAGGCGAGCGAAAGCGCGTGCAGATTGCTAGGGCTCTAATGTGTGACCCTGAGTTGTTGATTCTGGACGAGCCAGCTGCTGGACTTGATGTAGGTGGACGTGAAGATTTGGTATCTCGACTGGCACAATTAGCAGGGGATGAAAATTCTCCGAGTCTGGTTTTAGTCACTCATCATGTCGAGGAAATTCCTCCAAATTTCACACATGCTCTGTTGTTAAAATCAGGACAAGTTTCGGCCCGGGGCGCAGTTTCTGAGGTCGTAACTAGCTCTCTAATGTCAGAAGCTTTTGGGATCGCATTAGATGTTGAATACGGGGACCAAAGGTGGCATGCCCAAGGCAAGCAGCCGAGTCGTGGGCGCAGAGCCAAGGGGTAATTGGCATTACCAAGCAATAACTCGGCAGCATTGACATAATAAAAGCGTGACTGACATAACTGACGTTCAATCTGCTTGGTTAACTGCAGAGGACCTCGAGCAAATTCGTGAACGTTTGCCAATTGTTTATGTGGATGCGATCCCAGTTCGGGTTGATGATGCGGGTCGAGTCACCAAAATTGGATTATTGCTAAGAGGGCGTCCTGACGGATCAATAAGCAGAGCCGTCATTTCTGGTCGCGTCTTATACGGTGAGCGAATTCGTGATGCGTTATTGCGTCACATTGAAAAGGATCTTGGTGGGGTAGCACTGCCACAGATTCCAACAAACCCTGCGCCATTTACGGTTGCTGAGTACTTTCCTGATCCAGAGGTTTCCGGGTTCCATGATCCACGTCAACATGCAGTGTCGCTGGTTTATGTAGTTCCAGTTAAGGGTGACTGTGCGCCAAGTCAGGATGCTTTGGATTTAGTTTGGCTTACACCTGCTGAAGCGATTTCCCAGAATGTGCGCGCCGAGATGACCGGCGGTCAAGATTTATTAGTTCAACTGGCTCTGGCTCATGCCGGCGCACTTTCTTAAGGATTTCAGTTTTACATGGCAGAACGTGATGGTGACGGCTGGGTTGATTGTAAGTGCGGCTCCCGACACTGGGGTAAGTATGGCGCTGCTGGCGTTGTACTTCTGAATCCTGAAACACGCTCAATCTTGATGCAACTTCGTGCGGAGTGGACGCACGGTGGCCGAGTGTGGGGAATTCCTGGCGGCGCTCGAGACTCACATGAAACTCCGATCCAATCTGCGCTTAGGGAAATGTCAGAAGAGTTAGCCATACATCCCGATTTAGTAGAAGTGGTGCATGACAAGATCTGGGCAGATCACGATGACTGGAGCTACCACACCGTAATTGCAGTCACGTCGCGCGACATTGCGTTTCAAGTTAATGAAGAAGCAGAACTAGCAGAGTGGATAGAGTTTGCTAAAGTTTCCGAACTTGATCTGCATCCAGGCTTTGCAACTAACTGGAATGACATTTTGCACGCTATTGAAAGTTTCCTTGCAAAGTCCTAATTCTTGTAGGCACTTAGTTGCGAAACCTTATGACCTAAGCGAACAGCTCGCTGGTGATAAGTCGTCATTGGGATATCCCAATCACCTTCAACTACTTGAAACCTATGAACTGAGATAGCTGCTGCGGCAGATGCAAAATATGACTCATCATCCGTAACAAAAACCATTCGCCCCCCAGGCTTAAGCAGTGCAAAAACTTGGTCTAGGAAGAGTACGCTGATCAAACGACGCTTGTGGTGTCGGGCCTTTGGCCATGGATCTGGAAACAAAACATGCAACTCTGTGATGGATTCAGGTTTTAACCAGTCCGCAAAGACATCCATACCATCACCATGATGTGTCCGAAGGTTGGTTAATTCCTGCTCAGTGGCGGTTTCAGCGATCGCCAGTAATCCAACAGTATGTACATCAATGGCAAGCACACCGACATTTGGAGATGAACTAGCTAGGGAAAGCGCATGAAGGCCCATTCCGGAACCAAAGTCCACAATTACCGATTCCCGATTCAAAACTTTAGCCAGATCGATTGGGCGTTCCAGACCTAAAATCTCAAACTTTGGCAACAGTTCCCGCAGAGTTCGCTCGCGGCTTGCTGACATCCGTCCGTGCCGGGCATGAAATGTCCGAATGTGAGGATGTTCCGAAACCGTGCCAGGTTGCGGATAGATTGGAGACTGCACAATTCAGAGTACAAGATTTAGAGTTTAAACAAGGAGAGAGCATGGATCTCAGTGGCGTTCACGTTCCGTTAGTTACACCTTTTGATAGCAATGGAGTAGTCGATACCAAATCAATCGCACACATTGCAGAAGTGATGATTGCCAATGGCATTTCCGGAATCGTTGCCGCTGGTACGACAGGCGAGGCCTATGCGTTAAATTTTGAGGAACGACAGACCGTTATTGACACCATCATTAAGCAAGTTCATGGTCGGGTTCCGGTTTTGGCAGGCGTTGGCGGAATGTCAACAAAGGAAGCAATCAAACAAGCGCAACTCGCACTCGAGTTGAAGTGTGACGGACTAATGGTGGCAGCTCCGGCTTACGTCCTACCAACCTCTACTGAACTAGCAAACCACGTGAGAGTTGTTGTTGCCGCCGCAAAGCTACCTACTGTGCTTTATGACTACCCAGCGCGCACTGGAGTTCCGTTTGATCAGGAAACTTTAGATCTACTTGCAGATAACTCGCATGTGATTGGTATCAAGGAAGCGTCTGGAGATTTAGAGCGTATCCCAATGCTTAACCAACGTTACGCAGGCAGAATCGAAATTGTTTGTGGCGCTGATGCCGATAGTCCATCATTCTTTAATGCTGGCGCAACCAGTTGGATCGGCGGCATGGCGAATGCGCTGCCAAAGGCTCACTTCGGTATTCTTGATCCCGCAACAAGAGCGCAGGCTCATGCTGCTGTCCTTCCACTGCTTGAACACATTGAATCGGGTAGATACATAGCTAAGACAAAAGCTCTAATGGGTCTTCTCGGTGTCCCTTGCTCGTCAACTCGTGGACCACTGGCAGAACTTGAACCAGATGGCATTGAAACTTTGCGCACTCTCGTTGCGCAAGCAGGTGAATGGGTTCCAAGCCTGGTCTAGTCGCATGAAGCCGGATTTGTTCAGTCTCATACCCAATGATTGGGCTCGCGGTTTAGCAAGTGTCAGTTTGGACATCGCTGAAATTGATGAGTTGATTAGACAAACCGAACTTGAAGGTGCATGTGTTGTGCCTTATCGAGAAAAGATCTTCGCAGCATTGTCCCTAAAACCTGAAAACGTCTCGGTTATTGTGATTGGGCAGGATCCTTATCCCAATCTGGCCCAGGCAACGGGTATGGCATTTGCGGTAGGTGAGGGAACGCAACCGCTTCCTGGTTCATTGCGAAACATTTTCAAAGAGATTGCTGCCGACATCGGTAGTCCCTCAACAAGTGATTGCACGCTTACAAATTGGACGAGACAAGGCGTACTACTTCTGAACACTTCTCTCACCACGGAATTGGGCGTCCGCGCCGCGCATGCAAGTTGGCCCTGGGATTCCATAGTTCGAGCCATTCTGTCGCTCGTTATTGAATCAAACCCCGAGGTTGTTGCGATCCTGTGGGGGAAACAGGCTAGGCAATTTGCTCAGATATTTGATTCAAATTCAATTGTTCAATCCGCCCATCCCAGTCCGTTAAGCGCGAATCGTGGTTTTTTTGGTTCCAAATCGTTTTCTAGAGTTAATGAAATACTCGAAAGACAAGGTCGACAGAGGATTGTCTGGTGAAAAAGGTTTACTCACTTTTCGCATTAGTAGTTGGCATTTGGCTGTTTAGTTCGTGTGGAAGTTCCGCTAGTTCACCACCATCAACTCCTGGCGCCACTACTCCCATCGAACAGCCATCAAATGTTCCATCAGGGACAACAACTGCAATTGCCTCTGCAGAACCTATTGCAACTGCTGGGCCTACTCCAGATACATCTTCGTCGATTCCTACGCCAAGTGCGGAATCCTCTAACGCACTCAAGGCTGCCCAGGCTTTGCAGATCAGGGGTAGAGCTGCAACAACGAACTACAGTCGAGATGCATTTGGCAGCGCCTGGAAAGACGTAGATCGAAATGGATGTGACACTCGCAACGACATTTTGAAACGCGATTTCACAACAGCGATCTTCAAGTCGGGAACGGGGGATTGCAAGGTAGTTGGTGGTACCTGGACGGATCCATATTCCAATGAGACTTACACGTTTGAAACTGCGCCGAGTGGAGCTCAAATCGATCACATTGTTTCACTTAAGAACGCCTGGCAAATGGGCGCTGACTTGTGGTCAGATCAGATGCGTGTTGATTATGCGAACGATCCACTGAACTTGATAGCTACCATCGCATCTTTGAATCGAGAGAAAAGTGATGCAAATGCTGCTACTTGGTTGCCGCCATATAAGCCTGGAAGATGTAAATTTATAGCAACACAAGTAGCGGTTAAGACCAAGTGGTCACTTTATGTAACTGATTCGGAAAAGGAAGTTTTCGTGTCAATTTTGAGTAAGCCAGAATGCGCCAAGACTGAGTTGCCAAACTAGAAATGTCACACAGTTGTAGGGCACAATCAGATCATGACTAATCCTCCTGCCGTTCTTATGGTTGAGCTAGTCATGTCAATTGATCGAATGATTCAATCAGCTCAGGCAGCGGCGGCAAACCAAGTTCATCTTGCGATCCCCGGAGAATGGCCGGCGCAGGTGGTTTTAGGTCATGTCTCTCAAGTTGATGAGCAAGTTTGGATTCCCAGAATTAGGCAAATGTGCAAAGCCCACGACGAAGGGGATGAGAACCCCAGCTTTGTCTGGTGGGAACCCGATGCATCCGCAACCTTTGACAGGTTTCATGACGTTGCCTTGGAAGAAGTATCAGCATTAGCTATGTCGGCCCGCACCCAGTTGCTCACGGCAGTCAAGGAATTAACTCCTGAACAATGGGCAGCTACTGCCAATCACGAGGCATTTGGCACAATCGACGTAGCTGGTTTGATCATTCAAGTTCTGACTCATGATGAAGAGCATCGAGCCAGCCTCGTCTAAATTTCCGATTTTCGAGGTTTGATTCACATTCTTGCGGGTAATCTGAAGACATGACTGCTATTTATGTAATTCTTGGCCTGTTAGCTCTAGTTGTAGTTGTCGGCATTGCTCAATACAACAAATTAGTGCGTTTAAATGTTGCTGTCGACGAGGGGTTTGCCCAAATCGAAGTACAACTACAACGTAGAGGCGACTTAATTCCTAACCTGGTCGAAACCGTAAAGGGTTATGCCTCTCACGAAAAAGAAACTTTCGAAAAAGTAGTTCAAGCGCGGGCTCAAGCTACAGCCGCTCAAGGGGTAGCCGCAGTCGCTGAAGCAGATGGTATGTTGACTCAAGCATTGCGCGGATTGCTTGCTGTTGCAGAGGCGTATCCGGATCTCAAGGCTTCAGCGAACTTCCTCTCATTGCAAGAAGAACTGTCTGCAACTGAGAATAAAGTAGGTTTTGCTCGCCAGTACTACAACGACACGGTTCGTTCTCTTAATGAATCGATAGTTTCCATTCCAGGTAAATTCTTCGCTGGACCAGCAAAAGTTTCAGAGCGCGATTTCTATGTAGTGGATGACCCAGGCAAGCGAGTAGTGCCAGACGTTTCATTCAACTAATTAACTCCTCAAACTTTGCTTTCTAAGGAATAACTTGTCTAATTTCAGGACGCAACAACAAAGCAACCGTCGCAAAACCTTTCTTTTGCTAGGAGTTATGGGGAGCCTAACTGCCTTTGTTATTTATGCCGTGGCTTTGTACTTGGGATACACCAGCATAGGCATCATTCCGATTGCAGTCGGGATTTCCTTGATTAGTGTTTGGGGATCGTTCTACAACTCAGACAAAATCGTTTTGACTATGACTGGTGCAAAAGTTATTGATCACGATACTGCGCCGCAGCTATTCAACTTGGTGCACGAAATTACCATCGCCTCTGGATTGCCGATGCCAAAAGTAGCAATCGTTGAAGACGATGCGCCGAATGCATTTGCAACTGGCCGTGATCCAGAGCATGCCATCATTGCTTTCACAACGGGCATACTTCGCGTTATGGATCGGGAACAACTGCAAGGTGTCGCTGCGCACGAACTAGCTCATGTGGCTAACCGCGATACTTTGGTTTCTGCCGTTGCAGCAACAACTGCGGGTGCGATTGCTTTAATGAGCGACTTCTTGCTGCGAATCAGTCTCTTCGGTGGTGGACGCAGAGATAGTAATGGGGGAGGTAACCCGTTTGTGCTTATTGCAGCATTGGTAGCTGCGATACTGGCTCCAATAGCAGCAGTGCTTCTAAAGGCCGCAATTTCGCGCAAGCGTGAATCGCTGGCAGATGCAACTGCTGTTGCGTTTACTCGTAATCCAACTGGGTTGCGCCGCGCGCTAGAAACTTTGGCTGAAGACAGCACTGTGGTGCACCAAAAATCTAACGCAGTCGCTCACCTGTGGATCGAGTCACCATTGGATAGCAAGATGACTTCAAAGCTTTTTGCCACCCATCCGGCGATTGAGGAGCGCATTGCAAACTTGCGCGCCCTAGAACAAACTGGCCCACTTAACGAATCCGCTTAAGTTTCAGATTCGCCTGAAATTCTCGGAAAGTCGTGTCAATCTTGTCTAAATTCATTTGGAGGATTGATGAGTCACACTGGTATTGCTAGCCCTTACTCATGGGATAGCCCATTTCATTACTCGCAGGCAACTGTTCATAACGGCGTGGTTTACGTCTCAGGGCAGGCCGCTCTAGGTGCAGACGGTTCCATTGTGGGTGAAAACGATTTCGAGGCACAGGCTCATCAAGTCTTTGCAAACCTAAAGACTGTTTTGGCTGCCGCAGGAAGCGATCTGTCCAAGGTTTTTAAAGTGAACATTTACATGACTGACATGACTCAATTTCCGACGATCATCGAATGTCGCGAAAAGTATTTCTCAAAGCCTTACCCAGCTGATACAACAGTTGAAGTTACTGCGCTTGCTATCCCTGGCTTGCTGCTTGAGATTGATGCAATTGCTGCTTTGGCTTAACTAGTTAGCCAGCAATTTCTTCGTCGCCAGTATTGGGCTTAGTTGCTCCGCTACTAGCTGCACAATTGCTGCAGAGCAATGCTAACTTTCGGCCCTGGGATTCATGTCGGTTATAAAAGTCTTTAGTTGGGACGCCACAGTCGTCACAGGTACTGAGAACTTTGGTGTGATCCGAAAAATCCATACTCATTCGATTGTCGAAAATGTAAAGTGAACCGTCCCAAAGTCCATCGTCTCCGAATTGCTCGCCGTATCGCACAATGCCACCTTGAATTTGGTAAACCTCTTCGAAGCCGCGACTCTTCATAACTGCTGAAAGCACTTCGCAGCGAATCCCACCAGTGCAATAGGTAACAATCGGTTTGCTCTTTAGATGGTCGTACTTGCCACTCTCAAATTCAGCCACAAAATCACGAGTTGTATCCACATCTGGAACGATTGCGTTTCGAAATCTACCTACTCTTGCCTCGTAAGCATTGCGACCATCGAAGAAGACCACCTCATCGCCTCGAGTCTCAACTAAGTCATGGACTTCAGTAGGTGATAGGTGAGTTCCGCCACCGATGATTCCGTTTTCATCAACTTTGAGTTCATTAGGAGCGCCAAAAGAGACGACTTCATCGCGCACGCGCACACTTAACTTTGGAAAGTCATTTCCAGTTCCCTCGGACCATTTGAAGTCGATTTTGTTAAATCCTCGATAGATCTTGGTTTTTCGGATGTAGCTCTTAAGATCATTAATGTCACCGCCTAGAGTTCCATTGATCCCATGCGGGGAAATGATGATTCGACCCGTTAGACCAAGAAACTCACATAAGTCGTGTTGCCATAGGCGAAGTGCTTCAGGATCAGCTACTGGTGCGAAACCATAGAAGAGAATGACCTTGGGAATTGCCATAGCCACCTCAC
>Ga0214923_10008976_pt1 | contig 10490 bp, 13 predicted proteins | sample LL1510_MetaG_FD_177993 | JGI IMG/M metagenome (GOLD analysis project Ga0214923, IMG submission 177993) | Freshwater microbial communities from Lake Lanier, Atlanta, Georgia, United States - LL-1510 | ecosystem: Environmental > Aquatic > Freshwater > Lake | place: USA: Georgia | collected...
GAAGAGCGGCTCCATTTTGGAGCATCGTCTGCGGACACCCGCCTTCACGGGAGGCTGACCCGAAACGGCATAGTAAAAAACGGCCGATAGGGAGTAGATATCGCTGAGGATTGTGGCGGTGGGCGGGCTATTATTCTCCCCTAACTCCGGGGCGGTATACGGGGACTGGACATCGGGGCGCTCCTCCACCTTCTTACGGAATGCATCCGCGTCGATACGGTTATCTTCCCAAGGAATCGTCTGGGGTGTGATATTGCCGTGGGCTTGGCCTTGGCTGTGATACGCTTGTTGAAGGTGATCGATCAGGATGATCAGGCGCTCGCGAATGCGTTCCTCGTCGTGATCCACGGAATCGGCCCAGTCAGCTAAGGTGATTGGTTTTGGGGAATTCATGCCGGAAGTATCTTTCATGGGGCGGACTTGGGGCTTAGGAGATAAAATTCACATTGGGAGGTGGGGGAGGGAGTTGGAGCTCACTGGTGACCCCCATGCTCATGTTGCCGCCGGCAACGGCCGTCGACACCCATTGGAAAAATGACTGGAAAGCATGGCCGTCCATGGTGTCGAGGGCGACTACGTGGTTGCAGAATTTTTGCAATTCGTCCTTCTTGGCTTTGGGGCCGGCGGCGCAGCCTACCACCGCCCCGAAGCCGATCTTTTTAACCTCCGGAACCATGCGATTGAAAAGCTGGACATCAGAGGCAGATCCATCCGTCATGACAAAAAGCAAGGGGCGCCAGTCTCCTTTCTGCTCAGGGGTCGATTTTACGACTTCACGCCCCACACATTCGCATACTTTTTCGAGAGCTAGGCCTGTCATGGTGGGCCCCGCTTCCGGGGTCGCGATATCCGGTAACACAAAATCCTCCAAAGGGGAAAGGGGGACCAGAACTTTGACCTCCCGGTCAAACGTCATCAGGCTGAGGTTGACCGTATCCATGGCATGGGGATCGCTTCGCAGGGAAGATACGAGCGTCGATAAACCGACTTTGACGGACTCAATCGGCTCTCCCTTCATCGAGCCCGACGTATCGATCAGCAGGTAGACCGGTAAACGCCTCATGAAGGTAGGTGGAGGAGGCCTGGAGCTAAAAAGCGGGCATTACGTGACGATCTGGATTTCGGGCGGTGGAGGGGGCAATTCATTGAGGCCGCTGACATCCTTGCCCGCCTGCTCGACGCTTTTGCTGCCTTGGCTGACGGAGGCGCTGATCCACTTGAAGAACGCCTTGAGGGAAGCGCTGTCGGCCGCAGCCAGCTTCACAACACACTCGGTGATTTGCTTTAAGGTGTTGTCATCCGTGCTGGACTCCACCCCGCAGGCGACGACCGTACCCCATTTTTCCTTTTTAAAACGAGCCAACCCCTTCTGCCAATCGTCGGTCGGCTGACCATCCGTGAAAAGGAAGACCATCGGTCGCCAATCCCCTTTGGTGGTTGGGGTTGTTTTGACCAAATCCTTGCTTACGCACTCGGCCACTTTGATCAAGCCATCGCCCAGTGCCGTGGTGCCTTTCGCATTCAGGTCAGGCGGCTGAAAGGCTGTCAATTCGGTCAGGGGAACTAGCACTTGGGCATTGCTGTCGAACGTGATGACACTGAGCCAAGCCGTTTCCAAGGCGTAGGGATCTTGACGTAGTGCTGAAACAAGCATTTGGACACCGTTTTTTACGGCCTCAATTGGTTCACCCGACATTGATCCCGAGGTGTCGATAAGCAGATAAACAGGCAAGCGACGTGACATAGAAATATACTCCGTTGGTTGTTTGTTTTTAGTTTATTTGATGATTTATGCGATTATGAATTAAAAGCTCAAAACTAGCAAACGTGTTTTTTTAGCAGCTGGACGAAGCTGTCGAAGGGATGAGCCTCGCCGATTGCGCGAAATTTCCACTCGCCCTCTTTGCGATAGACTTCGCCGAAAACCATGGTGCAACGACCGGTGTAGGAGGGGTCTGAGCTGAGCGGATAGCGAGCGATCTCCTTTCCTTTGGCATCAAGTGCTCTCATGTAGGCATTCTCGACTTTTCCGAAGTGCTGACCTTTTTCTTGGCCCTTGTAGATGCATACTAAAAATAATATTTTGTGGTATTGAGGGCCGAGGGAGCCAAGACGTACCACAATCTGCTCGTCATCCTGAGCTCCGGTGCCGCCGACCCGGTTGTCTCCACTGTGGTAGACATGACCGGAACTGTGTCTGAGGTTATTAAAAAAGATAACGTCGCTGCCGATCAGTTTTTGATCGCCCAAATTACGCACCTGGTCGTTTTCGTCCATCAGAAAGGCAATTGCATCTAGATCGTAATCCTCCTGCTTGGCCCCCAAAAGACCGGAAAGAAAGCCGCCCTTGGGCTGGTTGATTTTCCATCCAAGACCGATCGTAATTGTGGAAAGATCGTGCTGATCCTTGTTGAGGTTGATCGTCTGTCCCTTGGAGAGATTGATAGCCATATGATTTGGGATACGGGGTTCAGGCAAAATGCTTGGCGTACTTTGATACAAAGGTGGCAAGGCCGCCGCTGTGGCCCAAGCCAACAGCTTCGAACCGCCAGGTTCCCCCGCGTTTGTATAGCCGGCCAAACTCAACAGCGGTTTCGACCGAGAAATCCTCATCGAGCTCGTATTTGCATATCTCCTCGTTTGAAACCGCGTCGTATATCCGAATAAACGAATTCCGAACTTGCCCGAAATTCTGCCGTCGTTCTTGAAACTCATAGATCGTCACGGTGAAGACAATTTCTTGGATACGGGCATCGATCTTGCGAAGGTCGACCATCAGGGTCTCGTCATCGCCTTCAGAACTTCCGCCGGTCCGGTCGTCGCCTGATGACTCAACTGCCGAGTCGGGCGATTTGGGATTCCCGTAATAAACAAAAAACTTCTCCGCTGGAACCTGGCCGTTTTCACCGAGCATAAAAGCAGAGGCATCTAGGTCGAAATCATTTCCCGATCCTGCCTTATTTGGATCCCATCCAAGTCCGACACCGATCTTCTCCAAACCGATGTCGACCCTCTGCCCCTTTTTCAGATTGATGGCCATACAAAATGTTTGGGGATGGTATGGTTAAGGGCGGGGATCTTGATTTTTCAAGAATAGGTATCGATTAATTCCTGGAGGCCGCCCTGCCGACCTCGGCCAATTGCCTCGAATTTCCAGGATCCCTCTTTCCGGTAGAGTCGACCGAATTCAACCGCGGCCTCCGTGGAAAAGTCCTCATCCAGCTCGTATTTACAAATTTCCTCGCCTTTATCTGCATCGTAAATACGGATGAAAGCTTCCCTAACTTGGCCAAAATTTTGGCGCCTTTCTTTTGCTTCGTGAATGGTCACGACAAATAGTATTTCCCTGACTTTGGGATCCACTTGGCTGAGCCGCACATTGATGGTTTCGTCGTCTCCGTCGCCCTCCCCAGTCCGGTTGTCCCCTGTGCTTCTGACCGAGCCGTCGGGGGATTGTTGGTTATTATAGAAAACAAAATGCTGCGGGGAGATCAGCTTGCCATTTTCGCCGATCAAAAAAGCCGAGGCATCCAAATCGTAATCATGGGCTGATGCCTGCGCATTCGGGTTCCATCCGAGACCAACAGCTGCGTGCTGGAGGCCAATATCAAGCCGCTGACCTTTTGTAAGATTAATTGCCATATTTTTTGATCACAACATACCCTCACATGCTCTGCAAGACGATTTTGCAAATCTTTTTTTCACTTTTCATGCTGACAGCCCCCCCGAGCTTCTTGTTCTTGGTCGGATGTATATGAAAACTTTTGAAAATCAAACGAGTAGTAGATGACAAGTAGCCTGAATGGTCTTGGTTCCTATAATGCCTTTATCGGGAGCCGATTTGGGGGGGTAATTGTTGAATACAGACAAAATACCCCAAGCATTTCTTGACTAAAACGTTGATTGAGAGCATTAAAAGTCGTATGGAAATTTTCTGGATTACCCTTGCGGGATTGCTCGTGCTGCTACTACTAATCTACGTCATTTCGGTCTACAACGAATGTAAAAGAATCGAAATATCTTTGGATGAATTATTGACCAATTCGGATTCGACGAGAATCAAGCTCAACAACGTTTACGCAGAGATTTACAAACTGTTGGGGAAGTATTCCGTCCATGAATCGGATATTCATAAATTCGTGGCCAGCGGTCAGGCAAGCATCAAGTTTCTGGCTACCCAGTACCCTCAACTCAAGGCGGATTCCATTTTTAACGATGCCAGCATGCGCTGGAATCAGCTTTATTCCGAATTACAGGGCTATATTGAAAATTACAATCGGCAGATCACAACCTACAACACGTATGTCACCAACTTCCCGAGGGTGATCATATGCCTGATCATGAAACGAACTCCTAGAAAGCACGCTAAAATCACCTAAGCCGTGACGATTCTTTCGGCTTTTGTTGGCAAAATGTTTTCAGGGTTCTCTGCCGCACGTTGGGCCTCGAGTCCAGAAGGGCCTTCCGCCAAGGGCCTGCGGTATTCTCCTGGCTTGGTCTCCATCGGTCTGGATTGGGGGTTTTCCAAGGAGCGGCCAAAGGCAAAATCATCCAATCCCGATCAACCGCTGCTAATGACGAAAGAATAAATCGATCGCGAGCCAAGAGGACCTTCTGGATGATGTTAAGTTTTCTTTTCGGGCCCGCGGGAACCCGAAAGATCGGGATTTGTCTTTTTCTGGTCCTGTGTGTCCTGGCTCCGCATGGTGTTGGGGCGGAGGATCGGCCCGCCACGATCCGCCCGGCCCGCCACGATTCGCCCCTCCCGCGAGGCGGCGCCATTCCGGAAAAGTCGGAACTAGAGAACCTTTCCGTAAAAATCAGCAGCGCCACCGGTCTGGCCATTAGCCCGCTAGTGGTGGCTGGTTTTCTCGGATCCTACCAATGGTGGGTGACGGCTCCTGAGGACCGGCCCCGCCTTTCCCTATTTTGCCATCCTTTGGCTTGGGGAACATTTTTGGGGCTGGGGCTCCTTTTCTTGGCCAACTCTTTTGTCGGTTCGGCGATTCCCATATTGAAAAAGCCCATGGATTTTGTTGAGACGATTGAGCATGCGGTGAGCGGTCTCTTGATCGGCTTACCCTTGATGATTCTGATGAAAATACCCGCCTCGCTGGTTGTTTCGGGGTTAGATGCGCCGGCAATGGGAACCGTGGCTGGGTTGGTTCTGCCCATTTCCGCGGTGCCTGTCTCGGTTTCCGCCGCCCTGACGTGGTTCTTTTGGGTGCCCGTTCTCGGGCTATGTTTTGTGTCCGTGTGGGCGCTGTCCGAATTCGTCAATCTCCTCATCCTTTTGAGTCCATGGGGGGGGGTCGACCTTCTGCTCCGAGCACTTCGGGGTGCCGCGCTCGGCCTGATTTTCTTGGCTACTTTGATTAGCCCGTGGCTGGCGCTCCTTTTTTGCCTTTTGATTATCGTCGTCGCTTTGCTGATGCTTCGCTTGACCTGGCGGGCTTGCCACTTTGCCGCCTATCTGGCTTGGGATATTTTTTTGGGGGTTGTAAGGCCTCGGCGCAAACTGAACGGATTTGTCAGGGCTTATGCCCTCGCCTCATGGGGGGAAGTGCGGAAGGGTACTTTGGGAAAACTGGAAATTTCACAAGATGGAATCGTGCGTTTTTGTTATGGCAGAAATAAAAGCTCCTTGTTGGGGGAGGGTCTGGAGCTCAAGGATGGGTGGCTCGGCGGGATAATCGTGGATGCGCGCAGCCTTCCCCCAAAAAACCTTTTACGGATTTCGAAAAGATTTCGCTGTCTGCACCAGGAAGTTGCTCTGCGTTATGGGCTGATCCCACCAGTCCAGGGTCTAGGCTCCAGCCAAGTTCCGTCTTCCAGCCACACCGCCTGGACTGGTGACCGCTCGCTGCGAGGCGCCGTGGAAAGCTGGCGGGGCCTGCTCAGCCGCATTGTCGCGGAAATTAAAATCGGAATTCAATCCGGCGCTGATTGAAAGAGTAGCATCGTCTTCGCGCCCCAAGTCCCCGAATGGCTGCCATCGGACTGACGAAAAACCAGGGTATGGCACGTATCGGATATTTCCCTATCGAGCCAACGGGGGGTTTTGAAGACCCGCTGGGAGCCTCCGAAAGAAAGACGCTAAGAGTATTTAACGAGAAAAAAAACCACAATGCCCCAAAACCCGAGCAGGAGAGCCAGTCGCAAAGCAGGGGTGAATTTTGAGGCCGTGGTCGACCCTGGTGGGGGAGCAGTTTGAGGATTCGCCGAGAGGGCACGCGGCGAGATTTTTTCAGACCAGCTCATGCCGGTGCCCGGGATGCCAACGGTGGCGCGAGCACCTTTGTTGCCAAAGGTAAGCCAAGCACCGCGACCACCGATCGAAACCGAAGAACCAGACTTGGAAAGATTCAGCCGCACCCCCTTAAAAATCGAGAGGCGGCGATTAAAGCGAGAACTCATCTTTTTTCCATCAATTAGGTGGGAATTGACTTTTACGCAAGCTTGCCTGACGCAAGCTCACTTTATTACCCACCGGTAACTGGCGAAAGGATTCGAATCTTTCCATTGTCGGAGTAGCGGGGGAATCTGTTTACCTGAAATTTCGTTGTAAAGGCGGACCTCACCCGACTCATGGTCCGTCACCGCTGCCGCCATATGGCCCTGCTTGTCGATTAGAATCATGGCAGCTCTTTCGTTGGCCATTCCCCGGACAAATCCATCGATTTTTTGTCCCTGAAAATCCGAGCTGTTTACTGTCTCGGCATTAGCCAAATGCAGGTTCGCCACGAAAAGCGGATAATCCAGAGTCACCAACTGTTTAAGTCTCATTTCCTCATCGGTCGTCATGAGGGGTCTAGGGCCTTGGCTCAGGGGGAAAGAGTTTTCTTTAGGTGGGCCCCGCCAGTAGGTTCCTTTGGCAAAAGAGATCCCCATGCCCCCATAGCCACTTGTATTGGTGGATATCACTACGATGGATTCCCCGGATCGCTTAAATGTCACCCTAGCCGTGCCTTCGTCATTCCAGTCCTGCCGTTCTTCAAATACGGCTAGGTCACCCGTAAGGACCGCCACCCCCTCGATTAGTCCCTGATGGGCGCCGCTGAAGGCCTCCATTTTGAAGCGGAGTTTTTGTCCCTCAGCCTGAAACGTGATCCAATACTTTTCTTCTGGTCCGGCGCATTCTTGGGCCCACTCTCCACACCACCAATCAAGATTGGTTTTCCTGGATGAAGGTCCGCACGCAATAGGAAGAAAGACTAAAATAGAGGTCATACAAATGATGCGGAAAATTAGGTTGGCTTTGGGCTGATTTTTGTTCAAAGCGGAGTGATTTTGCAGCTTATGGGAGCTTTGGAAATGATTGATTAACTCGTGCGGCTTTCCATGATGACTCCTATGATGGGGAATGTCAGAACTTTGGTAGGCACCTTGATGGTCTATTCGGACTGATCAAATGAAGATGACTTCGTCGGCTATTCCTGGTTTTTGGATGTTTGTGGTTGTTGCCTCTACTGCCGTGGTGGGGGCAGGTGAGCTGCCAGCTCAGCTTCAAAAAAGGGCGGAACAAGGGGATCTATCCTGCCAACTGGAACTGGCGGAGCGTTATTATCTTGGAGATGGGTTTCCCCGGGACTCGGCGAAATCCGCTCACTGGTTTCAAAAAGCTGCCGATCAGGGAAGCGCAAAAGCCCAGTGCAACCTCGGAGTGCTTTATAAAGCTGGCGAGGGTGTGCCCCAAAATCAGGCGAAGGCGGTGGATTTGATGCGGCAAGCGGCGCAGCAAGGACATGCGCAGGCCCAGTATAACTTGGGGATCTATTATGTACGGGGTGAGGGCGTGCCGGTGGATTATGGCCAGGCACTCGTTTGGCTGCGGAAATCTGCCGACCAAGGATACGCCCCGGCAATGTGTGACCTTGGGATCTGTTATGAAAACGGGGAGGGTGTGAAACAGGATTTCAAGGAGGCAGTCCGTTGGGTGCGGAAGTCGGCCGAGCTGGGTTGGGCCATGGGAGAGTATCAGCTCGCTTTTTATTACTATCACGGCGCGGGGATTCCCAAGGACATGGAAAAAGCTGCCGAGTGGAGCCGAAAGGCCATGAAAAAAGGCTATCCCCAGGCTTTCGGCTTGGATCAAGCCATTCAATACGAGTTGAATCAAGGTTCGGTGGAGAAAGGACAAAAAAGAAAGTAGTTACAAGTTAGCAGTATAAATGAGAAACAAGGACCTTTGAGTAAAATCATATCAAGTCTATGAGATCGTTTCACCCCACCTATTTTCTCCACTTTCTTTTTTGTGTAGGATGTTTAGGTGTTTCAGGGGCCTTGCCAGACTTTACCAAGTTTCCGGCTCAGACATACTCCGCAAAAAAACTGGAAAAGATCGACTGGGAATCCCATCCAAAAGCAAGAACTTATCGAACCCGCCTCAAGGAGTTAATAGGCACAAATGCCGATTTTGCCGGCCATTATAAAGTGCTCGAAGTTGGCGGCGGTACGATGGCCTCGCAAATATTCCTAGTGGATGTTGAAAACGGAAAAGTTTACCTGGCTCCCTTCGTCGCCTGTCTAGGGGTGAAGTATGCACTCAGCAGTCGGCTTCTTTTTGAAAATGATCCGGATGCCGTTCAGGACTATGTGCGAGGACTTGAGGGTAAACGGCCAGACTGGCTCCAGGTAAGAGCATGGATTTGGAAGGAACGAACAGAAAAGCTGGAGTTACTGCCCTGAAAATAAAAACGCGATGTGAACTGGCACGCAAAAAACAACTTGCGGCCCAAGGCATAAGGTTGTTTTAACCCGAAAATAATTGCCTTACAAAAACCAGGAATTAAAAGAATTGCATGGCAAACTCCGAGGATGTTCTTAAAAAAATTAAAGCCGTCGTATTTGTGGTTGGTGTGCTTGTTATTGGTTATTCGATTTGTGTTTTGTACCCAATCCGTAACGACATACCGGCTAGTGCAAAAATATCATATAGCCTTCTGTATATTGCGATCAGTAGTTGTCTGTCCTTATTGCTTATTACTGATTTCTGTATTAGGTTCTTTCTAAGTGCAATCCTAGGAGGTCTTTTTTCGCTTCTCGCAATCGGTTTTGCAAAACTATTGCAAGCCACACCTGGGGCAGTTTTCTGGACAGGCATCATTGTCGGCGTCCTCGGAACGGGGGGGGCTTACGCCGCTTTAGCTCAAACCTCTTGGATAGGGCATTTATGTTCTCAGTGCTCCACGAGAGGTAAGATTTCAGAAAGACAGATTGGAAGGGACTTTCAGTTTACCGAACAACGGCAGACTTCGGTCGGAATACGGACATTTGCAGTTTATAAGGTCACCCACCAAAAGTCTTGTGGCAATTGTAATGCCTCCTGGACTTGGACAACACAAGAATCAGAGCAGCGAAATTAAAACTTATTTACTGATCAAGAAGCGGTGGAGTTTTCGCGTAAAGGAAACGCAAGCTCCAAGAGCTATAAACGGGAATTTGATAGCTGCTATTAACACCTTGGCAATATCCATGAGGTATATTTGTTTCCGCACTTTTCTGTGTCAATACCGAAGGGTCGGTGCTATCTGTGCGACCCACCGTAAAACCGGAAACTGTTAAGAATGCATCCATCCGCTCTCGACGTAGAGATGTCGATGAAGCATTGTTGAAGATGCGGATCAATTAAACGAATTGTCCTTTTTGTCTGCGTACTAAGTTGCAAAACATTTCCACAGAATGGCTGTGCCCTGTTCGGTTTTCATCAACCTGCGAATCGTTTTTCCAAAAACAGAGTAGTGGGCAGTAGTGGTCACGCAGATCACGTAAAAAAGGCAAACACTGCTAAAAATATTTATCCAAGTCGTTGAAGTGGCTGACTATTAATAAAATGCCACCCGATTCAACTCCCACCGCCTCCATGTTTTTTTGAATTTTGTGCAAATTGCCAGGCGGAGTGGTTCGTGTCGTGCTTGTTGGAATCCATGGAGAGGTGAATCTTGGATTCTAAACCGAGTGGCCTGATGGTAATAACGGTTGGTGATGATTTCCAATCGGGATGAACGGCTTAGGCGACGACAAGAAGCGGAGGATTTCCGGCGGATCTTCCAACCCTTGTCCCTTTTTTTCGGGTTTTTTGGGCTTTTGGCGGTGCTGTGGGTGGTCTTAAGCCTGATCTCCGGCGAGGGGATCCGGAAAGATATCCTGGGGGCCGGGCTAACCCTGATGAGTTTTCCGGTTTTGGTTTATCTGTACCGGTTTTTCCGCGGACATCTGCGGAAGGATCTCTACCGATAGTCCCGGGAACCGGGGAAATTGAATCTTATTGGACGTCCCAGTTGTACCGCATGACACCGTATTTGTGGGAATCGGTGAGCATTCCGAAAGAAAGATCGACACAGTTGTAGGAGTCCATGGTCTCCGAATTCGTCCATTTTCCTAAATATCGCCAAAGGTGGGGGGTGACTTCGTTGTCCGGACGGCGACCCATGTAGCGGACCACCTCCTCCTTGGACATGCAGTCGGTGTCGGCTTCGAAACTTTTCACG
>Ga0214923_10008978_pt1 | contig 10490 bp, 10 predicted proteins | sample LL1510_MetaG_FD_177993 | JGI IMG/M metagenome (GOLD analysis project Ga0214923, IMG submission 177993) | Freshwater microbial communities from Lake Lanier, Atlanta, Georgia, United States - LL-1510 | ecosystem: Environmental > Aquatic > Freshwater > Lake | place: USA: Georgia | collected...
TGCTCGGGCTCTGGTAAGAAGATAATCATCACGGATCTCAGATGAAACGATTAACCACGGCCGTTACGCTCTTGCTCCTTTTGGGAGCCTGTAACCAATCAAACAACCTTACTGTTTCAACGCCTAGCCCAGCCCAAGCCCAGGGTAGCACAAACTGCCCCGGTGGACTGACTGGCTTGGAATGCGACACATACAAGCAAGGCATACAGGCAGGCCTAGCAGACCGGGCCGCTCACCAAAGCGATTCTTTCAAGCGTCACGCAAATGATTTCGAACCGCGCTATGAAGCCTCTTTTCGAGCAGGCTACGCAACAGGCTGGTATAACAACGGCAAATAATTCTGGCGGATCCGTCTGAGTAGAAATGCTGTCCACTCAACCCCTTACGCGATCGCCCGAACGCGACCGCGTTGGCGACCTCGAATTTTTGCTGAATGAAGGGCCTGATTTTACCTCTGATCGAGCGCCGTCTCTGCGTCCGCGCGGCGGTGCATTTCGCGCGCGCACCACTGGCTTGCCTTTTCCGCGAACAGCCTCGCCAAGAGTTTCGTTTTGACGAGCGTCCTGTGAACGTCGATCGACAACAGGCAATGTTTGACGCGTGATTTTCTCAATCGCCCGTAACAAAGATCTCTCAGCGTTATCGCAGAGCGAAATTGCCTGTCCTGATGCGCCCGCACGCGCTGTGCGTCCAATGCGGTGAACATAAGCTTCAGGCGTATCTGGTAATTCATAATTAATGACGTGTGTGACGCCATCTATATCGATACCTCGAGCAGCAATATCGGTCGCGACAAGTACTCGCATCTGGCCTTTACGAAAACCTTCTAGCGCACGCTGTCGTTGGTTTTGACTTTTATTTCCATGAATAGCCTCCGCACCAACACCCGCATTCTCAAGATGCATCGCGACACGATCTGCGCCACGTTTTGTGCGTGTAAATACGATTGCTCGCGCAATCTCACCGCCTTGCAACAACTCAAGAAGAACCTCACGCTTTGCGCCACCATCAACCAAAAATACTTGCTGGGTTACACGCTCTGCAGTTGTCGCGACAGGTGTGACTGAGACCTCTGCCGGATTACGGAGCATATCTGCAGCTAAGCCTGATATTTCTTTTGGCATAGTCGCTGAAAATAAAAGCGTCTGACGATTCTTAGGCAACTTTGCGACAATCTGCCGAATAGGCGCGATGAAGCCAAGATCCAACATGTGATCCGCTTCATCAAGAACGAGTACTTGCGTTGTGGCGGGCTTGAATCTTCCGCTTGCAATATGATCAAGCAATCGGCCCGGAGTAGCGACAAGCACATCAAGTCCACGCGAAAGCATGTCAATCTGCGGCCTATGCGATACGCCACCCACAACAACGCCGACGCTTGGACGCATAAACTGTCCATAAGCGCGAAAACTATCTGCAATCTGCGCGGCTAGTTCGCGTGTTGGAGCTAGAATCAGAGCACGAGCAGTAAATGGAGTTGCTCTTTGTGGCTCCTGAGCAAAGCGCTGCAATATAGGCAAGGCGAAGGCAGCCGTTTTACCTGTGCCAGTCTGAGCGATGCCAAGTAGATCGCATCCTTGCATCAGATAAGGTATGGCTTGTGTTTGAATAGATGTTGGCGACTCATAGCCTTCACGATTGAGCGCGCGCAAAAGTATTTCAGCAAGCCCAAGATCAGAAAATTTTGTCAAAATGAATCTTTCAAGGTTCTCCAACGACGCTGTGATAACAACAGCGCGCGAAGCAATAAAAGACGAACCCCGCGTAACGGGTTGTCATTTATAGGACTGGGAGACAAGACAGCGACCTAGGGGCCAAAACGGCATACTAAGGATTACGCGGCTGGAGCGCCTCATGCTGCGACGCAGCAAAACTTCTTTAAGCTATTAAATAACTTTGGTCAATTTAAATCATTATAAATTTTATAATTGCCTAAATGAGGTTATTTTTCCTGTTGCCAGACTTTGCAATGAGGCGAGCGCAACGCTGAGCTATATTTATTATTCAGAAAATTAGCGCTTCATAGGGACATCAATTTGACAGTGGATGCAGATCACGCACCATAGCTTGCATTCGCTCATCAAGAACATGGGTATAGATTTGGGTTGTGGAGATATCTGCGTGTCCGAGTAATTCCTGAACAACGCGCAAATCTGCACCGTTCTGGAGAAGATGGCTCGCAAATGCGTGCCTTAACGCGTGTGGATGGACTTGTTCAGCCGATAGACCAGCCGTAGAGGCAAGCTGTTTAAGCTCACGCGCAAAGGCTTGCCGAGTCAAGTGACCGCTAGAGCTATCTGCTGGAAAGAGAAAGGAACCCTGCGCCAAGGGCATATTTAAAGCCTCTAATCGACTACGAAAGTCGCTTAGGGCCATTTTTGCGCGTTTAGTTAATGGCGCAAGCCGCTCGCGACCGCCCTTACCCCTTATTGCGATGAAAGAATCTCGTGTTGTCGCAGCGCTTTTGGGCAATGAAACCAACTCTGATACACGCATACCTGTGGCATAAAGCGTTTCAAGCAACGCATAGAGTCGCGCAGCGCGTAGTTGCTCACGAGAAGAAACCTTTGTGTCATCAATTTTCTCTCGCGCAAGCGATAAAAGGCGATCAACCTCAGCTACCGTCATAACGCTAGGTGCGCTGCGCAAAAAACGTGGGCCCTCTAGCAATGTTGCAGGATTATCTGCCCTGATACGCTCAATAAATAAAAACTTATAAAATTGTCGAAGCGCCGATATACGCCGAGCTATCGTAGGCCGCGTCATGGCCCGAGCGTTAAGATCAGCTAGATAGTCACTTAAAACTGCATGTGTTGCCTGAAGAATATCAAGGCCAGTGTTATTTAAATAATTTTTATAATCCGTTAAATCACGACTATATGCTTGGTAGGTATTTTTGCTCACGCCTCGTTCGGCAACGAGCATATCGAGAAACGCCTCAATGTGACGAATATCTCGATGCAACATATTTAAAAACTACCTATTTAGACGCTGGGGTGGAATAATGTGGCTCATTTCTCTTGGCTGAGGCGTCACATAAGAAACGATCGCCTGCATCGCGCCATAAACAAGCCCGATGAGTAGGCCGATAATCAGCAATAAACGAATGAGACTGGGCAAGGCCTGGATCCATCTTTAGGTATTTAGAGGCAGTTACGATTTATTAATCCACGAAATGCTCTTAGCTCTAGTCTATCTCTAGAATACTAATTTTTCAATTGATGCGTTAAAGGGCCCGGCGACCTCAAACTTCTAGCCATGTAATATTAATTCATGCCACACAACTTTATGGGGTGGGATGGCTTCAGCTCCTTCTCGATTTAGTAAAAACATTTAGTTAGCGCAAAAAAGCAAGCGTTAAATTTACCTCGAATATAAACAAGTTGCTTTGGTTACTATTTAATAAATAGACAGTACAAAAATACTTAGAACTTTCTTAAAAGTGCGACTCGCTATTTTCTTCATCCGCTGGAATTTCATGCCGCATGATGAGCGGCGTTTGGGCAATCGCAAACAGTATAGTCAGTGGCAGAATGCCAAACACTTTAAAATTGACCCAGACATCCGTTGTAACAACACGTCTCACGACTTCATTAAGGCCTGCAAGAAAAAAGAAAAACAAGCCCCAGCGCCATGTAAGTTTGCGCCAGCCTTCGTTATCTATATGTATCGCGAGATCAAAAACAATTGGCAGCAAAAGTTTGCCGAAATATAATGCGCCGATCAGACCCGCGCCAAATAATGAATAAAGGATTGTCACCTTTAATTTGATAAATGTTTCATCATGTAGAATGTAAGTAAGAGTTCCAAAGACCAGTACAAGAGCTGCAGTAACCAGTGGCATGGCTGGCAAATGTCGCGTTACGCTCCAGGAAACGACCAAAGTCACAACTACTCCCGCCATTAGAACGCCTGTTGCCGCAAAAATACCATAGCGATTGTTAGCCACAAAGAATAAGGCTAACGGACCAAGCTCTAGCGCAAGCTTTAATAAGGGGCTTAGTTTTTTCTTTCTTCCGCCCAAAACATCGTCTTTTTTCTCGTCAACGCGGTTTGGGATAGAGTTCTTAGGTAAACCCTCAGTCATCCTCGCTGATCCTCTGATGCAATATCCAATGTATCTTGCTGCGAAAGACCAGCAATGGCGCGAGCAAATTCCCCGGCTGCAAAAGGTTCTAGGTCATCCGCTCCTTCACCAACGCCAATAAAATGAATTGGTAAGCGGTAGGCTTCAGCGATAGCAACAAGAATGCCTCCCCGGGCGGTGCCATCTAATTTAGTCATTACAATACCCGTAACGCCTGCAATACGCTCAAATACCTCAACCTGCTGCAAAGCATTTTGTCCAACCGTCGCATCTAGCACAAGCAATACAGCATGCGGCGCTTCTGGTTCAGCCTTTTTAATTACACGAACAATTTTCTCTAGCTCAGCCATAAGCTCAACGCGATTTTGTAATCGACCTGCTGTATCCATTAACACGACATCAGCGCCGTTTTGCTTTGCAAGCTTAACCGCGTCATAGGCTAGGCTCGCTGCATCTGATCCCTCTGGACCGGAAACAACTTCTGCGCCAAAACGCTCACCCCATATACGAAGTTGCTCTACTGCAGCGGCGCGAAAAGTATCTCCTGCCGCAAGGAGAACTTTTTTTCCTTCTGCCGTCCATTTTGACGCAAGCTTCGCAATTGTCGTTGTTTTACCTGAGCCATTCACTCCAACAACGAGAACGACAAAAGGTTTTTTCATTTCATCAATATCGAAAGGCTTAGCAACGGGACTCAAAACGCTTTCGACTTCTTGTGCAAGAATACGCCGCACCTCCTCAGGTGCGATATTTTTTTCATATCGCGCCTGACCAACTGCTTTTGTGATCCGCGTCGCCGCCCCCACCCCAAGGTCAGCGCGCACCAAAACGTCCTCAAGCTCCTCTAGCGTCAAAGCGTCAAGCTTGCGTTTGGTAAAGACGTCTGCAACGCCCTGGCTTATCGACTGCGATGTTTTCGCCAGGCCACCAGATAAACGCGACCACCACGATGCCTTTGGCTGCGGGCTGTCGACAGTCTCTTCTGGGGAGCAGTCTTTATCTTCGCCCCCAAAAAGGCGCGAGAAAAAACCACCTTTTTTTGAACCGTCCAAATCTGCGCTCATGGCTCCCCCAATTGGCCGCCATCACTACCCCAGCCGAAGGGAAAGGGCCAGCCAAGGTGTTTGCCTGAATATTTTGATCGGGTCCTGACTTCCAAGATCACCAGCGGAGCAAAATACTTCCCCAAGTCATTCCAGCGCCAATCGCCATCATCGCGATCACATCATCTTTTTTTAAACGGCCGGCGCGGTTCGCTTCGTCCAATGTAATTGGCATTGAAGCGCTGGAGGTATTACCGTAGCGATTGATATTAATCCAACATTTCTCAATCGGCACGCCTAGCGTGTCCAGGGCATATTCAATAATGCGCTGATTGGCTTGATGCGCGATGACATGCGTCACATCTTTGGCTTCCAGCCCTGCAAGCGCTAGTGTCTCCGCTACCACTTCTGGAAGCATCCGTGTTGCAGCGCGGTAGACCTCTCGACCGCGCATTTTGATTTTATTGCTGTTCTCGTTTAACATTTCTGGTGAGAAGGGTCGTCGACTGCCACCACCAAAAATACCTAAAATATCCGTCATCGTTCCATCGGTCCGCAGTGTGGTGGCTAAAAGTCCACGTCCTTGATCTTCCGTCGCTCCAAGTAAAATTGCCCCTGCGGCATCGCCAAAGAGCACGCAGGTTTCTCTATTTGTCCAGTCTACAAATCGGCTCAGCGTTTCCGCGCCTATCACAAGCGCACGCTTAACCATTCCCGAACGAATGAATTGATCGGCAATAGTCAATCCATAAAGAGAGCCCGCGCAAGCTGCACCAACATCGAAGGCGAAAGCATTTTTAGCGCCCAACTTCGCTTGCACATAGGCTGCGCATGCCGGCGTTGGAGTATCTCCGGTCACCGTAGCGACGATAATCATATCGATTTCTTCTGGATCAATTTGAGCAAAATCCAAGGCCTGCCTTGCTGCTGCAGCAGCAAGGTCTGAGGTTGCCTCGTCATCCGCGGCTATTCGCCGTTCTCGAATTCCCGTACGACTGACGATCCATTCGCCATTTGTCGCTACCAATTTTTCAAGATCTGCATTTGTGAGAACACGTTGAGGCGCGTAGGCCCCAGTTCCAAGAATGATTGAATTTGGCAAGCGAACTCTTTTCCTTAAAGCCCAGATGCGATCCGCGCTCAAAACCAGTTGCCCGGCTATTCATAGTGGTGTCTGGAAAGAGAGCAAATAAAATTTTAATTTATTTCATCTAGCTGATTTTATTGTATTTTCATAATAATTAGGGACTGCACGACGTTTGAAAACGTCTCCCTAGCCCGGAATGTTAAAAACTTAGCAATACTTTCTTAAGACGATGAAACTACCAAAACTCTAACGCTAGCGCTCCCCACCGGCCTCCCGAGGCTATAGGAGAGCAGATAGCCCAACCCGGCGCTAAATGTGCTAGAATATGGAGGCTTGGAAGTATGCTGCACGCTCTTGTCGTTGCTGCAGTGGCGCTTTATGCCCTAGTCGGCGCGCTATTAGCATAGCTGAATGAATTTGTGCGTATTCTGATTGCCATTCAGTTCTACGCATGTCACTCCGACTAAATGCAAGATAAACCAAAATTATCCTCAGCAGCCCCCCGCGTCTCATTCGTCTCACTGGGATGCCCGAAAGCCCTGGTCGATAGCGAACGTATCCTGACAAGCCTGCGGGCAGAGGGTTACGAGCTTGCCCGAAATCACGCCGGCGCTGACGTTGTCGTCGTCAATACATGCGGCTTTCTCGATAGCGCCAAATCTGAGTCACTTGAAGCTATCGGGGCCGCAATAGCAGAAAATGGGAAGGTAATCGTCACAGGCTGCATGGGAGCCGAGCCAGAGATCATCAGTAAAAGCTTCCCCCAAGTTCTAGCAATAACCGGACCCCAACAATATGAGAGCGTGATTGAGGCGATTCATCAAGCTGTAACGCCACTGCACGACCCTTTCTTGAACCTGTTGCCCGAGCAAGGCGTAAAACTAACGCCGCGACATTATGCTTATCTGAAGATTTCTGAAGGCTGCGACAATTCCTGCTCTTTTTGCATTATTCCGCATCTTCGCGGGCCACTGGTTTCCCGTCCAGCAGCAGAAGTATTACGCGAGGCAGAAAAGCTTGCTCAAGCCGGCGTCAAGGAATTGCTTGTGATTTCTCAAGATACAAGCGCTTATGGTCGAGACCTTAACTATGCCGACAGCCAACTCGGTTCATATCGCCTTCGTACGCGTTTTATCGACCTTGCCCGTGCATTGGGCGATCTCAATCTCTGGATACGTTTGCATTATGTTTATCCTTATCCGCATGTAGATGAGATTATAAGTCTTATGTCTGCGGGCAAAGTGCTGCCCTATCTTGACATTCCCTTCCAGCACGCCGCGCCAAATGTCCTCAGGGCCATGAAACGCCCTGCAAATGAAGAAAAGACGCTTGCGCGTATTCGCTCCTGGCGCGCCGCTTGCCCGGAACTGACTCTCAGATCTACTTTTATAGTTGGCTTTCCCGGCGAAACAGAGGCTGATTTCGAAGCTCTTTTGGAATGGCTGGAAGAAGCAGAAATCGATCGCGCCGGCGCATTCAAGTATGAAGCTGTAGCAGGCGCACCCGCCAACACGCTGGGCCTTGCGCCAGTCGCACCAGAAATCAAAGAAATACGCTGGCGCCGTTTTATGGAAAAACAACAAAAAATCAGCGAGCGTTTGATGAAACGTAAAGTTGGAAAACGGCTCTCCGTCATAATTGACCAAGCTGGCGGCGGCGCCTCAGGGATTTTGGCGAAAGGGCGTACACAAGCTGATGCGCCACAAATTGATGGCGTTGCATATGTCGCCTCCCGCCGCCCAATCCGAGCTGGCGAAATCATTTCGGTTAAAGTCGAGCGCACAGATGCCTATGACATCTATGGCGCCGCTGTTTAAGCGCCCCATATTACTTTAGAGGCGCAATAGTGAAAGGATAAAGACAATGACTGAAGATTCACCCCAGCCGCGCGAGCAGCAGGATAAAAATCAATCTGTTACAAAAAATCAACAGCCTGCATTTTTGATCCCTAAAAGCTTTTTTTACACCGTGGCGGCAATTATCGTCGGCTCTTTTGCGATCACCTTTTTTGTTCGAAATCCGTATACTCAGGCCATCGAGGGCGGCGACCTTTATGAACGTAGCCAGGACAACTCTCTAATGCTTTGGGTTTTGATCTTTGTTGGCATCCCGGCAAGCTTCTTTGCCTATAAACGCTGGATCCTGCCCCTCTTTGATCGTAAATAACAATCACCAAAGCAAACCAACAATAAGTTATTTTATATAATTTAGCTTTGCTCTCACTGCGGTGGAGGATTTATTGCTTCTTGGACCATGAATAATGGTGAAGGCTGGCGGTAAATTTTCCACCAAATTTCTTGAGCTAAACTCAGGCTTACGAGCGCGATTAAATCTTTGAGCCATTTTCGCGCTTGATATCTTAAAGGTTGACCCAGGCCTATCAACAACAGCGACAGGCATTAAGCAAACAATTTTTTCCCAATTTTTCCAAAGATGAAATTGAAGCAAATTATCTGCGCCCATGATCCATATAAAGTGAACCTTGGGACAATGTTGTTTTAAAAAAAATAGCGTATCAGCTGTAAAACGCTTTCCTATTCGTAACTCCAAATCTGTTACAATAATACGCGGATCTCTAATACATGCTTGAGCTTGTTTCAGCCTTTGATCAACTGAAGCTAAAGAATAATTATCCTTCAAAGGATTACCGGGCGAGACTAGCCACCAGATACGATCTAGCCGCAATCTCTTCAGTGCTAAATTAGAGACTAGAAGATGACCCGAATGTGTCGGGTTAAAGGATCCCCCAAAAAGTCCTATACGCATCGCTGGCGCATGTGGCGGAAGACGAAATCTCAATCTCTTACTTGTCCTTGACCATAAACACGATAATTAAAAGTAGTAAGCTGTTCTACCCCAACAGGCCCGCGCGCGTGCATACGCCCTGTTGCAATGCCAATCTCTCCTCCAAAGCCAAATTCCGCTCCATCAGCAAACTGCGTTGATGCATTATGCATTACAATGGCAGAGTCCACTTCCTGCATAAATTTTTTGGTAGCTCTTGGATCTTCGGAGATGATACAATCCGTATGATGCGATCCATAAGTCTCAATATGCTTTATTGCAGCGTCAAGATCATCAACAACCCTTACTGAAACAATCGCATCTAGATACTCTGTTTTCCAGTCCTCCTCAGTTGCAGATTTAACGCGCGAGTCAACTGATTGAGAAGTCGAGTCTCCTCGCACCTCACAGCCAGCATCCAGCAAAGAGACAATTAAGGCACGAAGATGCGTTTCAACACAGGCGCGGTCAACAAGCAAAGTTTCAGTTGCGCCACAAATTCCGGTTCTTCGCATTTTAGCATTCATCAACACCTTCTCAGCCATCTCCAGCTTAGCGCTCTCATGCACGTACACATGCACTATACCCTCTAGATGGGCAAAAACAGGCACACGTGCTTCATGTTGAACGCGCGCAACGAGACTCTTGCCGCCCCGCGGGACAATCACGTCTATTGCGCCATCAAGACCAGAGAGCATCGCTCCAACAGCGGCGCGATCCGAGGTATCAACGAATGAAATCGCGGCGCTTGGAAGATTAGCCCCTTCAAGGCCGGCAACAAGACAAGCGTGAATTGCCCGAGATGAATGCTGACTTTCCGAACCGCCTCGCAAAATTGCAGCATTTCCAGCCTTTAAGCAAAGAGCTCCAGCGTCTGCCGTTACATTTGGCCGACTTTCAAAAATAACGCCAACTACGCCTAGCGGCGTCGAAACACGTTCAATGATAAGACCGTTTGGTCGCTCAAAGCGCGCAATTACTCGACCTACAGGATCAGGAAGCCGCGCTATCAACTCAACTCCGGACGCGATAGATTCAATTCTACCAGCATCTAAGCTCAATCGATCTAGAAAAGCAGTGGCAGCGCCTCGTTTCTTAGCCTCAGACAAATCCAAAGCATTCATAGCTAGGATTTTTTTTGTCTCATGACGAAGCGTATCTGCGGCGATCTCTAAGGCTAGATTCTTTATCTCTGCGGGAGCCAAAGCAACTGCGCGCGAGGCTTGTCGTGCGCTTTTGCCAAGTTTATTCATTGCAAGGATTAAATCAGATGACATCACTTTGGCTACTTTTTGCTAAGAGATCGGTAAAACCAATTCATTACTAACGATTACACATTCACGCTGAACCCGCTAACATGTCATAGCCCTTGGCAAAAGTAGTTTTACGAAGACTTGTCCAAGGAAACAGGGCGGTCTATAGATTCAGCCCATAAACGCTCCCTTCGTCTAGCGGTCTAGGACGTCGCCCTCTCACGGCGAAAACAGGG
>Ga0214923_10008980_pt1 | contig 10488 bp, 7 predicted proteins | sample LL1510_MetaG_FD_177993 | JGI IMG/M metagenome (GOLD analysis project Ga0214923, IMG submission 177993) | Freshwater microbial communities from Lake Lanier, Atlanta, Georgia, United States - LL-1510 | ecosystem: Environmental > Aquatic > Freshwater > Lake | place: USA: Georgia | collected 2015-10-15
ACCAGATACCGTGTTTACAATCCCTTACTCCATGAAAGTTTCAGATGGTGTCTTCAGTGATCACGAAAAACATCCAACTCAAAGATTAACCACCACAGGTTTATTGGCTGTTTCAAGCAATACGGGATCAATTCAAATCGGACAGAAATTAGGAAAAGATAATCTCTACAATTACCTACGCAAGTTTGGAATTGGTGAAAGTACTAACTCGAAGTTGCCGGGTGAATCAGTTGGAATTCTGCACCCAGTTAAAGATTGGTCTGGCACCTCACTTCCAACCATTTCATTTGGCCAGGGATATTCAGTAACTGCGATACAAGCAACATCAGTGTTTGCAACAATTGCAAATGACGGTGTGCGAGTTAAACCTTCGATCCTGGCTGGCGTAGTTAATGAGAGTGGAAAGTACATACCCGCTAAGGCAAATGAATCCATAAAAGTATTAAGCGCTGAAAATGCTATTAATCTTCGGGCAATGATGGAAAGTGTTGTTTCAAAAGATGGCACCGCTCCAACTGCAGCTATTCCTGGCTATCGAGTTGCTGGTAAAACCGGAACCGCCATGCGATACAACTCTTCTTGTAGATGCTACAGCGGATATACCGCTTCATTTATTGGGTTTGCTCCAGCTGATCAACCAAAATATGTTGTTAGTGTGACAATCCAAGATCCACAAGGACTTCATTGGGGTGGCGCTCTTGCTGGCCCAGTATTTAAAAAGGTGATGAGTTTTGTTTTACAAAATGAACGCATTAAACCTACGCCAACTGCAGATACTTTTTTCTCTCTAACTGAAGCGGCGCTAAAGTCTCCAAAACAAAGCACCAAAAAGAGTGAGCCAAAATTATGAGTATTCGCCCAGCAAAATTAGAGAAAAAGGCGTTATCGGGCTTTAATCAGAAACTCTTTAATACAGATGTAGAAATTTCTGGAGTTTCAATTAACGCAGGTGAGGTAAAAAGCGGAGATTTGTTTATTGCACTTCCTGGTGCAAATACTCATGGCATGAAATTTATTGACCAAGCAATTTCAAATGGCGCTGTGGCCGTATTAAGTGATAGAAAAATAGATTGCGCAATTCCAGTTTTTGTCGATCAAACCCCAAGGAATTTGGTGGGCCCGATTTCAGATTGGTTCTACAACAACCCATTTAGTCAGCTAGTTGCCGGAGGAGTTACCGGTACAAATGGAAAAACAACCACAACTAATTTAGTCAAACAGCTTTGGGATCTTAACGGTATTCATTCTGGATTGATTGGGACCCTTGGGGTTGAGATTGGGAGAGAAAAGATTGCTGGGGTTCGAACCACACCAGAGGCGGATGAGTTGCAGGCACTTGCCGCCGTGATGGTTGAGCGAGGCAGTACCCACCTAGCAATGGAGGTAAGCAGCATTGCCATTGATCAATTTCGGGTAACTAGCTCCAAATACAAGGTGGCGGCTTTTTCAAATCTGACTCAAGACCATTTGGATTATCACAAAAGCATGGACGAGTATTTCAACGCAAAAGCAAAACTATTTACATCCGAATATGCGCAAACAGCAGTAATTAATATTGATGATTCTTATGGCAAGAAGCTTTTCGAAATAAGTAAACTAAGTAAAAAGTCAGTCTCACGCAATGATAGGAACGCTGACTGGTATTACAGTAAAATTGACTCACTAAGTGATGGGTATGAAATTGAGATTTCTGACAAAAATGGTCAATTAATCAGTGGCCATTACCCATTAATTGGTGAACACAATCTAGATAATCTCTTGTTAGCGATTGCTTCGGTAAGCATTTGTGGACTTACACATACTCAGATTTCTAATTCAATTAACAAACTAAGGAGCGTACCTGGCAGATTAGAAATAATCTCAGGCGGTCAATCATTCTCTGCCGTAGTTGATTATGCCCACACACCTGATGCGGTAAGTAGAGTTTTAAAGAGTGCTAGATCCTTTACCTCTGGTCGAGTTATCGGAATTTTAGGTTGTGGCGGAGACCGAGATAAAAGTAAACGCTCCCCAATGGGGCAGGCCTTATTTGCTGGAAGTGATCTTGCTATTTTTACAAGTGATAACCCTCGCAATGAGAAAGCTGATGAGATACTAAATGAAATGACAGATGGTATAGCTCTTGCCGAAAAAGGATTTGTTTTTGTTGATCGAAAAGAGGCTATTGATTTCGCAGTAAAAATGGCTAAATCTGGGGACTGCATAATGTTGATGGGCAAAGGTCATGAGAGTGGGCAAGAGATTAACGGCGTCATAACACCTTTTGATGATCGTATTGAGTTATTGAATTCGATCCGGCAGGCGGCTAAATAATGATTAATATTTCAGCAGCAGAGTTTGCAAAGGTTGTCTCTGGAAAACTTCATTTAATTTCGGATGAAATGATGATAAATGAAATTCCAGTAATTAATTCAAAGAAAGCAGTGAATGGAACTTTCTTTGCCGCTTTCAAGGGCGATCATGTGGATGGACATGATTTTGTCGATTCAGCAATTAAATCTGGAGCAAAATTTGCATTAGTTTCCAAACAGGTAAATTCACCATCGATCCAAGTGAATGATGTTGGACAAGCTTTACTGGATTTAACTGCATATGTTAGAAGTAAATTACACGGGTTAAAATTAGTTGGAATTACGGGCTCGCAAGGCAAAACAACGACTAAAGAGTTTCTAGCTTCGATTTTGCAATTAGCTGGTAATACTGTTGCTACCGAGGGAAACTTCAATACTGATATTGGCGTGCCACTTACAATTCTTCGCTGTGATGAGCAAACTAAATACTGCATTGTTGAAATGGGCGCAAGACATGTTGGAGATATTGCAAAGTTAACTAAAGTTGCCGCACCAAATGTAGGGGTAGTCTTAGTTGTCGGCCGGGCGCATCTTGGTGAGTTTGGTTCAGTAGAAGCACTTGCAAAAACTAAAGCTGAGTTAATCACTACTTTACCTTCAAATGCAGTTGCAGTACTAGGCAGTTACGACAAATTCACACCAAAAATGGCAGACAACCGTGAATTAAAAAAGATTGTTTTCGGTGATGGGCAATCTGTCCGAGCTGCTGATGTTGAAATGCACGGAGGTTATGCACACTTTGATTTAGTAACACCATCGGGCAGAAATCCAGTTTCGCTGCAACTGTTAGGTGAACATCAAATTCCTAATGCGTTAGGTGCCGCAGCAGCAGCATATGCACTTGAAATAAGTAACGAACAAATTGCCACCGGGTTGATTACTGCAACCCTAGGTACCAAATGGCGCATGGAAATTGAAGAGCTAGGTGGACTAAAAATAATTAATGACTACTACAACGCAAATCCAGAGAGCACGAAGGCAGCAATCAAAACATTAGTTTTGCTCAGCCAAGAAAGCGGTGGCGCATCATGGGCGGTACTTGGAAAGATGAATGAACTAGGTGAGGCGGAGAAATCCGGACATCTAGAGGTTTTGAAGTATTGCCAAGAAATTGGGGTCGACCATCTAGTTACCGTGGGGACTGACCTGTACAAATCTGACGAAAATGAGAATTCTGAGAAACATTTGCTCGTACATAACTGTGCAAATGCAGATACTGTTTTAGAGTTAGTCAGTAACTTTTCTGCCGGTGATGTGATTTTGCTAAAGGCATCCAGATCAGAGAAATTTGAAGATTTGGCTAATTTACTTAGAAGTAAATGGAGCGGGGGAGTAGCGTGAAAGGAATATTGCTTTCCGGTGGAGTGTCAGCAATATTTGCATTCTTTGCAACACCTGCGCTAATTCGATTTTTAACTAAAAAAAATTATGGCCAAATGATAAGAGATGATGGACCAACTACTCATCAGGTAAAGCGCGGAACGCCAACCATGGGTGGAATAGTTTTAATATCAGCAACTTTATCTGGGTATTTCATTAGCCACTTAGTAACTGGCGTTACACCAACTATATCTGCTTTATTAGTTATTGGATTAATTCTTGGATTAGGCTTTGTTGGTTTTCTTGATGATTGGCTAAAAGTTGCTCGTCAAAAATCACTGGGTTTGAATGCTAAACAGAAATTATTCGGACAAGCATTAGTTGCCGGATGTTTTGCTTATGCTGGATTACAGTTTCCAGATAGCGCTGGACTTACACCTATCTCTGCAAATCTCTCAACGGTTCGAGACACTTCAATAAAATTAGCATTAGTTACCGTAATCATTTGGGTAATTGTGATGGTACTGGGCACAAGCAACGGAGTGAATTTAACCGACGGATTAGATGGCCTTGCAACTGGAGCAGCAGTTATGGTCTTTACATCTTTTATTTTGATTGGGGTGTGGGAATTTGGACAAAGCTGTGCAGTTTCACCAGGACTTAAGTGCTACGCAGTAAGAGATCCTCTTGATCTTGCAGTATTAGCTGCTGCCTTAGCAGGTGCATGTGGTGGTTTCCTTTGGTGGAATGCATCTCCAGCAAAAATATTTATGGGAGATGTTGGTTCATTGGCTTTAGGAGGCGCACTGGCTGGTTTGGCAATTACGCTTAGAACACAACTTCTACTTGTGGTGCTTGGATTTATTTTTGTACTAATAACTTCTTCGGTAATTATTCAAGTTGTTTACTTTAAAATATCTGGTGGTAAACGGGTATTTAAAATGGCACCACTTCAGCACCACTTTGAGTTACTTGGGTGGGGTGAAGTAACTATTGTGATTAGATTTTGGATCATTGCAAGCCTTGGGGTAGCAGCAGGCTTAGGCCTCTTTTATGCCCAGTGGGTTGTTTCCTAACATGAGCTTCGTCGCCGAACTTTCCGGAAAGAGTTGTTTGGTTATCGGGGCTGGTGTTACTGGCCGAGCTGTTCACGAAGCATTACTTAAGTTTGGTGCTATTTCAAAGATATTTGACGAGAAGGTCACAGAAAAAAGTGATGTGATAAATGTGTTAACAAAAGGTATTGAATTGGCAGTTGTTTCTCCGGGCTGGAAAATGGATCATCCGGTGATATTGGAACTGAAAAATAGTGGTGTAAAGATTATTGGTGAAATCGATTTCGCGTGGCAGGTTAAACAAGTTTTAGCTCCAAACCAGAAATGGATTGCACTTACTGGCACAAACGGTAAAACAACCACAATCAAGATGGTTGAATCAATTTTCAAGGCAGCAAAGGTGAATGGATTGGCATGCGGAAATGTAGGACAAACTGTAATTGCCTCTGTCTGCTCTGATCCTTCATATGAATATCTAGCAATTGAACTTTCTTCATTTCAAATTCAGTGGAGTGATTTGCCTAAATACCAATCAGTTGCGCTATTAAATATTGCTGAGGACCACATCGACTGGCACGGGAGTTTTGAGGATTATGCTGCGGCGAAACTTAAACTATTAACGCAGACAGAAAAAGCATTTGTCAACAAGTCTGATCCGGAGCTAGCTAAGCGGGTAGGCAAGGAAACTGCTATTTGGTTTTCGCTTGAAACGCCAAATCCAAATGAGTTTGGATTAGTAGAGAATCTTTTAATTGATCGCACTTTTTCTGCTACACCAGCACAAGCGAATGAGATTGCTGAATTAGTCGATATAACTCCAACCGCACCACATAACATTCTTAATGCTTTGGCGGCTTCTGCATTAGCCCTTTCCATCGGAATTAAGTATGAAGCAATAAAGCTTGGGTTACGCAACTTCTCACCTGACCATCATCGTATGGAGTTGGTGTTAAGTAAGAATGAGATCAATTGGATAGATGATTCCAAGGCAACTAATCCACATGCAGCCGCAGCATCACTACTATCTTATTTTAAGGTTATTTGGATTGCTGGAGGTCTTGCAAAAGGAGCCAGCATGGAAGAGTTGGTTTCAAGATGTACAAAAAGAATTAAAGCTGTAATTCTAATTGGCCAAGATCGAGAATTATTTGCGGATGCTTTTACAAAGTTCTCACCCGAAACTCAGATAATTAGAGTTGACCAGGTCACCGACTCCAAACAATTAATGAATGATGTTGTAAAACAAGCAATTTCATTGGCGAAACCAGGTGACACGGTACTGCTAGCTCCAGCATGTGCCTCGATGGATCAATTTAGTTCATATGTGGAGCGTGGCCAATTGTTTGCGCAAGCAGTGAAGGCGCAGGTCTAACATGAGTAATAATCTAAATTTGCGAAAGTACTCTCGCGTTCTTGCTCGGCCTGAATTACCTTACTTTTTAATTATCTGGAGCACGATATTTTTATGCGCGCTTGGCTTAACCATGGTTTTGTCTTCTTCAACTGTGACTTCGTTGCAAGAGAGTGGAAACACTTATTCGATATTTATTAAACAGTTTTTCTTCTTAATCCTAGGTTCATTTGCCACGTTTTGGGCATTCAGAGTAAAAGGAGCAATCTGGCCGTTTATCGCTAGGTATGCACTTAGTATCTCAATTGTTATTTTGTTATTGCCGTTCGTGCCTTTTCTAGGAAAAAACATAAATGGAAACCGTAACTGGATTGAAATTGGCGGCTTCACGTTGCAACCATCTGAGTTTGCAAAGTTCGGTTTAATTCTATGGTGTGCACTTAGGTTGCGATCATTAGGTCAAGAGCCAGGCACGAAGAATTTAATATTTTTACTTGCTCCTGGACTAGTTGCCATTGAATTACTGATTTTATTAGAACGTGACCTAGGTACTGCCCTTTTGGTATTAATAATTTTTGGGGGAATTTTATTTGTATCTGGTGCTCCAATCAAGAATTTTCTTGCACTCCTGACTCTTGGTGCAGTAGTTGGGGGAGCATTTATTTTAAGCAGTGATTATCGCATGAGTAGATTTGCAGCTTTGTTTAATCCATTTGATGAGCGGTATTATAAATTTTCAGGTTGGCAGCCAGCTCATAGCATTATGGGTTTAGCCAGTGGTGGCCTATGGGGAAGTGGATTAGGGGCTAGCAAACAAAAGTGGGCCAACTTAGCTGAAGCCCATACAGATTTTATTTTCTCTGTTATTGGCGAGGAACTTGGATTGCTTGGCACCCTGCTAGTTCTCGCGCTGTATGCAGCTTTGATTTATTCCATTTTAAGAGTCGCAATAAAAACCAAAGATGATTTTTCTAGATATGCAACTGCTGGAATCGCTTGCTGGTTTATTGCACAAGTGGTGGTAAACATTGGATCCGTAACATCAGTTATTCCAGTTATCGGCGTAACTTTGCCATTTATCTCCTACGGAGGATCTTCGCTTCTAGCTAATTTGATTGCAGTTGGATTTGTATTGAGCGTGGCCCGCAGAACACCCGAGATTGCTGAGGGTATTAGGGTGAGTCGAATGAGAAAATTGAACCGATGACTCCCAAAATTTTGTTTGCCGGTGGTGGAACTGCTGGACATGTTGAGCCGGCTTTAGCGGTTGCAAATTGGCTACGGAATGAAAAGCCAAATTGGGATTTCGTCTTCGTTGGAACTAAGAAAGGTTTAGAGAACCAATTAGTACCTGCTGCCGGCTTTGACTTACTGCATATTTCAAAAGTTTTACTGCCAAGGCAATTAACTCCAGAAACTTTTATTCTGCCAATTAGAATTCTTATTGCAACCTGGCAGGCAATTAAGATATGCAAAAAAGTTGATTGGTCGTTGGCTTCGGTGGATATGCCTGTCCACCAATTTATATTGCTGCCGCAATTCTACGTAAGCCAATATTTATTCATGAGGCCAATGCTGTTCCAGGTTGGGCAAATCGACTAGGAGCCCCATTTGCCTCTCAAATTTTTGTAGCATTTAGTCGAGCTGGACAGAAATTAGGTCGCTGGCGGAATGCAAAATTAAGTGGCATGCCAATTCGAGCAGAGATAATTGCATCAGCAAATTTGTCAGATGATGAATCGAAGGCGAAGAAGAGATTACAAATTGAAAAGTGGAAGTTAACTCAAGATAAACCAACCATTTTGGTCTTTGGGGGATCTCAAGGATCAAGACATATTAATGAAGCGATACTTCAATCTCTATCTGCTTTTACGGAAAGAGGTGTACAGGTTGTCCATTCAGTTGGTCGAAATAACCCACTTCCAACTTCAACTGAGAACTATTTGCCACTGCCATATATTGAAGATATGTCCTCTGCTTATCATGCGGCAGATTTAGTAATCGCAAGAAGTGGTGCTTTAACTTGTGCAGAGTTAGCAGCGGTTGGAAAATTTGCGATATTAATTCCGCTTCCAATTGGAAATGGAGAGCAGGCCGTAAATGCCTCAGACCTACAAGCAGCGGGCGCTGCTGAAGTAGTAGATGACAATAAGTTCAATTCTGATTGGTTAAGTAGTAATTGGGATGAGATATGGCGCAAGGCGAGAAACTTTCAGGCAAGCCCGACGGCTCAATTCTCTGCGAGTGAAATAATTGGCAATGAAATTATCAGAGTCATTGATGGCGCTAAATGAAATCTGAACCTAATTTTAAGTTATCGGAATTAGCTCAACTTAAGATCCATTTTATTGGAATAGGCGGGGCAGGAATGAGTGGAATTGCCCGCATTATGTTGGCAAAGGGCTTTTCAATCTCTGGGTCAGACAAGAATGACTCCGCCATGCTCACAGCTTTAAAGGCACTGGGTGCAAAGATTTATGTTGGTCACGCAGCAGAAAATCTTGCAGATGCTCAGCTAGTAATTGTTTCTTCCGCAATTACCGAAAATAATCCAGAGTTTGCCGAAGCGAAAAGCAGGGGCATTCCAATTGCCGCGCGGGCGGTGGCACTAGCGTGGTTAATGTCAGAATCAACCTCTGTGGCAGTAGCTGGCACTCATGGAAAAACTACAACAACTGCGATGCTAACTGTTGCTTTGCAATCAGCAGGTCTTGATCCATCTTTTGCTATTGGAGGAACAATAAATACCGCTGGCATAAATGCTCATAGTGGGAGCGGATCTATATTTGTTGCCGAAGCTGACGAATCAGATGGATCTTTTTTAGCATATAAGCCAACGGGCGCAGTAATCACAAATGTTGAGTTAGATCATGTAGATCACTTTGCAGATGAAGAAGCGGTTTATGCGGTATTTGAAGATTTTATCTCATCGATAAAAATTGATGGTTTTCTGGTCGCCTGTGGTGATGACTTAGGTGTTAAAACTTTACTATCGCGGATCAAGCGAAATGATTTAAAGATTTACCTTTATGGCAAAGGCAGTAGTAATGACTTCCGAATTGATCAAATTCATTTGGCCCCTAACTCATCGCGAGCCATAATTTCTATCACTGGCCGAAAAGTTGGGGAGTTAAATCTGACAGTTGTTGGTGAACACAATCTGTTAAACGCCTTAGCTGCTTTTGCTGCAGCCACTGCCATGGGAGGCTCGGAAGAGAAGTTGTTGGCCGGCTTAAAAGCATTTACTGGTACCCGCCGTAGATTTGAATTAAAGGGCGAGGTAGGCGGAGTTAAAGTTATTGATGATTACGGACATCATCCAACGGAAGTAGAGGTAACTCTGAAAGCGGCTCGAAATTTAGCTGGAACTGGTCGCTTAATAGTTATTTTTCAGCCACATAGGTATTCAAGAACTGCAGCCTTTACAAACCAATTCTCAAAATCACTATCACTTGCTGATTTCACATATTTACTCGAGGTATATGCTGCAAGTGAAAAACCAATTCCAGGTGTTTCATCTTTATTAATCGCTCGAGGAATGAAAACTGAAGAAGTTAAATTTGAACCTTCAATGTTGCAGGTGGTATCAGATGTTGCAGAAATGGCAAAGAGTGGCGATCTGATCATTACCTTAGGCGCTGGAGATGTAAGCTCTTTGGGCGAGCCAATTTTACAAGCCTTAGCAAATCGATTTGCTTAGAGATGAGTTTTCAAATTAACAAGAGAATTAAACGCTTACTCGTAACCTTTTCAACAATTACTCTTATATCTCTTACAGCATACATTTTGGGCTGGTCATCATTTTTAACTGTGAATGAAGTGAGTATTGAGGGAACTAAATCTACCCAGGTGATTGTGAGCAAGTTAGCTACTAATTCTATAGCACCGGTAGTTGGTTCAAAACTTGCCAGAGTAGACACCCGGGCAATTAAAAACACCATCTCCCAATTAGATTGGATAAGCCAGGCAAATATCTCTCGGAATTGGTTTAGTAAGAAGATAAGTATTGAAGTTGTCGAACGAATTGCAGTTGCTAAGGCTATTAATGCTCAGGGATCAAGGATTAACTTTGATAGTGCTGGAACGGTTTTTTTCCCAACATCTAGTACTCAACTTTCAATGCAGAATTCCTTGCCGCAAGTGAACTTGCAAGGTGGCGATAAGGAAGAACTTGCATCTGTTGCATTGCTGCTAGAGGAAATTCCAAATGACCTGAGCTATTTACTTACTAATCTTGAATCAATTTCAGTGAGTAAATCTGGGTATATTCAAATGAAAACCCGGATTAACAAAAGCGCAGTACAGATAAATTGGGGTAGGGCCGAAGAGGTTAAGCAGAAGTGCTCAGTTTTGGTAGCGTTATTAGAGCTGCCTGAAAATCAAGGGATAAAGCAGGTTGATCTATCGCAGC